>ERZ791886.1525-NODE-1525-length-11479-cov-2.168680_pt1 | contig 11479 bp, 7 predicted proteins | sample MGYA00510158_ERZ791886 | MGnify/ENA primary metagenome ERZ791886 (study PRJEB30046, sample SAMN00792063) | human gut metagenome | study: EMG produced TPA metagenomics assembly of the A metagenome-wide association study of gut microbiota in type 2... | reverse complement strand
TCCGTATTCAACAGTGCCAATTTTACAACGCGAAGGGCGTTTCAAATTTGACCTGACGGCGGGCGATTTTCGTAGCGGTAATAGTCAGCAATCATCGCCTTTCTTTTTTCAGGGTACGGCACTCGGCGGTTTACCACAGGAATTTACTGCCTACGGCGGGACGCAATTATCTGCCAATTACACCGCCTTTTTATTAGGGCTGGGGCGCAATCTCGGGAACTGGGGCGCAGTGTCGCTGGATGTAACGCATGCGCGCAGTCAGTTAGCCGACGCCAGTCGTCATGAGGGGGATTCTATTCGCTTCCTCTATGCGAAATCGATGAACACCTTCGGCACCAATTTTCAGTTAATGGGTTACCGCTATTCGACACAAGGTTTTTATACCCTTGATGATGTTGCGTATCGTCGAATGGAGGGGTACGAATATGATTACGATTACGACGGTGAGCATCGCGATGAACCGATAATCGTGAATTACCACAATTTACGCTTTAGCCGTAAAGACCGTTTGCAGTTAAATGTTTCACAATCACTTAATGACTTTGGCTCGCTTTATATTTCTGGTACCCATCAAAAATACTGGAATACTTCGGATTCAGATACGTGGTATCAGGTGGGGTATACCAGCAGCTGGGTTGGCATCAGTTATTCGCTCTCATTTTCGTGGAATGAATCTGTAGGGATCCCCGATAACGAACGTATTGTCGGACTTAATGTTTCAGTGCCTTTCAATGTTTTGACCAAACGTCGCTACCCCCGGGAAAATGCGCTCGACCGCGCTTATGCCTCCTTTAACGCCAACCGTAACAGCAACGGGCAAAATAGCTGGCTGGCAGGTGTAGGTGGGACCTTACTGGAAGGCCACAACCTGAGTTATCACGTAAGCCAGGGTGATACCTCGAATAATGGGTACACGGGCAGCGCCACGGCAAACTGGCAGGCCGCTTACGGTACGCTGGGGGGCGGGTATAACTACGACCGCGATCAACATGACGTTAACTGGCAGCTGTCTGGCGGTGTGGTCGGGCATGAAAATGGCATAACGCTGAGCCAGCCTTTAGGGGATACCAATGTTTTGATTAAAGCGCCTGGCGCAGGCGGTGTACGCATTGAAAATCAAACTGGCATTTTAACCGACTGGCGCGGCTATGCGGTGATGCTGTATGCCACGGTTTATCGGTATAACCGTATCGCGCTTGATACCAATACGATGGGGAATTCCATCGATGTTGAAAAAAATATTAGCAGCGTTGTGCCGACGCAAGGCGCGTTGGTTCGTGCCAATTTTGATACCCGCATAGGCGTGCGGGCGCTCATTACCGTTACCCAGGGCGGAAAACCGGTGCCGTTTGGATCACTGGTACGGGAAAACAGTACCGGAATAACCAGTATGGTGGGTGATGACGGGCAAGTTTATTTAAGTGGTGCGCCATTGTCTGGTGAATTACTGGTTCAGTGGGGAGACGGCGCGAACTCACGCTGCATTGCGCACTATGTATTGCCGAAGCAAAGCTTACAGCAAGCCGTCACTGTTATTTCGGCAGTTTGCACACATCCTGGCTCATAAAGGAAATTATCAATAAGATAATCTGCAGATTATTATTGGCGATGGCATGTTTGTGTCTGGCAAACATATCCTGGGCTACTGTTTGTGCAAATAGTACTGGCGTAGCAGAAGATGAACACTATGATCTCTCAAATATCTTTAATAGCACCAATAACCAGCCAGGGCAGATTGTTGTTTTACCGGAAAAATCCGGCTGGGTAGGTGTCTCAGCAATTTGTCCACCCGGTACGCTGGTGAATTATACATACCGTAGTTATGTCACCAACTTTATTGTTCAGGAAACTATCGATAATTATAAATATATGCAATTACATGATTATCTATTAGGTGCGATGAGTCTGGTTGATAGTGTGATGGATATTCAGTTCCCCCCGCAAAATTATATTCGGATGGGAACAGATCCTAACGTTTCGCAAAACCTTCCATTCGGGGTGATGGATTCTCGTTTAATATTTCGTTTAAAGGTTATTCGTCCCTTTATTAACATGGTGGAGATCCCCAGACAGGTGATGTTTACCGTGTATGTGACATCAACGCCTTACGATCCGTTGGTTACACCTGTTTATACCATTAGTTTTGGTGGCCGGGTTGAAGTACCGCAAAACTGCGAATTAAATGCCGGGCAGATTGTTGAATTTGATTTTGGTGATATCGGCGCATCGTTATTTAGTGCGGCAGGGCCGGGTAATCGACCTGCTGGTGTCATGCCGCAAACCAAGAGCATTGCGGTCAAATGTACGAATGTTGCTGCGCAGGCTTATTTAACAATGCGTCTGGAAGCCAGTGCCGTTTCTGGTCAGGCGATGGTGTCGGACAATCAGGATTTAGGTTTTATTGTCGCCGATCAGAACGATACGCCGATCACGCCTAACGATCTCAATAGCGTTATTCCTTTCCGTCTGGATGCAGCTGCGGCAGCCAATGTCACACTTCGCGCCTGGCCTATCAGTATTACCGGTCAAAAACCGACCGAAGGGCCGTTTAGCGCGCTGGGGTATTTACGCGTCGATTATCAATGAGGTACGGAGAATGAGAAGAGTACTCTTTAGCTGTTTCTGCGGGCTACTGTGGAGTTCCAGTGGATGGGCAGTTGACCCTTTAGGAACGATTAATATCAATTTGCACGGTAACGTTGTTGATTTCTCCTGTACCGTAAACACAGCGGATATTGATAAGACGGTAGATTTAGGCAGATGGCCTACGACACAACTACTGAACGCTGGCGATACCACGGCACTCGTCCCTTTTAGCCTGCGGCTGGAGGGATGTCCTCCGGGTTCAGTTGCGATTTTATTTACGGGAACGCCGGCATCCGATACCAACCTGCTGGCTCTGGATGATCCCGCAATGGCACAAACCGTCGCCATCGAATTACGTAATAGCGATCGCTCCCGGCTCGCACTGGGGGAGGCGAGCCCGACTGAGGAAGTAGATGCAAATGGCAATGTCACACTAAACTTTTTTGCCAATTATCGAGCGTTAGCCAGCGGTGTTCGGCCAGGTGTGGCGAAAGCGGATGCGATATTTATGATCAATTATAATTAATATTATATTAATTCGTATAATTTGGCGTAGTCGATAAGCTCTACAATTGAATGCAAACCTAGCTTGCCATAAATATTAGATTTATGCGCACTAACTGTTTTATTGCTAAGTAATAACTTATCGGCAATTTCTTTATTAGATAATCCGCTAACCAGATAACGTAATATGGTCACTTCACGATTAGATATCACAGTGACCGTTGAACTATTCGTACTACATTTATTGCTTTTTATATAGTTAAGCGTTTCGCTGGGAAAAAACGTGTATCCGGAGAGGATCATCTGAACGGCATGAAAAATATCATTCTGATCATTGCATTTACTGACAAAACCGTTAGCACCAGCTTGTATCGCTCTGCCAGCATAAAAGCATTCTGATTTCGATGATAAAAATAACACTTTCACTGTGCTCTGGATTTGTTTGATCCTTTTCAGGAAGGTAAAACCGTCTGTTCCGGGCAAGTCTATATCCATAATGATTAAATCAACAGGACGGGTTCGGAGATAATCGATGGTTATGCGATAATCATCCGTTTTCAGGACAATCTGCAATTCACTGTTTTTTTGCAACAGAACTTCAATAGACATTCTGATGATAGGATGAGTATCCATAATGATCACCGACGTTGGTTTCATAGTTACCAGTCTCATAGGAGCGGACAATTTTCCGTTAGGGCGGTAAATTGTACTTTGATACATGAAAATACGGGTTTTCTTGATTCAGACGCGCAGCGGTGTGCGTTTGTTTGCCGCTATAGCGAAATAAATCAGAAAATCAGACGCGGTCGTTCACTTGTTCAGCAACCAGATCAAAAGCCATTGACTCAGCAAGGGTTGACCGTATAATTCACGCGATTACACCGCATTGCGGTATCAACGCGCCCTTAGCTCAGTTGGATAGAGCAACGACCTTCTAAGTCGTGGGCCGCAGGTTCGAATCCTGCAGGGCGCGCCATTTCTTCCTCATTTATGCCCGTCTTATCCGTTTCCGCTTTGCCCTTCACCACATCACTTTTTGTCGCTGTTTGGCGAGATAATTCAACGGTGTCAGGCCGTAAAACGCCTTAAAAACAGAGATAAAGTACGACGTGCTGCTATAGCCACATAATTGCGCCACCTGAGTGATATTTTTGTTATCCATCAATAACATCTGTACGGCGTAACGCATACGACACTCTGTGACAATCTGGCTATAGCTGGTATTTTCGTTTTTTAATTTCTTTTTGAGCAGGCTGGGGCTTAAACATAGCGAACTGGCGACAATTCGCAGATTCCAGTAATGCTGAATATCGCTTTGAATAATGCGGCAGACGCTGTCGCGGACGCTGCTGCGTAAGATATACATCAGTAGGGCAATAAACCGCGATTGCTCAAGAAAGTTAGACAATACGGTAAAAAGCAATGCGCGCGTCAACTCCGCTTCGCAGGGTCTGCTGGGTTGCTGCTTGCTGTGGTTGGCGGCTAGCCGGAACACTTCCGGTGTACGGCTATGACAAGCGATAACCGGGGTTGCCAGCCGCGACCAGGGCTTTACACAGGTTAAGTTCTTATTTAAAAACAACAGATAATCGTTGATGATGTTACGGTTGATGTGGGTGATTAATACGTGATTTAACGTTGAGAGTTCAATGACGTTATTGTTGCACGCGAAGGCGGCCAGGTAGTTTTTCGGAAGGGTAAACGTAGCATGGTTATTGACGCTTACCTCTACCTCTTTTTCGGTCAGGATCACCACGCAAGGTTCACTGCTGCTCAATTGCATTTCGCACTCCTCAGATATCAGAAACTCCGCTCAAAGGATCTATGCTTCCTGCATGAGTGATCGGCCCGTTCGCCGATAACGATCTTCTTTCTTTAGCACGCTTTTTAGCAATTAATCTTGATGGAATTCTGATGAGAGCGAAAGAGGTAAGCCAGGTCGTACCCGACTTACCTGGAGGAGATTTAATACTCGAGAATGCCGTGCGCGACGGGCAAATAGCGCAGAGAGAAATAGAGAGTGTCTTTACCGCAAGAGGAACGTTTCGCTAACAGCGAGGCAATTTCTGCGTCCGGTTTCGGTTTCGCTGTAAAGGTTTTGCCTTTGCCGGCGACAAACAGTTCATAAACAATGCCGCTGGCAGGGGCGGGACTTTGGCAATCGGCGCTGGCCTGTAAATAACGTTCACGCTGTTCAGCGGTCAGTTTATCCACGCCGCTGCCATCCTGTACCCAGACATTAACGCCGGTTGCTTTAACGTGTTCCAGCAGTTGGCGATAGCCATCGGGCGACATGTTTCCGGCGAAAAAACTACTGATATAAACCGGTTTTGCTGAAACATCGCTAATCAGCCGCTGCGCGTTGTTTAACCATGTTAGCAAAGGCTGACGGGCGGCTTCGCTGCGCCAGTTCAGGTCGTCAATTTCCGCGCTGATGTACCAGCCATCCGGCGTTATGCCAGGCGCGGCGCTCCATAATCTGGCTTGCTGGAGATCGGCAGCCAGCAGGCGATTAAGATAGCTTTCCAGCGCTGCGGACGACTGTTTCTGGTGCATAAAAAATTCCGGATCGGCGTTCAGCCCGACAATAAGCTTCAGACCAGCCTGTTGCGCAGCTGCGGCCCGCTTAAACAATAACGTGCGCTGTTCTGGCTGGGTAAATGCATCGCCGTAACGGGTCCATTGCAAAACAAGGGTATCGAAGCCTTGCAAACGTAACTGACTCATCAGCCCCTGCCACTGGGTATCGGTAACCTGACTATCTCGGTTTTGTGGTTGCCAGATAATACCTTTCATCGCAAAGGAAAAAGGGCTGACCAAAAGCAGTGTCAGCAATACGAAAATGAACTTACGCATTTACCAGTGCACTCCAATGGTGAGAAACGCGTTGTTGCGCTCTCCGTTACGTTGATTAATCGCCTTAAAGGTATGTTGATACTCGACGCCGAGACTGACTTTGTGCGGCCAGGCGTCGTAGTGCGTCTCGCCGGTCCAGATATTCCAGCGGACCCCGACTCCGCCAAGCTGCGCGCCCTGAGTGCCTTTATCACGATAGCCGTTGTCCTGAACGTGAGCGTAAGGCTCAATAGTCTGTCCGTTAGCTACCTTCTGATGCCAGCTGACGCGATAATCTGCCGTCCACGCCTGAATATCCTGGCGGATATATTGCGCCGCATCGAGGTACAGGTTTTGGGCAAACCAGCCTGAACCGTTCGGGTGCCATTCGTCGCTGTATTTGCCGCCATTAAAGAATGAGGCGCTGGCGCGCAGCATGGTATCGGATGCGCCATTTTGGCCGTTCAGCGGCAACTGCTGTTCGACGGCGATGAAAAAGATCTGATCGCGCAGCGGCTTCCAGCGCAGACCGGTGCCGGACATCGGATTTTTCACCGGCATCATCACCCCGTTTTCTCCGGTATCGGCAAAGACGCGGCTATAAACTGAGAGCAGGTCGCCTTCCAGCAGCATATTGCGTCCGATGCGGTACTCGGCTTCCAGTTGTCCGTAGCTACGATAGCTTTTCCCTGGCGCTGCGCCGCCGACATTATTGTTAGCGGTACTCATTGCGCCGGAACGCAAGCCGATGGAAGAATCGAAACTGAACGTCCAGCGGCGACCGACCTCCTCATGCAAACGGCGGAAATTGAAGCGTTGTTGATTTTGTTCTGGGGGTATCAGCGCCTGATTATCAATGTCATCAATCACCAGCCGGGCGTAGTGCTGCGTCGCAGGCATGTCATCCGACGCTGGTTCACGTAGGCCAGTTGTCGGATCAGTGCCGGATCGTCCGGAAGCCCTTTATGCGCCGGTTCGAGCATTTCCCGCGACTGTGCGATATCACCGCTATCCCACAAGGCGTAACCAAGCGCTGCCTGGGTGTTGCTATTATTCGGTTCCAGTTCCAGCGCGGCGCGCAAATCACTCACCGCGGCCGGGACATTATGACGTTGGCGATAAATTGTCGCCCGCGCAACGTAAGCGTTGGCAGAAGGCGCAATATTGATTGAGCGCGTGAGATCGTTCAGTGCGAGTTCCGGCTGACCAGGAATGTAACGTTGCGCATGCAGCCACCAGTAGAGGGCATTGCTTCCCAGTCCACGTTTTTCTGCCTGTTGTAGCCAGCGATCGCGAGCCGCACCATTTCCTGCCGCCTGGGCGGTATTGGCAGCAGCAAGCAGATCCTCATTGCTCATGTCGTGAAGACTGATTTTCTGCCAGGCCGCCAGTGCGGTGGCGTAGTCCTCAACCTGATACGCCTGATAGGCTACCGCACGATGTTGCCAGGCGCTCGGTTGTCGTTGTTCGGCCTGAAGCCATGCATACAACGCCACACCGGGTAGCGTGTCCCGATAACACTTTGCCAGACGGTTCCAGGCGGCGGCATCGTAGGAAGGCGACATATCGCCCAGCAAGCGAACTATTGCCGGGCAATTATCTGCAATACCCGGCAACTGACTTTGCCACTGACGTTGCTCCGCCAGCGGTAAGGGTTTCGATAAAATCGCCACCTTCGCCGGCGTTGCCAGGTAAGGATGACTTTCCAGCAGAGACGCCAGTCGCGCCATTAAAGTCTGGCTGACACGCGCATCGCCCTGGAAAGGATAGCGTTGCAGCAATAAATCGGCAGCTTCGCGTGACTGCTCGTTCTGCATCAGTTGCCAGGTTAGTTGATCCAGGCGGGTAAGATTTGCCGGTTCTTGCTGATACAGCAATCGTGCCAGACGCAGAGCTTCAGCCTTGTTACGGGTCGCCACGCTGACAGCATAACGCTCCTCAAGCATTTCATTGGCGGGGAGGGGGGGGAGCAGTTTTTGCGCTGCGTCGTACTGACCTTCTTTTAACAGCACCGGTAGCGTCGCGCCAACAACATACTGGCGGTTGTCGGCAAACTGTACCGTATAATTCGCCAACGCCTGAACGGGGTTAGCGCTGTATTTAGATAACAGATAGAGCCAACTTTTCTCTTGTGCGTCCGTGGTAAATAGTGGCTTATTTTCAATGAGATAATGCTGGAGGCGTGCTTTTTCGCCACGATAAGCCAGCGCGGTCGCGTAAGTAATATATGACTGAGGATCGGTGAAGATCCCCTGTGATTGCAGTGCCAGGATCCGATCGTCCAGCTGCCCGGCAAGAAGCACGTCAAACCACTGACGGCGTTCTGCCGCGCTTAATGTGTTCTGCTGGCGTGCTTCATTGTATAGCGTATCTGCCTGGGACCATTGTTTCAGGTAGATTGCCCGTTGCAGCAGATCGGTTCGCAGCGTTTTTCCTTCCGGCGATGCAGCAAACGTCGCATCGTTCAGTTGCGCTCTGGCGACAGGTAACTGTGCCAGCCGCAGGGCATTCTGCCCGACTTCACTGCGACAACGCAGGGTCGGCGCAGCATCGCACGCTTTTTGCTGGGCAAGCAGTTCTTCAACTGTCGTAACGCTTTTCACTTCAACCGGAATAGCCGCCAGACTGCGCTCAAGTCGGGCATCTCCTGGGTGACGTTTCAGTTGATCCTCAAGCAACAGCCGCGCCCGGTCATCATGACCAAAATGGCGATAGGCTTCCGCAAGGTATAAAGTCAGCGGAATATTATCCGGCACCTGCTGGTGTATATATTCAAATTCGCGGATGGCGGTTGCTTCGTCGTTATTTTTCTGTGCCTTCAGCGCTTTATCGAGGCGGGGATAAATAACAAAATGGCGATAATCGCTCAGCCCCAGCTCTTCTGCGCTGGTGCCGATATTGTCTGCGAGTGCGCTGGTACTCAATAAAGACGTCAGCAGTAAACCAGACCATCCGATGACGCGATTAAGGTTATTCTCCTTCATTTTCGGACTCCAGTTGCGCAACCTGTTCTGTGTTTAAACCTGCTTTGAGTAATAGTGATTGCATCGAAACTTGTAATTCGCGTTGAATTGTCAGGACGCGATCCAACGTTTCCTGGCTGATAACGCCTTCGGTGACCAAAAACTTGCCGAGCGGCAGAGAACTGCGTTCATGGCGCAATAACAACACGTTAATTGCTGAACGATTAATATGACCGAGCGTGGTCAGTATTTCGGCGAACAGGAACTGATGCGGCACATATTGCCGCCAGATTTCACCGGCCTGCTGTTCCGTGAGCCACTGATGCTGAACCGCATTGTACAACATTGCCCGCGGATCGTGACCGCGTCGGCGTGCATACCAGTGACGTAACCCTGTGACAATTTGTCCCCGCAGAACAATGACGTAACGCACTTTGCGTCCGACTTTACGCGTCAGGGCCGCCAGCGAAACCGGGTCAATACCATCTTCACTGCCGACAATTAACTCGTCATTTTCCAGACGCAGCGGCAGTACCGCATAATGCAGCGCCACGGAGGCCGGCATTTCGGCAATCAGCGAGGAAGGGATCTGCCAGGCATCGATGGATTCCCACGCCACGCCGTTTTGCTCTGCCAGCGCCTGTGCCAGCTGCTCGGCGCTAATCAGCCCCTGCATCAGCATTGAACCGCCCAGGCGTAGACCTTCGACGCGATTACGCAGTGCTGTATCGAGTTGTTCTTCAGTGATGACCTGATTTTCCAGCAGAATTTGACCTAACGGGCGCAACGAGCGGGTATCGCCAGTCACGCTGGGGAAGTCATGCGTTGTTTTATCCCACGCCACGCGACGTGGATCGCCGTGTTGAAGTACCTGTTTTAGCGCGCGCCAGTTGGCCATGAAGTTAATCAGGTTGCCCCAGAAAAGACGCAGGACGGAAAGCAGCCCCTGCGTCAGGCCGTAGTAGCCAGTAACGAAAATCACCCGCTGCACGATGCGGTTAACCATCAAACCAAAGTTTAGCCACAGCAGGGTCATTAACCATGCGCTGCCGCTGAAAATAGAAAGGAAATGCCAGGCATCGGGCCACAAACTTTCATACGCCAGCAACAGCAAAAGCTGGATCATCACCAGCATCGCGAGGAAGCTGACAAAGTTACTGATTGCCCCTTTGCGGTCGCGCCAGAGAAAGTAGTTCAGCGTCAGGCTGGAGGTCCATTTATGGGTTTTAAAGCCTTGGAAAACAATGCCGATGATCCAGCGGGATTTTTGTCGAACCGCAGTCGAAAAGGTATCGGGGAAATATTCGCGCACGCAGATCATGTTTGATGTCCGCGCGTGCTGTAAAAATTTACGCTGCTCGCGTTCTTTGGCTTCGTCCACCACCGGAAAACGGACAAAAATTTCCGTCATACCTTTTTCTTTCAGGCGGAAGCCAATGTCGTAATCTTCAGTAAGACTCTGCACGTCGAAAGCAATACCGTCACCGTCAGCTAACAGTGCGGTCACGGCGCGGCGGCTGAAACAGGTGCCGACGCCTGCGCTGGGCACTTGTCCGGCGAGGGCTTCACGCACCGGAACATCTTTGCCATGCAGCTCTGAAAACTCATCAATGTAAGTCATGCTGGTGAAGTGCGTCCATTCGCGTTCGAACGGATACACCGGGATCTGAATCAGATCTTTACGCTCGACCAGATAGTTGAACAGACGCAATTCCATCGGTGAAATCACATCTTCGGCGTCATGCAGAATAAAACCAGCAAAAGCGAAATTGGCGCTACGCTCAAATTGGGTGATGGCGTCCAGCACGTTGTTCAGACAGTCGGCTTTGCTGGTGGGGCCAGGACGCGCGCAGACTACCTTATGCACATTCGGGAAGCGAGCGCACACTTCGTCAACATCACGCTGAGTATCGGGGTCGTTGGGGTAGGTGCCAACAAAGATATGATAGTTTTCGTAGTCGAGCGTGGTCGCCGCCAGCTCGGCCATATTGCCGATGACGCCCGTTTCATTCCACGCCGGAACCATAATCGCTAACGGTTTTTCATCTGGTTTATACAGTTCGCGGTAACTCATTCGCGGGTAGCGGCGATAAACACTCAACTTGCGTTTAATGCGGCGTACCCAGTAGACGACATCAATAAAAAAATCGTCCAGCCCGCTGATGAACATGATGACCGCTAACGTTATCGCGATTACTTTTAAGCCGTAGAGCCAGGTAGCAAAAACATCAAGAAGCCAGTCCACACAAAAACCTTACATTAACGCTGGTTATGTTTAGGGTGGCGTATATTAAGGTTTTTTATGAATTGTGACAGCTTTTTACCATTAATAGGTATGACTATTGCGGCACGTTATTTTTACACTGGTTATAAAAGTTGCCGTTTGCTGAAGGATTAAGCGGGTAATGTGATAACAAACCTTGTCCCCCGCGCATCCGACGTTACCGCAACCGTGCCTTTATGCGCGACAACAATCGATTTCACTATCGCCAGGCCAATACCGCTACCTTCACCTTTTCGCTGGCGGGAGGGGTCAACGCGATAGAAACGGTCAAACAATCGCGGTAAGTGCTCGGGCGCAATGGGCGTAC
>ERZ791886.1523-NODE-1523-length-11488-cov-3.598356_pt1 | contig 11488 bp, 6 predicted proteins | sample MGYA00510158_ERZ791886 | MGnify/ENA primary metagenome ERZ791886 (study PRJEB30046, sample SAMN00792063) | human gut metagenome | study: EMG produced TPA metagenomics assembly of the A metagenome-wide association study of gut microbiota in type 2... | reverse complement strand
TGCCCGATCCGGACAGACTCATCAAGGAGTTCTGGGACATCGCCAATAATCCCAACAAGACCAGCGTAAATGTGTTGTCATCCAAAGATGTATTCGTCCAAGAGGTCGACGGCAACCATATCGTGGTCATCAATGTTCCCCGTGCCGAGCGCTCCTATAAACCGGTGTATGTGGACGGCAACCCGCTCTGCACCTACCGACGTAACGGTGAGGGCGACTATCGCTGCACCAAGGAGGAGTATCAGGCTATGGTGCGTGATGCATCGGTAAAGACGCAGGATATGCTGGTTCTGAACGAGATGGACTTGACAGTGTTCAATCAGGAGAGCGTCCGCAGCTATCGCCAGAGGATGCGCCTTTCCCGCCCCGGTCATGTATGGGAGGCGCTGGAGGATGAAGATTTCCTCCTGAAACTGGGTGCCGTGGGCATCGGTTCTGATGGGAAGAAGCATCCCACCTCCGCAGGACTTCTCATGTTCGGCAACGAGTATGATATTGTGCGTGAATTCAATGCTTACTTTCTGGATTATCAGGAGCAGTATGATGCCGACACCCGCTGGACAGACCGGATCATTTCCTCCTCCGGCGACTGGAGCGGCAATGTGTACGACTTCTATTTCCGCGTCTATAACAAGCTGATTCAGGACATCAAGGTGCCGTTTAAAATGGATGGTGGCACCAGAGTGGATGATACCCCTGTGCATCAGGCACTCCGGGAAGCATTGGCAAATTGCCTGGTTCATGCCGATTATTATGGTCGGCAGGGGCTGGTAGTTATCAAAAAGCGGGATTCCATCACCATGGCCAATCCCGGCGGCTTCCGTATCGAGGTAGACGCGGCGAAAAGCGGCGGCGTATCCGACCCGCGGAACGGTGCGATGCTGAAAATGTTCAACCTGATTGATATCGGTGAGCGCTCTGGCAGCGGTATCCCCCTCATTTTTGGTGCCTGGCGGGAACAGGGCTGGGCAGCGCCGGCGATTTCCGAAAGCATTGATCCTGACCGGATTATGTTGTCTCTTGCATTTAAGAAAAGCGACGATAAAAAAGTGACGATAAAAAGTGACGATAAAAAAACGGCGATAAAAACAGCACGGCAAAAGAATGAAATTATCACTTACCTGACAGATCATATCTCGGCCAGAAGTGCTGATATTGCAGAACTGCTGGGTGTTAAGAGTACAAGAGCCAAGAAACTTCTCTCAGAACTGACTACGGAAGGAATTGTTGTAGCTGAAGGCGGAAATCGAAACCGGACCTATAAGCTGAGAGCGTAAGGAGGGTGACAGATGCCAATTCCAAAATATGATGAGATGTATCGTGCCTTCCTGAATTGCTTGGCAGATGGTCAACTGCACAGATCAAAAGAGGTGAAAGATACTGTTGCAGGCGCTTTCTCAATTTCTGAAAAGGAGCGGGTGGAACTGCTGCCAAGCGGAAAACAACAGCTTTTTGATAACCGTATTGGTTGGACAAGGACATATCTGAAGAAGGCAGGCCTTGTGCAAAGCCCGTCACGGGGTGTTTATATGATTACGCCGGCAGGCAGACAAGTCCTCGATGAAAATCCTCCTCAAATCAATAACCTTTATCTCCAGCGCTTTGAGTCGTTTCGACAGTTTATTTCTCCAAACAATAATGAAGAAAACACCCCTTCAATATCTGTGGCAAAGGTATCCAGTAAAACACCACAGGATATTTTGGATGAAGCTTTTCAGCAGATCAACACCACCCTGGCAGACGATCTCTTAAGCGAAATAATGAAGCAGCCCCCTGCATTCTTTGAGCATCTGGTAGTCAAACTATTGACGCAAATGGGATACGGCGGCTCGGTGGATAATGCCGGTACGGTTATCGGACAAAGCGGTGATGAAGGTATTGACGGAATCATCCGAGAAGACAAGCTTGGCTTCAGCCTGATTTATATTCAGGCAAAGCGTTGGGATTGTGATAAAGCTGTTGGCAGACCTGAGATTCAGAAATTCGTTGGTGCGCTGGCTGGGCAAGGCGCGTCCAAAGGACTGTTTATTACGACTGCTAAATTCACAAAAGAAGCACGCCAATATGCAGAGAAGCAACACACTACAAAGGTCGTGCTTGTTGATGGTACCACGCTGGCAAAGTTGATGATTGAATATGGTTTAGGTGTGTCTACGGAGACTACATACGAAATTAAAAGAATTGATAGCGACTTTTTTGCGGAGGATCTTGATTGATTTTCTTCGCTAACTTCCGGTAAATGATGGAGGCAATTGAGATGGTAACAGGTGCAATTAAATTATAGTACGTTTTAATACTCCTAAAAATGTTTAAGATGTTTTTATCCGTTGACTTCCGATAATACAAGATTATCAGAAGCACCGCTAAAGTTAGGAGGGTGCATGTGAAATCCAACTTTGAATTCCTTGATAAATACTGGCCCGCGTTGGCTCAAATCGGTGCGGCAGCGGAGAGTTATGTGTATTCTGATCCCAACGCTTGCCTGTATAAGCTGGGTATGTTCGGTGAGCGCCTGATCCTTGAGATTTTTGCTTTTGAGCATATCAAGGAGCCGACCATCGACAATACACACGCCAACCGGATTCGTCTGCTGAAGAGGGAAGGCCTGATCCCCAAGAAAATTGACGATATCCTGTATGCACTTCGCAAAACCCGCAATGATGCCGTACATGCTGGCGCTGACTCCGTGGAGGATGCAAAGACTCTACTCTCCATGACCTATAATCTTGCGGTCTGGTTCATGGAGGTATACGGTGACTGGGGATATATTGCCCCTAAATTTGTCATGCCCGAAAATGTGGCCCAACCGGACTATGAGGCTATCATCAAGGAACAGGAAGAAAAAATTGCTGCGCTCTCCAAGCAGGTCGATGCGATATCCACCGCAGCATCGTCCAAGACATCCAAGGAACGTGCGGAAAAGGGTGAAACCGCATCCGAGAGCATGGATCTTTCCGAGGCTGAAACCCGCTATCTGATTGACGAGCAGCTTCGCAAGTTTGGTTGGGAGGCTGACACCAATACTCTGCGCTATTCTAAGGGAACCCGGCCTCAGAAGGGTAGAAATCTTGCCATTGCTGAGTGGCCTACTGACTCCGCTGTAGGTAAGAATGGTTACGCAGATTACGCCCTGTTTGTCGGGGTGAAGCTCGTGGGCATTGTGGAAGCTAAAAAAGCCGCTATTGACATTCCCTCTGTCATTGACCATCAATGTAAGGAGTATGCTAAGGGAATCAAAAATGAACACCAGGAGTACATCATCAACCAGTGGGGAGCATATAAAGTTCCTTTTGCCTTTGCGACCAATGGCCGAAAGTATCTCAAGCAGATCGAAACCAAATCCGGCATCTGGTATCTGGATTTGCGCAGCGGAGCCAATGCACCCAAGGCCCTGCAAGGTTGGATCAGTCCTCAGGGATTGATGGAGCAACTCGAAAAGGATATTGCTGCCGCAAATACCGCACTCCAAAATACGCCTTTCGATCTGCTCCGTGACCCGGATGGACTGAATCTGCGTAAGTATCAGATTAATGCGATTGAGGCGGCAGAACAGGCCGTTATCGATGGTAAGCAAACCGTCCTGCTGTCCATGGCTACCGGCACCGGCAAAACCCGTACCATCCTTGGCATGATCTATCGCTTTATTAAGAGCGACAGATTCAAGCGAGTTCTGTTCTTGGTTGACCGTACTGCTCTTGGTGAGCAGGCCGAAGATGTTTTCAAGGAGGTAAAAATCGAAGAATTGATGACCTTGGATTCCATCTATAACATCAAGGGTCTGGATGAAAAGGAAATCGACAGAGAAACAAAAATACATATCGCAACAGTCCAGAGCCTTGTCAAGCGTATCCTTTATCCCGAGGGCGATACCATGCCCTCCGTTACAGACTACGATCTAATTGTGGTTGACGAAGCACACCGTGGATATATTCTGGACAAAGAAATGAGCGAGACGGAAATGCTCTACCGTAACCAGGATGACTATATCAGCAAATACCGCACCGTCATCGAGTACTTTGACGCCGTGAAAATTGCGTTGACTGCAACACCGGCGCTGCACACTACCGAAATCTTCGGAAAGCCTGTTTTTAACTATTCCTACCGTGAGGCTGTCATTGACGGCTATCTGGTAGATCACGATGCGCCACACAATATCCGCACCAAACTGCGTGTTGAGGGTATCAACTATCAGAAGGGCGAACAGCTTGCTATTTACGACCCGGTTACCGGTGAAGTCCTCAATAGTGCTGAGTTGGAAGATGATATGAAGTTTGAAATCGACAGCTTCAACCGACAGGTCATCACAGAGAATTTCAACCGGACTGTCCTCGAAGAAATCGCATGGGACTTCAACCCGGATGGTCAGGGCAAGACCCTCATCTATGCTGTCGATGACAACCATGCTGACCTTATTGTAAAAATTTTGAAGGAGATCTATGCGGATGGCGGCGTTGACAACGATACCGTCATGAAGATCACCGGAAGCGTGGCAGGCGGCAACAAGAAGAAAATCTCTGAAGCAATCAAGCGTTTCAAAAACGAGTCTCTGCCCAAAATCGTAGTCACCGTTGACCTTCTGACCACCGGCATTGATGTGCCGGAGATCACCACCTTGGTATTTATGCGTCGCATCAAATCCCGCATCCTTTTTGAGCAGATGTTAGGCCGTGCCACCAGATTGTGTCCCGCTATCGGCAAAACTCACTTTGAGATTTATGATCCTGTGGGTGTGTATGAATCCTTGCAGGATGTCAGCAACATGAAGCCAGTTGCTACCAACCCGTCTGCCAGTTTTGAAGATTTGATGAAGGGGCTGGAGGTAGCAACCACCGATGAGCAACTTGCTTATCAGATCGACCTGATTGTTGCCAAGCTGCAGCGCAAGCGCCGCAATGTGAGTAAAAAGGCACTGGAGCAGTTTGCCCACCTTACTGGAGGCAAGGATTTGGGTGCCTTTGCAGAACACCTTAACAGCAGCACAATCAAGGAGGCCACCGCTGAACTGCTGGGACATCGTGAGGCGTTCTCCGTGCTGGACAAGGACAGGACCCACCGCAAGCGCCCGGTTGTCATTGATAATCATGAGGACGAGCTGATTGACCACACCCGCGGTTACGGCGAAGGCCAGAAGCCAGAGGACTATCTGGAAGCATTCAGGGAGTTCATCAACAACAATATAAATGCCATCGCAGCTCTGCGCACGGTATGTACCAGACCTTCCGAACTCACCAGGGAAGCCCTCAAGAGCCTAAAGCTGGAGCTTGACCGCCATGACTTCACGGAGAAGCGGTTGAACTCCGCATGGAATGAGATGACCAATCAGGACATTGTGGCCGATATTATTGCCTTTATCCGCCAACAGGCTCTCGGTTCTGCGCTTGTAGGGCATGAGCAGAGAGTAAAGCACGCATTTGCAAAGTTGAGAATGAACCATGAATTCAACAAGACACAGTTAGAATGGCTCAAACGGATCGAGAAGGTTCTGTTGGAAGAGAGCGTTCTTGATGAACAAATTTTTGAAGTTGGCGCATTTAAGAATGCGGGTGGCTTTACGATTATTGACCGCCGTTTTGGTGGGAAGCTTCGTGAGATCATGACGGAGCTCAATGAGTATCTCTATGACGATGGAGGAAGCGTAGCGTGAACAATCAGGAAATCGTAGCAAAACTATGGAATCTCTGCAATGTATTACGGGATGACGGTATTACATATCATCAGTATGTAACGGAACTGACCTATATCCTGTTTCTTAAGATGTGCAAGGAAACCGGCACTGAAGGGGCTATCCCGGAACAGTACCGTTGGGACAAGCTCCTTGCCAAACAGGGCGTTGAACTGAAGAAATTTTACAAAGAACTGCTGGAGCATTTAGGCGAGAGCTGTACTGGCCGCGTCCGGGAAATCTATCAGGGTGCCCAGAGCAACATCGACGAGCCAAAGAATCTGGAGAAGATCATCCAGACCATCGACCAGTTTGACTGGTACACCGCCAAGGAGGAGGGGCTGGGCAATCTGTATGAAGGCCTCTTGGAAAAGAACGCAAATGAGAAAAAGTCCGGTGCCGGGCAGTATTTTACGCCCCGCGTTCTCATCAATGTCATGACCCGACTTATTGCCCCCCAGCCCGGTGAGAGGTGCAACGACCCAGCCTGTGGTACTTTTGGCTTTATGATCGCTGCTGACCGCTATGTCAAGGACCACACCGATGACCTGTTTGAACTGCCTGTGGATCAGCAGGAGTTCCAACGTACTCAGGCATTTTCTGGCTGCGAATTGGTACATGATACTCACCGTCTGGCTCTAATGAACGCTATGCTGCATGATATTAACGGCCCCATCTATCTTGGTGATACACTGTCCAACTTTGGTAAGGAAATGAAAGGCTATGATGTCGTTTTGACAAATCCGCCCTTCGGCACCAAGAAAGGAGGAGAACGTGCTACCCGTGACGACTTTACTTTCCCCACCAGCAACAAACAGTTGAACTTCCTGCAGCACATCTACCGTAGCTTGAATAAGCACGGCGGCGCTCGTGCGGCAGTTGTTCTGCCAGACAACGTTCTGTTTGCTGACGGCGATGGTGAGCGCATCCGCCGCGACCTGATGGAGAAGTGCAACCTGCATACCATTCTTCGCCTGCCCACCGGCATTTTCTATGCTCAGGGCGTCAAAACCAATGTGCTGTTTTTTACCCGTGGCCGCGAGGACAAAGGCAATACCCGTGAGATTTGGTTCTATGACCTGCGCTCCGATATGCCCTCCTTCGGCAAAACTAACCCTCTGAAAGAAAGCCATTTTGACGAGTTCGTTGAATGCTATAAGGATGGTGACCTGTCTGCTCGTACTGAAACCTACAGCGCGGACAATCCCAACGGCAGATGGCGTAAGTTCACCTACGAGGAGATCTTGGCCCGTGACAAGACCAGTCTGGATATCACCTGGATGAAGTCTGACAACGGAACCGAGGACTATACTCTCTCTGAACTGCTGGAACAGATCAAGGAAAAGTCCACCAACATCGCCAAGGCCGTGGCTGCTCTGGAAGAATTGATTGGCGAGGTAGATGAATAATGGATACGAAAGCATTACGGCAAAAAATCCTTGACCTCGCTATCCGAGGCAAGTTAGTGCCACAAGACCCGAACGACGAACCTGCATCCGTGTTGTTGGGACGTATTCGCCAGCAGAAGCAACAGATGGTCAAGGAGGGCAAGCTCAAGCCCAAGGATATTAAGAACGATTCCGTTATCTTTGTCGGTGAGGATAATTTACATTATGAGAAGTTCGCTGACGACAGCGTAAAATGCATTGAGGATGAGATACCGTTTGAGTTGCCAGATGGTTGGGCGTGGAGCAAAATTGGCCCTCTTTGCGAATATATCACAAGCGGTTCTCGTGGTTGGGCGCAATACTATTCTGAAACTGGAAGTCTCTTTCTTCGCATGGGCAATCTCTCCAGAGACTCCTTTGATTTACGACTGGATAATCTCCAGAGAGTCAATTTGCCTGACAATGCAGAGGGAACAAGAACTCGTGTGGCAGAAAACGATTTGTTGTTTTCGATTACAGCAGAGATTGGTATGTTGGGATTGATTCCCGCCAATTTTGAGGAGGCGTATATCAACCAACATGTCGGCCTAATTCGGTTTCTTAAAGACGCACAAACCAAATTCTTCCCTTATATTCTTATGTCTGAGTTCTGCCGAGATCAGTATTGTACGGTTCAATGCGGAATGAAGAATAGCTTTAGGTTGGACAACATTCAGAACATCTTAGCTCCTGTGCCACCTTTGGGCGAACAGATTAGAATTGCAGAGAAGCTCAGTAATATCTGGACTCATATTCAGCAAGTTGATACCGAGAGTGAAGCGGCAAGCGACATCATTTCCAAGGCCAAATCCAAAATCCTCGACCTCGCCATTCGCGGCCAGCTTGTACCGCAAGACCCTGCTGACGAGCCTGCGTCTGTCCTGCTGGAACGCATCAAAGCGGAGAAAGAGGAACTGATCCGCCAGGGTAAAATCAAGCGTGACAAGAGGGAATCCGTCATCTTCCGTGGTGAGGATAACTCTTATTATGAGAAGATTGGGGATGATGTGCGTTGTATTGACGAAGAAATCCCATTTGATATCCCTGATACATGGGAATGGGTACGCTTGGAGAACTGCTGTAGCAAGGAAATTCGCCGTGGAAAATCTCCTAAATACACCGAGAGAAGCGGCACACTTGTTTTCGCTCAAAAATGCAACACCAAATATAATGGCATTGATGTCGGGTTGGCGTTATATCTGGATGAGGACACTCTGAGCAGATATCCAGCCGACGAATATATGCAGGATGGTGATGTGGTTGTTAACTCCACGGGCATGGGTACATTGGGGCGCGTCGGTATCTATTGCGCGACCGACAATCACCTCGGCCTACCTATAGTACCTGATTCCCATGTGACTGTTATCCGTGTAGCCCATAACATTCAAGCATTTTATATGTACGCCTTCATAAAAGCGGATCAAAGAGAAATTGAGAAAAAGGGTGAAGGCTCCACCAACCAGAAAGAACTTAAGCCGCTCACTCTGAAAGAAATGCTTATCCCGATACCGCCATACTCTGAGCAAGAACGAATTGCTGCTGCAATAACTGCCGCATTTTCAACTATATCTGCAATAGAAAAGAGCCTCAACTGAGGCTCTTTTCTATTGCACTAAGGATATTAGTCACTTCTGCTACTCGCTCAACAATCTTTGCTTGGTAATTCGGCGAGGGCACTGGCAGAATTAAATTCAGGATATCTTCTCTTGATATGCCTGGAATAAGTCCTTTAGCTGCATCTTTTATAGCGTTGATATAGAATCTCATACAAAGTGCAAGGTATTCCGAATTCAATGCAAATTTATTTCGAATAGCCATGATTTGTCGTGCGATATGTGCGTCGCCAAAATTGTTGAATGCCATTCCCCCAATAGTTCCTTTGCATGTCAGGAGCAAATCTCCAGCTTCTGTGATTACTTGTGGTGAAGTTGTCCATCTTGCCAATTCCACTTTGCCCTCCACAAAATTACTGGCTCCTGTGATATAGGGGATGCCTACACCATCAGCATTATATTCAGAGGGAGAAAGATCTCGTCCTGAAATAAGTTCCCATAACTCTTTCAGCCGCACAAAAAACCATCCGTCTGGTAGTTCAAAAGGTATTTCATCGCTGATGTTTTCAACTTTGTCACCAACCTTCTCATAATAAGAGATAGTCACATATTTCCCTTATAATATTGGCGCGATAATTTCGCAAAAATATTATTGGGAGGTACCTTTTTTATGAGGACAACCGAAACATTTGAGCAGCACCTGAGAAAGAGCAATCTTTCAGAGAACACCATCCATTCTTATCTCTGGACAGTCGACTTTTACCATGCCCACTACGATGAGGTCAACAAGGAAAACCTGCTGGCCTACAAAGGGTATCTGATGGAATTTTTCAAGCCCAAAACCGTCAACTTGCGTATCCAAGCGATGAACAAGTATCTGGATTTTCTGCACAGAGACCGCTTGCGGCTGAGAGCTGTGAAAGTGCAGCAGAAGAATTTTCTGGAGAATGTAATCAGCAACGCCGATTACAACTTTCTGAAAAAGCAGCTCAAGAAGGACGGCAACATGGAATGGTACTTCGTGGTCTGGTATCTGGCTGCGACCGGAGCGCGTGTGAGCGAACTTATTCAAATCAAAATCGAGCATGTGGAACTCGGCTATTTTGACCTATATACTAAGGGCGGAAAGCTACGCAGGCTATACATACCCAAAAAGTTGAGGACGGAAACTCTTGAATGGCTGGAGGAAACGCAGCGTTCCTCCGGCTTTTTGTTTCTAAATCGTTATGGAGAGCGTATCACTACACGCGGTATCTCCCAGCAGCTTAAAAACTATGCCGACAAGTATGGATTGGATAAAAAGGTAGTGTACCCGCATTCATTCCGTCATCGATACGCTAAGAACTTCTTGGAGAAGTATAACGACATTGCTCTGTTAGCAGACCTAATGGGTCACGAGAGCATTGAGACTACTCGCATTTACCTCCGCAGGACCGCCAGCGAACAGCAGGCGCTGGTGGATAAAATCGTCACATGGTAAAGGAAACAGCCGCCTTCTTTCGAGGGCGGCTGTTGGTTAGGCTAAGTTTTCTGCGATGGAAGCAAGCTGGGCAAAGGCCAGTTCAATTGCCATGATGATCCGCTTCTGCTCCTTAACCGGAGGAACAGAAATAATTGCTTTCTTGCCATCTGCTGTTCCGAGGCGCGGCATCTTCACGCCATATGAACACTTATTGGCATATCTCAAAAATGCGGGGGACATCAAAAAGTAGCGTGCATACTGCGGAAGTATATTCCGCTCAAACTCTAATGGCAAAATCTCAGAGGTGCAATATCCATCCTCATCCGCCAAGACTACCTTGTTCAGATAAGGACGAAGCTTGCTGTACAACACCTGACCTTTATGGAAACGGTGCTTTGTGCTTCCTGCATTGCGTTCACCTTGGCGTACTTTTTGTAGAACGACACCGGAATCTTTTTCGATATCTTCAAGATCCAATATCCACGCAGAATCAGCAATATCAGCGGTATCAATATTGGTACAGTTACCGTAGTCGCATAACTCCCCCAGACAACACACACTCCAACTATCGGGGAGTTCTTCGAAATCCCAATCCTCCAGCGACTCCACTAATTCCCCAGTTCTGAGATAATAAGAGTTATCCTCACCACGGAAGATGACGGATTCCCTCTTGTCACGCTTGATTTTACCCTGGCGGATCAGTTCCTCTTTCTCCGCTTTGATGCGTTCCAGCAGGACAGACGCAGGCTCGTCAGCAGGGTCTTGCGGTACAAGCTGGCCGCGAATGGCGAGGTCGAGGATTTTGGATTTGGCCTTTATTACATAATCAGCCAATGCCGCTTTATCATCTTCTATAGTGGAAACGACAGACTCAGCGCTGCCAGTAGAAGACATTATTCTATCGATTTGCTGGATAGGGGGAATCGGGAGTAATACCTTTTGGAATTCATCGAAATTTACATTTTCGACGGTTGTACCTGACTTGGTATATTTGAGCAATAACTGTGTCTCCATCCCCTTTAGACATACATAGATATATTCTGCGAGCTGCGGCATATACAGTATAATAGCCTTAAGGTCCTGATTAATGGTTGCGCATTCTTTAAGAATGGCTACTGGCAATGTGTGTCGTAGAATTCCGCTACGAGTGACCAATAGCAATGTGTCTGGCTGGTACATCTGCATTTGCTCTGCGCCCAAGGTGCTTAAGCGCAGCTGCGAGGAAGTTATATATTTACTTTTCATATCTTTGGATGTTACCCAAAGAATATCCCCATCCCAATATTCCGAACGAGAAGTTGAAGGTGTTTTTCCTCCGGAAAATGAAGCAAGGTTAGATAAACGTTCCCATGCCCAACCATCTGGCAACTCAAACGGTATCTCA
>ERZ791886.1517-NODE-1517-length-11529-cov-1.953199_pt1 | contig 11529 bp, 9 predicted proteins | sample MGYA00510158_ERZ791886 | MGnify/ENA primary metagenome ERZ791886 (study PRJEB30046, sample SAMN00792063) | human gut metagenome | study: EMG produced TPA metagenomics assembly of the A metagenome-wide association study of gut microbiota in type 2... | reverse complement strand
GCTCCATTACTAATATTACTCTTTACAGAAGCAGGACGATTAGAGAAAGTTCCGCCATCTGAACGAATTTGTTTAATCATCCGATCATATACATTATAACAATTTTCAGAAATTGAATGCATTTGTACCCAAATCGAATCAGCAATGGGATAGCTCCATGTGGGACGATTAGGAAGTATAAACTGCTCCCCAACACTTACTGCATAATCTTCTACATTTTCTGTTAAATATTTATCATCTAAAATAGAAAATGGCCAGCCACCGCTATTTGTCATCCCATAATACAAGTTATAAATGGATGCAATACGAAACGTTTTAGAAGAAAAAGAATCAATATAAAATAAATAATAGTTATGTTCCTCCATAGGATTTTTAAAGCTTATACATGGAACTTCATTATGTTCTCCTTCTCCCATATCAACACGTTTCATTATTATTTTGTCAATAGGAGTTTTAGGCACCATCCGTTCACATGCAGTATATTCCTTTCCTTTATATTTAATATGCAATTCATATATATGATTTTCTATCCCATATATCTTTGTAGTAACATAAAGTCCCCCCGGTGTTTCACCTTTATCCCACTTTATCGGGACAGTTACTTCTTTATGCCTATAATGGTCATAATATCGAAAATCATTATAAGGTGTCAGTTCTGCATTCTTCAAAGTATCTCTCACCCCAACCGTCTGATCAATAATAACAATTTCTGCATCATTAATCCTCTCATAACCACGACTTACATATTCACCCAATCCCCCAGAAGGTTTACTTAATGAAAAAAAATAAGGAGGAGGCTCATTAGTTATCACTCCATCAAAGACAATCGCACCTTCAGGTGGTACCATTTCTGTATTATATAGTTCTTCACAAGCTGCACATAAATACAGCAATTGTAGAAGAACTATACAATGAAAGTTAAAGTTAGGTTTCATTCTAGTTATTACATTAAAGTTCGCGCTCCAATAGCTTGGATAATTCTTCATAGCTATTAGTGACATAAACCAATCGGTCATTGATAATAATAGTAGGAGTAGCCATAAGCCCTCTCTCAACCAATCGATTAATAATATTATCCAATTTCTTATAATTATCAGGAGAATGCAAATTTTTATCAAATTCCCTCATATCTAACCTTTTAGACTTTGCAAAATTGTATATGAATGCAGAGTCAGCCACTTCTACATAGTTAAAGATCGCGTCATGAAAAGACCAAAACTGCCCTTGTTTATCTGCAGCTTCACACGCCAAAGCAGCTAGAGAAGGAGCATCTGCAAAATGTACAAATCCAAACTTCACCTGCTCCCTATACTGATCATAGAGCTTAGATAATGTTTTTTCAAATTGCACACAGCGCCCACAATTATAATCAGAAGCAACAATAAAAGAAGTAGACGAATCTAAGTTTCCTCTATAATGTACACATAAATCCCTCACAACACATTCCGGTTGTTTAGGGGGATAAATATATCTCTTAATATCCGCTTTTTGATATAAAGAATCGACCAACGCTTGGACTATCCGATTTCGAAGTCTTTGTTGAAACGATAACTCCTCTTCTATGGTCCCCTTTTTTAGCGGAATTAAACTATTCTTTGCATAAAAACTTTCTGTATTAATCGCATAGTACTTTTTTATACTATCCTGATCAAGAAGTAATTTCTGCTGAACCAAAAAATCTAGAAATTCCTCCAAAGACATGTTTTTATTTGTCAGATTACAGCGCCCATTTCCGGTAGACAAAATTTTCTTTCCAAGAATATCCTTCTGATCAAAGATAATGACATGAATGTCTGGATTTGTCTCAAGGGCGGTGATGCCCGCCAACATACCGGAAGCACCGCCTCCGACAATTGCAAGTGTTTTCATATCTGAACTCCTTAACTTTATATTATAACTTTGTTACAAGGCCTTCTCTTACCAGATACTCTAAAGACATTAATATTCCAAGCTTTGCATGCTGCCAGGTAAGTCCGCCCTGGAAATACACTGCATATGGCTCTTTGATCGGGCCATCGGCACTCAGCTCGATAGAGGATCCCTGAACAAATGCTCCGGCTGCCATAATAACATCACTGTCATATCCTGGCATCGGCCATGGTTCTGGTGTGACATAGGAATCAACCGGGGCAGCAGCCTGGATTCCCTTACAGAATGCGATGACACCTTCCGGTGTTCCAAGTTCTACTGCCTGAATAATATCGTGGCGGCTCTCCGTACCATTTGGAATGACACTGTAACCTAATTTTTCGTAGATGTTTGCTGCAAAGATGGCTCCTTTTAAAGCACCTGCTGTCACAGTCGGTGCCAGGAAAAGTCCCTGGAAGAAGGACTGCATGACACCGAGAGATGCACCAACTTCCTTTCCAAGTCCTGGAGAAGTCAGGCGGTATCCACAATTATCAATCAGATCTTTTCGTCCTGCGATATATCCGCCAATTGGCGCAAGTCCACCGCCCGGGTTCTTGATCAGGGAACCAACGACCATATCTGCACCCACATCACTTGGCTCAATCGTCTCTACAAATTCACCGTAACAGTTATCGACCATACAGATAACGTCTGGTTTGATACTCTTTACAAATGCGATCAGTTCTCCAATCTGTGAAACGGAAAAGCTTGGTCTTGTCTGATATCCTTTGGAACGCTGGATCGTTACAAGCTTTGTCTTTTCATTGATTGCTTTTTTGATATTGTCATAGTCAAATGCACCGCCTTCCAGGAGATCTACCTGGCGATAGGAAATTCCGTACTCCGCAAGAGAACCATTCGATGGGCGGATTCCAATGACTTCTTCCAATGTGTCATAAGGTTTTCCGACTGGAGATAGAAGCTCATCGCCCGGGCGCAGATTTGCAGCCAATGCCAGTGCCAGTGCGTGAGTTCCGCATGTGATCTGCGGTCTTACAAGAGCACTTTCTGTATGAAAAATCTCTGCGTATACTTCTTCCAGTGTGTCACGTCCCGGGTCGTCATAACCGTATCCGCTGGCGTATTTGAAACAGCCGGCATTGACTTTACATTTCTGCATTGCATGCACGACTTTCAACTGATTGTACTCTGCCACTTTGTCGATGGCATCAAAACGTTCTTTTAAAGTTCCTTCAATCTGGCTTCCGAAATCGTAAACCTCTCTGCGGATTCCCATTTCCAGATACATATCTTCTATATTTAACATGATTGTTCCTCCAAAATATCTTTTTTAATAGATTCGAGCATCACTTCCAGAATCTTATCTTCATCATAATTGTAATCTTTTTTATTAATCCATGTCACATGCTTCTCTCGCTTGAACCATGTAATCTGACGTTTTGCAAAATGTCTTGTATCTCGTTTGATTTTGTAAATGGCATCTTCTAATGTGCATGCTCCGTCCAGATAGTCCAGAATTTCTTTATATCCAAGTCCCTGCATAGAGACCATGCTGCGGTCATAGCCACGCGCTTTTAAAGCCTGGACTTCCGCGACAAGCCCCTCTTCTATCATCTGGTCGACTCGCAGATCTATACGGCGGTACAGATTCTCGCGGTCATCATTTAAGACAAAATATACAAATTGATAGGGCGACTCTTTTTGCCGCTCTGTTTCATTGTGTTCAGAAATTTTCATTCCGGTTTTCTGATAAAATTCCAATGCCCGAATGACTCGCTTTATATTATTTGCATGGATAGTTTCTGCCGACTTTTGGTCCACTTCGCGGAGTTTTTCATGAAGTGCCTCTGCGCCATGTTCTTTTGCAAATGATTCTAATTCTGCGCGGAGTGAGGTGTCATTATCATTATCTGTAAAATCAATATCATAAAGTAGTGCTTGAATATAAAATCCGGTTCCGCCTACTACAATTGGAATATGCCCGGCAGCATAGATCTTTTTCATAGCTTCTTTTGCCATCTGTTGAAAACGGACAACATGAAATTCATCGTCTGGTTCCAGTTCATCTACTAAGTAATGTGGAACATGCCGCATTTCTTCCGGACGGATTTTTGCGGAACCAATATCCATATATTTGTAGACCTGCATGGAATCAGCAGAAATAATCTCACCACCGATTGCTTTTGCAAGACCAATGGAAGCCTTTGTTTTACCGACTGCAGTAGGTCCGGTGAGAATGATTAAAGGTTGTTTTTGCATGATATATCATCCCTTACATTTTTCATATTCGATATTAAACAATACGTTTGAATTTCTTTTCCAGTTCGCGCCTTGACATGGCGATAATGGTGGGTCTCCCATGTGGACAGTGATAAGGATTGTCCAGTGACAGAAGTTCCGTGATCAACGTGTCTACTTCTGCAGCGCTCAATCGCATATTTCCTTTGACAGCTGCCTTACAGGACATAGATGCAATCTTTTCGTCAATCAGATTAGATGGCGCATTTCGGTTGATTTCATCAGACAGACTGTCAATCATCTCCATGAGCAGTTCTTTTTTTGCAATACTGAACAAATTGTCCGGTACAGCGCGGACTGCATAGGAATCCTGTCCGAATTCTTCTATCTCAAAACCAATTCGCGTGAACTGATCCATATAAAGCCTGAGAAGTTCTGCCTCCTGCATAGACAGATTCAGTATGATTGGCGGACTAATAAGCTGAGAAGTAAACTCCCGTGTCTTCATGCCCTTCAATGTCTGTTCATACAGAACTCTCTCATGAGCTGCATGCTGGTCGATAATATATAAGTTATCATGAAATTCTACCAGCCAGTAAGTATCAAAGACCTGGCCGATAATCTTATGTTCAGCTTTTGCCTGTGGCTCCAGAAGTTTTTCTTCAAAGAAATTGAGTTGCTGTGGCTTTTCCGAAGGAACTTGTTTTGCAGTATAATTTGGCGACTCTGCGATCTGCGAGCCTTGTGCCTGCACATTTCTTTGTGGTTTATATGAGCTTTGTGCCTGCACACTTTTCTGCGGTTTATAGGAGTCAGGAGCTGGCATATTTTTCTGTGGTTTATAGGAATACGTCACTGGTACATTTTTCTGTAGGTCACAGGCATCTGTATTGGAAGAAGCAGGTGTTGTTTCTTGCTTATTTTCGTGCAGCGCTTCATGGTAAGAATATACTCTCTTCTTCATCTCATTCATAAAGTATTGCAGCTTTTCATCTTCATTTTGTGGTGACTGCAAAGAGGTTCGCAGCTTTTCGGTATGTTCTGCCTCACTTTTTTTCGGCAGATCCATCTTCGACTCTTTCGGTTCTTCTGGAAAATTACTTTTACAATCTTTCGGTTCTTCTGGAATTTTTATATCATCCAATGTCACTTCGGGAATCAGCTCCCGTTCATGTAGTCCGTCATCGACAGCTGCAAACAGGGTATTATAAATCTCCTGCTGATTATTAAAACGGACATCCATCTTGGTCGGATGCACATTAACATCTACATGTTCTGTGTCTACGTCCAGGTAAAGCACGACAAATGGGTATTTGTGCTGCATAGTAAAATCTTTATATCCGTCTTCAATTGCCTTGGAGATGATACTGCTCTTAATGTATCTTCCATCTACGAAATAATTTTCAAAATTACGGTTGCCGCGGGAAATCAAGGGCTTTCCAAGATATCCGGTAATGTGGATTCCTTTTCTTTCAAAATCTACTTCAATCAGATTCGATGCAATCTCCCGTCCGTATATATGATAGATGACATCCTTCAAATTTCCATTGCCGGAAGTATGAAGTTTAACCTGACCGTTGTTGATAAAACGGAAGGAAACTTCCGGATGAGACAACGCCAGTCTTGTGACCAGGTCTCCGACGTGACTAGCCTCTGTCATAGCAGTTTTTAAAAACTTTCTTCTGGCAGGTGTGTTGTAGAAAAGCTGTCGGATCAAAAATGTCGTGCCATCCGGGGCACCGGCATCTTCAAGTGATTCTTCCTTTCCACCGGCAATCTTATATCGCACGCCAAATTCTGCTTCCTTTGTCTTGGTCAGAAGCTCTACCTGAGAGACCGCTGCAATACTGGAAAGTGCTTCGCCACGGAAACCAAGAGATGAAATGTGTGCAAGATCCTCTGCACTTCGGATCTTACTTGTAGAATGGCGTAAAAATGCAGCACGGACATCTTCTTTATCAATTCCGATTCCGTTGTCAGCGATTCGCATAAATGTAATGCCACCTTCCTTGATCTCGACAGTTACAGCAGTCGCACCGGCATCAATTGCATTCTCAGCAAGCTCTTTGACTACGGATGCCGGACGTTCTATGACTTCCCCGGCGGCAATTTTATCAATTGTAATCTGGTCTAATACCTGTATCTTACTCATGGTCTACCACCTGTTTTTTAATTTGTTCTGAAGCTGATAAAGGGTATTGAGTGCTTCGATTGGTGTCAGGTTTCCAAGATCAAGCTCTTTTAACTCTTTTAATACGTCATCATCTTTCACTGTATCGAACAATGACATCTGAGCCAGATCCACGTCATCATATTTTTTCGCCTTAGGTTTTGGGGCACCCAAAACAGCAATATCTTTGATCCGGCTTGTAATATCCGTCTGAACCAGTTCTTCTACAATTTCCTTTGCCCGGTCAGTAACAGACTCCGGCACCCCTGCAAGCTTCGCTACCTGGATACCATAACTTTTGTCCGCACCACCTTTGACAATTTTTCTAAGGAAAATGATATCGTCGCCGTTCTCTTTAACAGCAATGCAATAGTTATTCACATTATCTATTTTGCCTTCCAGCTCGGTCAGCTCATGGTAATGTGTGGCAAATAAAGTTTTAGCACCAAGAAGTTTGCTATTACTGATATGTTCGATGACTGCCCAGGCAATGCTGAGCCCATCAAATGTACTCGTTCCACGACCAATTTCGTCAAGTATTAAAAGACTCTTGCTAGTGGCATTTCTTAAAATATTTGCGACTTCCGTCATCTCAACCATAAATGTACTCTGACCACTTGCCAGATCATCAGAAGCTCCTACACGGGTAAAAATACGGTCTACCAGACCGATGTCGGCTTTGGAGGCAGGAACAAAAGAACCAATCTGAGCCATCAGAACAATCAGGGCTGTCTGGCGCATGTAGGTAGACTTTCCGGCCATGTTCGGTCCCGTTATAATTGCAATCCGGTCTTTTTTATCGTTCAGATATGTATCATTGGAAATGAACATATCATTTGGAATCATTTTCTCAACTACCGGGTGACGGCCGTCTTTGATGTCAATGACACCTTTTTCATTTATCTTCGGACGCACATAATTATTCTGCTCTGCAACAAGAGCCAGAGAAGCCAGTGTATCAATCTGGGCGATCACTTTGGCAGTTTTCTGGACACGGACAACATCTTTGGCAACACGGCTCCGGATATCACTGTAAAGCTCATACTCCAGAGAATAAAGCTTATCTTCCGCACCGAGAATCGTATCCTCCAGTTCTTTTAATTCCGGAATAATATAACGCTCTGCATTGGCAAGGGTCTGCTTTCTTGTATAATAATCCGGAACCAGATCTTTAAAAGAATTGGTCACTTCCAGATAGTAGCCGAATACTTTATTGTATTTAATCTTTAGATTTTTGATGCCGGTTTTCTCACGCTCGTCACTTTCCAGTTTTGCAAGCCAGTCTTTCCCGTCAGACTTAGCAGAGCGGAGTTTATCAACTTCCGGATAATACCGCCTTCCTTCATGGCAAGCGGCGGATCTTCTTGGATTGCATCTTTGATCAGTGTACACAGATCTTCCAGCGTATCTAAATCTTCATAAAGTTCTTTCAAAAGAGGACTTGTCATCTCGCTTAAAATATATTTGATATGAGGCAGCATAGAAAGAGAACTTTCAAATGCGATCATATCTCTCGGGTTCGCAGACTGATATGTAATCTTGCTGACCAGACGCTCAAGATCATAGATCGGTGACAGATATTCCCGGATTTCTTCTCTTGAAATCGCGTTATCTAAAAGTTCATTGAGAGCATCCAGACGTTTTTCAATATCATTTTTCTGAACCAGTGGCTGTTCAATATATTTCCGGAGATTTCTGGCGCCCATAGCGGTTTTCGTCTTATCCAGTACCCAGAGAAGGCTCCCTCTCTTCTGCTTCTCTCTTAAAGTCTCACAAAGTTCAAGATTCCGTCTTGTAGAACTGTCAAGGAGCATATATTTTCCGGCGGCATATGGAATCAGACGCGACATATGGGAAAGAGATGTCTTCTGAGTCTCTTTCAGATAGATCAAAAGGGCTCCGGAAGCAATGATCCCACAGTCATAATCTGCAAGACCAAGACCAGTCAATGATCCGACTTTGAAATGCTCTTTTAATGTATCCTGACAGATTGCATCATCAAAATACCATGGATCCAGTGAATAAATGGTAATTCCAAGGCGGTTCTTCAAATCTTCGATGTTCATGCCGCTCATGAAAAATGCTTCATTACAGATAAGCTCCGATGGCATAAGTTTATAGATTTCGTCAAACAGTTTTTCTTCTGTATTAATCTCCGTAACAAAATAATCGCCGGTCGTAACATCAGCGACAGACAACCCAAAACGATCTTCCATGTAGACAACACACATAATGTAGTTGTTCTTTGTCTCATCTAATGCCTGCATATCCAGGTTCGTTCCAGGTGTGGCAATCCGGACAACCTCACGTTTGACAATTCCTTTTGCAGTTGCCGGATCTTCCATCTGTTCGCAGATGGCGACCTTGTAACCTTTAGATACGAGCCGGTTCAAATAACCGTCTACTGCATGGAACGGGACACCGCACATCGGTGCACGTTCTTCCAGTCCACAGTTTTTTCCGGTAAGGGTGATGTCCAGTTCTTTTGATGCTACCAGTGCATCATCAAAGAACATCTCATAGAAATCTCCCAGTCTATAAAATAAAATGCAGTCTTTGTATTCTTCTTTTGTTTTCATATACTGCTGCATCATAGGTGTTAATTCAGCCACTTTTTTATCTCCTCTTGTGTAATACTTGTGAATTCAGGAATGCCATTGGCAATCTCGAAACTTCGGCATCTTTATATTATAACATCTCATCCTGTTTCATGAAAGTCGAAATTTTAGACAAACAGGAAAAGATTAGTTATCACTACCTGCCACATGTTTATCAAATATCAAAACGGATGATGTAACACTACCAAATGCGGTAATGTGGCATTGGTTCTCTATAGAACCAATGAAGCAGATATCCGGACAGAAGGATACCCATAGTACATAAAAAAGAAAAAATAAGCGCAAAGGGAAGGCAAATCTGCCCCCATAACTGCAATGGCATATCCGAATAATCCCAAACTGCCAGGTGATACCATTTGTTTACGATAATTCCAGTGATAAATTCCATACTCACAACAAAGATCGTACAACGTGTAATCTGTCTTGGCAGAGCATCCTGCCATTCTGTCAGCCGTCCCTGCCATGTAAAAAACTGCATACACAGTCCGCCAAGCATGAACATACTTATATGTGAAAAACCGCGAAATAAGACTTCAATCCCATAATAAATACATCCTCCGACAGCCCATAGTACAAGATATTCACTTATATTTTTTAAATAAATGTTTTTCTTTGATAAGCTATTCTTCATATAAAAACGCCCTCACTATCTGTTCTTACAAAATAGTGTGAGCGTTTTCTACTCGTTTTATCAATATCATCACTGGTATATTTTTCTATACCTGTTCTCCAATATAATAGAAGCCTTTACATTGATCCAGCTTCACATTGACATAATCGCCGATCATAGATGCATCTCCCTGGAAATGAACAAGAATGTTATTGCTGAGTCGTCCGGTCACCATATGGTCATCATGGTCACTGACAGATTCAACCAGCACTTCCTGAATGGTTCCTTCGTGTACAGCACATACCTCTGCTGCAATTGTCTGAACTTCTTTCAGGAGACGGTCAAAACGATCTTTTACAACATCCTCCGGAACCTGATTTTCCATTGTGGCAGCAGGCGTTCCAGTTCTCTTGGAGTAGATAAATGTAAACGCACTGTCGTATCGCACTTTTCTTACAATATCTAAAGTTTCCAGGAAGTCCTCTTCTGTCTCACCAGGAAATCCGACAATAATATCTGTTGTCAGAGAGATATCCGGCACAGCGGCACGGATTTTATCTACCAGTTCCAGATACTGTTCTTTTGTATAATGGCGGTTCATCTTCTTTAAAATACGACTGCTTCCTGATTGTACGGGAAGATGAAGGTGTTTACAGATTTTTTTACTCTTGCCCATCACTTCGATCAATTCATCAGAAAGATCTTTCGGATGGGAAGTCATAAAACGGATTCGATGAAGTCCCTCAATTTGCTCGATTTTTTGTAGTAGTTCTGCAAAGGACAACGGCTCTTCCAAGTTCTTTCCGTAAGAATTTACATTTTGTCCAAGAAGCATAACTTCTGTAACACCATCAGCTACAAGACGTTCGATTTCCCGCACAATTGCTTCTGGTTTACGGCTTCTCTCACGTCCTCTTACATATGGCACGATACAGTAACTACAGAAATTGTTGCAGCCAAACATAATGTTGACTCCGGATTTAAAGGAATATTTCCTGTCGTTTGGAAGATCTTCGACAATCTTATCAGTATCTTTCCAGATATCAATGACCATGCGGCCACTTTCGTAAACTGCAGTAATTAGTTCCGCAAATTTATAAATGTTATGTGTGCCGAAAATAAGATCTACGAAGCGATAGCTTGTACGAAGTTTTTCTACAACTTCCGGTTCCTGCATCATACAGCCGCACAAAGCAATCTTCATATGTGGATTTTTCTTTTTATGTGACTTTAACTGGCCAAGGCGTCCGTAAACTCTCGTATTCGCATTTTCCCGGACAGTACATGTATTAAAGATTACAAAATCTGCCTCTTCTTCAGAAGATTCTTTGTAGCCTATTTCAAGTAGAATTCCACGTAATTTTTCCGAATCGCGCGCATTCATCTGACATCCAAATGTCTCGATAGCACAGAATAATGGTCTCCCTAGTTTTTCAGATTCTCTTCTGACATATTCTTTTGCTTTCTCTATGTAATAATATTGTCTTTCCGGTTCCTGTACCGGTGCCGGATCAGACAAATTGATTCCTGATGTTATCGTATTCATAATCAATCCCTTTCAACGTATCTGTAATAGATGTTTTCGTGATTTCGCGGTCTTCGCATAGTGCGTCCAGCGATGGATATTTATCTCTGAGTTCTGTATTGATCACGCTAAGAAGCATGACTGGATCTTTTGGCAATTCCATATATAATATTATCCTTCCTGATAAATGTTTGTTTCTGTCACAAGAATCTGTGGCTTAATATCTTGTTCCTCTGCCGGGACTTCAAATAAGACTTGCATATCAAAAGCCAGTGCCAGTGTATGAAGCTGAGGATGTGACTCCAGATATCGGTCATAATAACCGCCTCCATAGCCGACGCGATTGCGGTTTGTATCAAAGGCAACTCCTGGCATGATCATAAGTCCGTCATCTGCCGATGCAGGTATTCCGGCATCGGGTTCGAGAATACCATAAGCACCAGGTTTTAATTCATCAAAAGAAGTAATTTCATAAAAATCCATTGTTTCGCCGTGA
>ERZ791886.1514-NODE-1514-length-11541-cov-2.590980_pt1 | contig 11541 bp, 7 predicted proteins | sample MGYA00510158_ERZ791886 | MGnify/ENA primary metagenome ERZ791886 (study PRJEB30046, sample SAMN00792063) | human gut metagenome | study: EMG produced TPA metagenomics assembly of the A metagenome-wide association study of gut microbiota in type 2... | reverse complement strand
GAGCTGACTGTTACTAATAGGTCGAGGGCATAACCAAGTAAGGTGGATAGGTAAAGATGTTAAAAAGTTTCTTATATGCGATTTTGAAGGTATATATTATATATAAAATAAACATTAACGTGGAATGAGAGGCACGTCTGAGAGAGTAATCTTTTGGACGTGTTTTTGTAGTAGAATAGGAGAAAGTAATGAAGCAGTTATATACCAGATGGGGAGAGAGATTGGATTCGGAGCATATTTTACAGGAGTATCCACGTCCTATTTTAATCAGGAATACAGATTATACGATATTAAATGGAGAGTGGGAATATACATTTACGGAAAACAGCGAAAGACCTGTAGAGTATGATGGTAAGATTTTGGTGCCATTTTCACCGGAATGTATACTATCAGGTGTAGCCAGGCAGCTGAAGCCTGAGGAGTATCTTTGGTATAGAAAAGAAATTTTGTTCGAAAGATGGAATGTAAAGACTGGAAGAAGGCATATGCTGTTACATTTTGGAGCGGTAGATCAGATGTGTAAAGTTTTTGTGAATGATACCCTGGTGACAGAGCACATAGGAGGATACCTTCCATTTTCTGCTGATATTACAGACTATATATGTGAGGGGAAGAATGAGCTTGTTGTTATGGTTCAGGACGATTCTGACATTTCTTATCATGCCAGAGGGAAGCAAAAGCTGGAGAGTGGCGGGATGTTTTATACGGCCCAGAGTGGAATCTGGCAGAGTGTTTGGCTGGAGGAAGTATCAGACAAATGGGTAAAACATATAGATACAAGGATTAAGAAATATGTTGAGAAAGAAAGATCAGAAGGCTGTTTAGAGACTGTAAAAATAGAAATATATGTCGAATCCAACAAAATTAATGAAAAAATTCCAGTGGAAATTGAGATTCGTTCTCCTGAGATTTATTCAGATTCTGGAAGCAATTTGACGGAAACAGAATCATTTTTACAGAGGCTGCCGGAAGTAATGATGACAGTACAAGGTAAGACGAATTCATGGATTGAAGTGGAGATACCAAATCCGAAATGCTGGAATTGTGAGAAGCCATATCTTTATTATATGCATGTCACGATGCAAGGATACAGACCTGGAAATGTATGTGTAGATGAAGTAGAAAGTTATTTTGCAATACGAAGATTCGAGATAAAGAATGATAGACATAATATTCCGCGTATGTATTTAAATGGAAAGGAACATTTTCAAAAAGGTGTATTAGATCAAGGGTATTGGCCAGACGGTTTGTATACGGGACCTTCAGATGAAGCATTAATCTTTGATATTCGCGAAATGAAGCGAATGGGATTTAATATGGTAAGAAAACATATTAAGATTGAACCGGAGCGATGGTATTATCATTGTGACCGTTTAGGCATGATTGTATGGCAGGACATGGTCAATGGTGGTGAAAGGTATCATCATTGGTTTGTAACATATCTTGCAAATGTGATGTCATGGCCGGGATTAACAATGAAAGACAATCATTCCAGACTTCTGTCTCGTCAGAATCAAGACGGAAGAAATGAATTTGTTCGCGAAGTGAAAGAAACTATTAAGTTGCTAAAGAACCATCCGAGTATATGTACCTGGGTAATTTTCAATGAAGGCTGGGGACAATTTGAAACGAAGAAAATTACAGATATGGTAAGAAACCTGGATCCTGGGAGTATGATTGATTCAGCAAGCGGCTGGTTTGATCAGGGAACGGGAGATTTTCAGAGTGTACATAACTATTTCTTTCCATTAAAAGTAAAACCGGAAAAAATCCGTGCAGCGGTATTAAGCGAATATGGTGGTTTTACATTTGGAGTGGAAGGACACGTAGCATCGGAGAAAAAATATGGTTATGGAAGTTATAAGACTGTTTCAAAGTACAAAAAGGCATATGAACAACTTGAGGATAAGGTGATACATTTAAAAGAGGAAGGGCTGTGTGGCTGTGTTTATACGCAGTGGAGTGATATCGAAGATGAGATTAATGGAATTTATACATATGATCGGAAAATAAATAAACTCGAAAAGGACGTATCAGATGTAAGATAAAGAAATCCCTCTGGAATATATCCATCTTTAAGATGAAATATTTCAGAGGGGTTTTTCTATCTATAAATGCCTTATGTGCATTTCGAAACGAATTTACTGGAGTATTTTGTGTATTTTAAATCAGGTGTGTACTTTCCAATTTTTCTGTAAATGCATCATTTAACTTGATGACTGGTTTCCTGAGGATCAGACCGAGCAACAATGCCGGAATCAGGAAGAGTGCTAATTTTCCAAGTTCAATCCAGTAGTTCATGCCATAGAAACCGGCGATACATTCACGCATAGCGTTCATGCTGTGTACAAATGGAAGTAAAGGATATACCTTCCGGAAAAATTCCGGCGCACACTGGATTGGGAAAGTTCCACCACTTCCGGCTACCTGCATGACCATCAGCACAACTGCGATTGCTTTACCGATATCTCCAAAGGAAACAGTCAAAGCGTAAATAATGTTTACATATACAAGACTGCTAAAGCATCCTGCCAGTACAAATAATACAGGATGTTCGCATTGGATGCCCAAGAAATAAAGATCGCCAAGACAGATCAATGCGCTCTGTAAAAATCCTATACAAAGGAGAAGAAGAATGCGTCCAATATATAATTGGTGTTCTTTCGGATTATTTAATTTGTGCTTTAAGTTGTCTGAAACATTTACTTTTAACATGGCAGCCATTACAACTGCGCCGACCCAAATCGCGAGTGTTGAGTAGAATGGGGCCATAGCAGATCCATAGTTCTCGATAGGGTAAATATGTGTTTCATTAAGCTTGACCGGTGATGCAAGGAATGAACCAATTGCCTCCGGATCCTCAGAGAGAAGGCTGGTCAGTAATTGAATGCCATTGTCATCGGAAGATAGCATTGCAGTTGCTGCATTAGACATTTTACCGGATGCTTCATTTAAAAGAGAAGCGGAATCTGATAAAGCTTTCTGTACCTCTGTGAGATTTCCGGCTGCAGAGCCTGTCACCCCGGAAATGTCTTTCAGACTGTTATCTAACTGTCCAAGCAGTGAAGTAATAGAGTTGCCTGTGCTAGTCAGATCATTTGCCAGATCATCCAGACTACCCTTAACATTGTTCTCATAATCTTTTTTCACAGTACTGATTGAAGAATTACTCTGGGCGATCAAGCTGTCAATATTGTTCTTTAATTCGGTTGCATTTGCAGTTGCGGAAGTAATACCAGTAGCTGCATCGTTAATGGCATTACGGATTGCTTCTTGAGAAGCTTTCGCTTTCTGAATATTGCCGATTGCCTGCATAAGCATACCTTTTAAATGTGGCTCAGTAATAGAGTCAGCAATTTGGCTCAGAGAGTTTTCCAGTGACTGGTAACCATCTATCAGATTCTGCACACGTCCACTTACGGTATTCAGTGCATTTGCACAAGCCTGTGCGTCTGAATTATAGGAATCCAGTGCATTTCCGACACAGGTGGATACCGCACTGTAGAAGGAAGCGCTCTGTGAAAGTGCCTGGTTGATGGAATCGGTTGTTCCTGTTAAAGCTGAATTCAGGGAATCAATACCATTTCCAGCCACGCCCAGAGCATTTACACTGGCTTTTGTACCGGAACCGGACTGACTTAAGAATTCCGTAGTAGTATTCAGCATAATTGCCGCAGAATTTGCCATATCGGAAAATGCCTGTATAGTTCCGGCGGCAGAGGATAAGTCTGTTGAAATCTGCGCAAGCGCGGCAGAGAGGTTGTCGGCGATTGTCTGATCATCGGTCTCGTCAGCAACGTTATTAACAAGCTGAAAGGCTTCTAATGCGGTCTGGGATACCGTCTGTACAAATGTATCATTAATTTGCTGCTGTACGGCATTTGCGCCTTTTACGGTGACTTTCGGGGCAATTGCGTTTTCCTTTTCATTGATATAATATTTGATTTCAGGATGTGTTACATTGGATGTGAAAATACTCATCATGTCTTTACTGAAATCTTTTGGGATTACGATTGCCGCATAATATTTTCCGGATTTTACTCCTTCTTTCGCTTTCTTAGCACTTGTAAATGTCCAGTCAAGCTGCGAGTTACCTCTAAGAGTTGTAAGAACCTGATCTCCAAGGTTAAGGTTTACTGAGAGAAGTTCACCACTATAACCTTCATCAGAGCTTGCTACAGCAACTTTTAAGTTTCCTGTATTTCCGTATGGATCCCAGCTTGCAGCGATATTGAACCACGCGTAAAGAGTCGGAATAACAGTGATTCCCATAATAACGATCATGGCAATGACATTTTTATGGATCTTTTTTAAATCATACTTAAAAATGCGAAGAATATTTTTCATGATTATTCCTCCTCCTTTCCACGGAATTTTTTCACCATCTCATCAAAAGACATACCAGCCAGCTGTTGTTGCTCGGCGAGTCTTGTGTGAATGAATTCTACAATAATAAGCCATGTTGCGATGGCGATGATAGATATGATCCAAAGAACCAAAAATACAATTTTCGATTCCAGACTGAACATCAGTATCAGGAAGATCAACGGAATAATAATGATCGCAAGGAAACCATAGCGAATCATTTTCCGATAATTCTGTTCAAAATTCTGAGCTTTCTCAGCGGTCTGTGTACGTAAGTCGTCTTGTGAAAGAGAGGCTTTTAAAAGCATAGACAACTGAGCGCTCCTGCTTAATTGATCATCTGGTTCTTCGCAGACCATAAATTCTGTTTCAGACAGCTTCAGGTCGAACAGGCGGTTCAGTCCTGCCAGAAGAGGTCTTATTCCCAGTCCGATTAAAAGTGCAATCGGAACGTAGCAGAGCAAGATTAAAAGGTTGTGGATATAAACACTTCCATACATGCCTGCAATTGCTTCACGCATCGCAGCAACTCCATAAGTGAATGGAAGAAGCGGGTGTATTTTCTGGAAAAATACCGGTGTCATTTCAATCGGATAGGTTCCGGAAGATCCTGGAATCTGAAGAATGACAAAGATTACACATAACGCTTTTCCAATATGCTTAAATGTCAGTGACAGAGCATAAATAATGTTGACATATACAAAGGAGCATACAAGTCCGGTCAGTACCAGCGCAAATGGGTGACGGCACTGAACGCCTGGAAGAAATACATCTCCGACACATACGATCAGTCCCTGGACAAGACCTAGCAGCATGTATAAAAGCCAACGCCCAAAATACATATTTGTGGCACTGTAAGAACGCATGGATCTGTCACGGTCCACTTCCATTTTGAAGATAGCAATCAGGACGATTCCTCCAACCCAGATTGCCAGGTTCGAATAGAATGGTGTCATGGAAGAACCGTAGTTTTTAACAGAATAGTAAGTTTCTGTATCCACATTTACCGGAGATGATACGAATTCAGCAATCGTATCGGAATCAATGCCTTCCAAAGAGGTAAGCTTCTGGAATGTCTCAGAACTTGTAATCGCATTGATGTCGGTACGGACGTTGTCCAGTCGGTTGATTACGGCATTCAGAGAAGACTGTGTTCCATTCAGTACGTTGTTTAGTTCTGTGAGGCTTGTGCCAAGCTGTGTCAGAATACTGTTTAACTGCTCAGTGGTAGCAGGTACACCGTTCAGTATTCCGTTCAGTTCACCTGTCAGACTGGAAAAAATATCCATAGTCTGATTCAACTGTGGAAATACATTTTCATCGAGAGAAGTGCGAAGACTCTGAATACCACTTAAGTTTGCTTTGTTGATTGTTTCCAACTGTGAAAGTGTATTGGTTGTTGTGGAAAGTGCGTTGCTAATACCATCGTTTCCGGCAGTCAGGCTGCTGATCAACTGTTGATTGCTCTGGTTCTGCTCAGAAAGTTTTGCGAGAGCAGAGTTGATTGTATCGGACTGTGCCGGTAATTGTGAAGCAAGCTGTTGCAGTGTTGCAATAATTTCACCGTTTTTGGTATTGACTTCCTGGGCATTATTCAAAGCATTTCCCACTTTCTGATTAATATCAGAAGCCTGGCCAGACAGCTTGCCGAATCCTTCAGAAGCCTGGCCATAAGCCTGTTCAATAATACTCAGACCATTTGAAATAGACTGGGATAATGCGGAAGTGAAGTCTCCGGTAGCTGTTCGTGTCTCCTTTAATACGCTGTCTGCATCGGAAAGTGCATTTGCACCGGAAGTTGCTGCGTCGCCTAAAGCAGATGTGGCACTTTTTGCGTTATCGATTAAAGTCTGTGTACCACCGACACTGGAATTGAAGGAATCCAGAATCTTTTGGTACTCGGCAATATTATCATTTACTTTGTCAAGCATTGACACAAGATCAGAATTGACAGTATCGATAGTACCGGCCAGGTCAGTAACAGACTGCTTTAATACATTTGAAACCGATTCAGATGCAATGGATGAAAAGGTATTGTTGATTTGAAGCTGGATTGTGCTGGCACCACTGTCTGTGATTTTTGGTGCAATTGCATTGATTTTTTCATTAAGATAATAATCCAGTTTCGGAGTCTCCATCTTGCCGGAGAGGATACTCAGAAGAGAACTGCTAAAATCTTCCGGAATTACGATTGCCGCGTAATATTTTCCGGATTTGACTCCTTCAACAGCATTTTCTTCATCCGTAAAAGTCCATCCGAGTTGATCATTTTCTTTTAAATTTTTAATAATTTCATTCCCGGCATTGATTGTAAGATCATTGCTTGTTGCATCTTTGTCGTTATTGGCAACGGCTACTTTAATGCCAGAGGTGTTGCTGTATGGGTCAATATTGGCTGCAATATTGAACCAGGCATACAGAGAGGGGATAATACATACGCCGATCATGACCAGCACGGCAGCAGGACTGCGAAGCAGACGTTTCATGTCCCGGCGGAAAATCCGAAATGCGTTCCTCATAAGTAAAATGCTCCTTTTGTGTAAATATTTTTCTAGTAATAGATACGATGTTGATTATCTTATCAAAAAGTATTATATTAAGGAAGAAAGTGATTTACAACCGTTAAAAGGTTAAAAAGTGCTGATTAATAGACAGAAAATATTAAAAATGTTGCATTATATCAATATGTTATAAAAATTTAACATTATAATGAAAGAAAGAGCAGGAAACATATGCAGAAGAAGACAGACCGTCGGGTCCGCAAGACAAAGACCCAGCTTAGAAATGGGCTCGCCATGCTTATGAAGGAGAAAAGTGTAGGTGAGATTACAGTAAAAGAATTGGTAGATCAGGTAGATATTAACAGATCTACTTTTTATTTGCATTATCCAGATATATCAGGGCTGTTGTATGAGATTGAGAATGATCTGGCAGAGGAGATGGAACGTGCAATCAGAGAGCATCCAATTGAAAAGCGAGAGGATAATGGATTTTATTTTCTTCAGGACATATTTCAAGTGTTAGACAACAATCGAGAGATTGTTTCTGCTTTGGTCGGACCTTACGGAGATATGCGATTTATTCAGAAAGTGGAAGTTATTCTGGCAAGAAACAGCAGGAAAGTGTTAGAGCAGATGTTTCCGGAAAAAAGTGATCAGATGGATTATTTTTATGCATATTGTCTGAATGGCTGTCTTGGATTTGTAAAGACTTGGCTTGCCGATAAAAAGTCCTGTACACCAGAGTTCGCAGCAGACTTTATCTATCGAATGGTGGTCAGTTCTATGCGTGCTTTTTGTGAAACTCGTGAGGAAGTGTAGGAGTATACAATGTACTCTTAGTGAAATGTAACAAAAGAGCTTTCCCTATTTTGGTACTTTCTTTCATTGACGGGAAAGTGTCAAAAGGATATAATTGAACTATCAAATGTAAGAGCTTACAAGGACGGTAAATGCCTTACGATTTTTTTTAAATTTAAAATGTAAGCGTTTACAATTCGTATGGCATTTCAGTTCGAAAAGTTCTTCGTTGCGTTAGGAAGATGGCTGAAACAGGGGGATCAGGAAAGCACAGGTTATCAGTCAGAGATCCTAGTTACAACAAAATATAGAAAGTGAGGACAAGCAATGAAAAAGAGGTTATTAGCAGTATTACTGACAGCAGCTATGGTACTCGGAATGACAGCTTGCGGATCTAAATCCAATAGCGGAAGCTCAGACAAAAAAGAAGAAGCTCAGTCAACCGATGATATCAAAGAGTGCACGATCAAGTTCCAGTATTGGGCAGATAACACAGATTATTCTTCCCTGATGCAGGACATCATCAAGAAGTTCAACGAGGAGAATGAGTACGGAATCACTGTTGAAGGTGAAGAAGTTCCTTGGGATGGTGGAGGATATTCCAACACACTGTTCAACGCAGCTATGGGTGGTGGAGCACCGGATGTAGCAACCTTTAAGCTTTCCGCAACACCGATGTTCACAAACAACAACCTGCTTGCAGACTTAACACCTTATGTTGATGCATGGGATAAGAAAGATGACATTTCTGACAACATCTACGACGTAATGAAAAAGGCAGGCGGATCTGACGATTCACTCTATCTGATGCCATGGAACATTCAGGTACTCTATGTATACTACAGACCATCAATCTTCAAAGAGGCTGGTATCACAGAGACACCTAAGACATACGATGAGTTCCTTGAGGACATCAAGAAATGTACAATGGATACAAATGGTGATGGAAAGACAGACGTATACGGATTTGGTATGCGTGGTGCTTCCGGTGGACAGGAGCCATGGGGAAGCTTCATCTATGGTGAAGGCGGAAGCTTTGATGATCTGACATCTGATGCATCTGTACAGGGTATGCAGGATTTCATTGATCTGTATAAGAACGGATATGTTCCGGAGTCAGCTACGAACGATGGATTCAACGAGACAGTTGCTAACTTCAAATCTGGAAAGACAGCAATGTTCATTCACCATATTGGATCTTCTAAAGGTATGGTAGAAGAACTTGGTGATGATGTTGATGCATTCATCATTCCAAAAGGAAAAGGACAGTGGACATCCATGGGAGATACAGAGACTGTAATGTTCGATTCTTGCGAGAACAAAGCAGCAGCATTTGAGTGGATGAAATATCTTGCAACAGAAGAAGGACAGGAAATGTGGTGTGAAGGAACAGGACAGGTTCCAGTAAGCCAGACTGTTCAGCAGGAAGATTACTTCCAGAATGACAAATTCATGAAAGTATCTATGGAAGGTGTCGATATCGCGGGTACAGTTCCGGTAAAAGATACAACAACTGAGTGGATTACAAACTGGCCAGCAACAATTTCTCAGGCTCTGACAGGCGAGATTACAGCTAAAGAGTGTATGGATAAGCTGGACAAAGCTCTTAACGAGTAGAAACTAGATTTTGTAACAACTAGATAATAATTGATTTATGAGACTGCCTTGTCAGGCAACTGGCAGGGCAGTATGATTGAAAGGGAAAGAACACGATGGTAAAAAAGAAAAGTATCTATCCATATTTATTGGTAGCACCTGCTCTGATTATCATTTTGTGCGTAGTATTCATTCCGGTTATTAATGCGATTGGAATGAGTTTCCAGAGTTATGATTTGAGAAGACCGAATGACATTGCGTTTGTCGGACTTGCAAATTACATCGCGGCATTTAAAGATGAGCTGTTCTGGAAAGCACTTTGGAAGACGATTCTCTGGGTGGTATTTGGCGTTGGATTTCAGTTTGTATTTGGTTTTATACTGGCGTTACTTCTTAACAAGAAGTTCAGAGGCCGCGGTGTTGTCCGTGCAGTCAGCCTGATTCCATGGGTCACACCTGGTATTTTGATCGGTCTTATGTGGAGATGGATGTATGACGGTAACTATGGTGTACTCAATGACATTCTTCAGAAATTGCACATAATTAATAAGAGCATACCATTTTTAGCACAGACGAATACAGCATTTCCGGCAGTTGTAGTAACGATTATCTGGCAGGGAATTCCATTCTTTGCACTGATGATCCTTGCAGGACTGCAGGGGATTCCAGGAGAACTTTACGAAGCAGCCGATATGGATGGCGCGACAGGATTCCAGAAGTTATTTAAGATTACAATTCCAAGTATTAAGAATACAATCTTTATCACAGGACTTCTGAGAATTATCTGGGTTGCAAACTCAGTCGATGTTATCTTCAACATGACGGAAGGTGGACCGGCTTATGCAACACAGACACTGAGTGTATATGTATTTAATAAAGCTCAGGCATTGAACTTAGGATACTCATCAGCAATGGCGATCTTGCTTGCACTTGTACTTTGCCTGGTTGCAGTTCCGTATTTGATCTTTACATTTAGAGAGGAGGATAAGTAGTATGAAGAGGGAATCATTCTTTAAGAGATTTTTAACATTATATCTTCCACTGATCGTAATATTACTTTTCATCCTGTTCCCGTTTTATTGGACATTTATTACATCTATAAAACCGGACACAGAGTTATACGGAGCAGTTACATACTGGCCGAGACAAGTTCAATGGGAGAACTACACGAAACTGTTTACTACAACAGTAAATTTCCTGGCTGCCATGAAGAATAGCTTTATTGTTGCGGCAGTAACAACAGTTGTTTCTCTGACAGCATCAACATTAGCATCATATGCGTTTTCAAGATACAGATTTGCAGGACGTAGAGCAATGATGGCATTGTTTTTAAGCAATAATATGTTCCCTACGGTATTGCTTTTAATCCCATTATACTCTATAATGAGAAATCTGGGGTTACTTTATACTCCATGGGCTCTTGTACTCGCATATACAACGTTCACACTTCCATTTTCTGTATGGTTGCTGAATGGATTTTTTAATGACTTACCACTATCACTTGAAGAAGCAGCATTGGTTGATGGATGTAATAGAAGGATGGCATTTTTCAAGATCATTTTACCTATATTAGGTCCTTGCCTTGTTGCCACCGGTGTATATATCTTCATGACATCATGGAACGAGTATACATTTGCGGTAATGTTTACGAACAATGCGACAAGAACAATACCTGTAGCACTGAAGAGTCTGATCGGTCAGCTTGGAGTTGACTGGGGTCTGTTAACAGCAGGTGGAATTATTACGATCATTCCAGTATGTATCATGTTCTTCTTTGCACAGAAGAGATTAGTTGAGGGATTAACAGCAGGAGCTGTTAAAGGTTAATATAAGGAGGAAGAAAAATGAATTACGAGAAAAAAGCAAAGGAATTGCGCCAAGAGATATTGAAGAGTTTATTTGCCTGCCAGTCAGGTCATCCGGGCGGATCATTATCATGTGTTGAGATTCTTATGGCTCTCTACTATGATGAGATGAAGAATCTTGATCCAAAGGATCCTAAAAAAGCAGACAGAGACCGTCTCGTATTAAGTAAGGGACATGCTTGTCCTACATTATATGCAATCCTGGCAGATCTGGGATATTTCCCGAAAGAGGATCTGGCACACCTTCGTCAGATTGACAGCCATCTTCAGGGACATCCGGACTGCAACAAGACTCCAGGTGTTGATATGAACACAGGATCTCTTGGACAGGGAATGTCTCTGGCAACAGGACTTGCTCTTGCAGCTAAGCATGCAAAAGCCGACTACAAAGTATATGCAGTAGTTGGTGATGGCTA
>ERZ791886.1509-NODE-1509-length-11559-cov-2.091360_pt1 | contig 11559 bp, 9 predicted proteins | sample MGYA00510158_ERZ791886 | MGnify/ENA primary metagenome ERZ791886 (study PRJEB30046, sample SAMN00792063) | human gut metagenome | study: EMG produced TPA metagenomics assembly of the A metagenome-wide association study of gut microbiota in type 2... | reverse complement strand
ATACAACGACCCCCCGGAAAAAGCCTCCCGTACTTACGACGCTCACCGTGACGGTTTCGTTATCGCTGGCGGCGGCGGTATGGTAGTGGTTGAAGAGCTGGAACACGCGCTGGCGCGTGGTGCTCACATCTATGCTGAAATCGTTGGCTACGGCGCAACCTCTGATGGTGCAGACATGGTTGCTCCGTCTGGCGAAGGCGCAGTACGCTGCATGAAGATGGCGATGCATGGCGTTGATACCCCAATCGATTACCTGAACTCCCACGGTACTTCGACTCCGGTTGGCGACGTGAAAGAGCTGGCAGCTATCCGTGAAGTGTTCGGCGATAAGAGCCCGGCGATTTCTGCAACCAAAGCCATGACCGGTCACTCTCTGGGCGCTGCTGGCGTACAGGAAGCTATCTACTCTCTGCTGATGCTGGAACACGGCTTTATCGCCCCGAGCATCAACATTGAAGAGCTGGACGAGCAGGCTGCGGGTCTGAACATCGTGACCGAAACGACCGATCGCGAACTGACCACCGTTATGTCTAACAGCTTCGGCTTCGGCGGCACCAACGCCACGCTGGTAATGCGCAAGCTGAAAGATTAATTCGCAGTAGGTCGGAGTAGACGCGCCAGCGTCGCATCCGACGTTACGCGCCAATGCGGCCTCCGGCACTAACGCAAAAGGGAACCTGATGGTTCCCTTTTTCACATCATTGACAATCGCCGCCAGTTCCAGGCAAACTTCCCGCTTTGTCGATTTCCTTCTGAAAAGACGTACGCGTTAAATCCTGCCAACGCACCGTAACCCTGAAACCAGAGAGATGAGACGGGGATACTCCTCGCCTTGCGCTGCATTCTGGAGTAATGCATGACTGCTGTAAGCCAAACCGAAACACGATCTTCTGCCAATTTTTCGCTCTTCCGCATCGCTTTTGCGGTTTTTCTCACCTACATGACCGTAGGGTTGCCGTTGCCGGTTATCCCGCTGTTTGTTCATCATGAACTGGGCTATGGCAATACCATGGTCGGCATTGCCGTCGGGATTCAGTTTCTGGCTACGGTGCTGACGCGTGGTTACGCCGGGCGACTGGCCGATCAATATGGTGCAAAACGTTCGGCGCTTCAGGGAATGTTAGCTTGTGGTCTGGCTGGCGGCGCGTTGCTGCTGGCGGCGATTTTGCCTGTCTCCGCACCGTTCAAATTTGCTCTGTTGGTCGTCGGGCGTTTGATTCTTGGCTTTGGTGAAAGCCAGTTACTGACAGGCGCTCTGACCTGGGGACTAGGCATCGTAGGGCCAAAACACTCTGGCAAAGTGATGTCATGGAACGGAATGGCGATTTACGGTGCCCTCGCTGTTGGTGCTCCGCTTGGCCTGTTGATTCATAGCCATTACGGTTTTGCCGCACTGGCGATCACCACAATGGTATTACCCGTACTGGCGTGGGCCTGTAACGGCACAGTGCGCAAAGTACCGGCCCTGGCGGGAGAACGTCCATCGCTGTGGAGCGTTGTCGGGCTTATCTGGAAACCAGGGTTAGGTCTGGCACTACAAGGCGTTGGTTTTGCTGTTATCGGGACTTTCGTTTCGCTCTACTTTGCCAGCAAAGGATGGGCGATGGCGGGCTTTACTCTTACCGCGTTTGGCGGCGCATTTGTCGTGATGCGCGTCATGTTTGGCTGGATGCCGGACCGTTTTGGCGGCGTGAAAGTGGCGATTGTCTCTCTGCTTGTAGAAACGGTGGGCTTGTTGCTGCTCTGGCAAGCCCCAGGTGCATGGGTCGCATTAGCGGGCGCGGCGTTAACCGGAGCCGGATGTTCGCTTATCTTTCCTGCGCTGGGCGTGGAGGTGGTTAAACGCGTCCCCTCACAAGTTCGCGGCACCGCACTGGGCGGTTACGCCGCGTTTCAGGATATCGCCCTCGGCGTCTCCGGGCCGCTGGCGGGAATGCTGGCGACCACGTTTGGTTACTCTTCGGTATTTCTTGCCGGGGCGATCTCTGCGGTGCTGGGTATTATTGTCACGATACTGTCATTTCGTCGGGGTTAACGAACCAGCCAGACCAGCATCAGGATAATCGCGACTAACAGTATCCACAGCGCGGGACGCGTTGCCATATTTTGCAACGTGTCCATCATCGGTGGAAAAGGATTAAGCAGCGGTTGCATAACACGCGGATCAATCCCTTTAACCCGCCGTTGATAAAGCTGATTAAGAATATCCTCGGCCTGGGCAGAAGAAAGCGATGATTGCGCAGAAAGACCATATTTTTGCTGGATATATGCCGATAACGCCGCCAGTTCACTGGCATCTAAAGGTTGTTTTAGCGTCATCTGTAGTGATTCCAGCGTCGGCGTATTTTGCTGGCTTAGCGTCTGACGCGCCTGTAGCCAGGTCACCAGATGGTTAAACAGTTTCGCTGGAATTAACTCGCCATCTTTCACCCCGGAAAGTTCCAGCATCGATTGCCAGATCTGTTTGCTGGGTTCCCCCGTTGCCGCCGCAAGTTTGGTCACCAGCTGTTTTAGCGCATTGTGCTCCGCCGGTAATAAAGGACGGTCGGTCGCCTCGCGCTGCTGTGGTTGCGGAATAACCATCTTCCCTTCCTGCAACAGGGTGAGAATGGTTTTTAATTGCTCCGGTGAGAGCTGATTCAGCGGCGTCTGACCAAAGTTATGACGGATATAATCCGTGACCGCCTGACGATTATTCCCCAGACGTAAATACTCCCCTAATTGCGCTAAAAGCTGGCGGGCAGAATGGCTTTTTTGCGCGGCCAGCAGACGTTGCGCCAGATTATGCTCAGCGGCAGGGAAGTGACGCGAAAGCAGCGGTGAATCTCCCGACAGACCAATATCGTGCCTGATACCCGCCCACAGTTCTGCTCTTTGCTGTTGCGTCAGTGAGGTCACTTTCGTCATTAAGCTTTCCAGCGAAGTACGTTGCTGACTGGATAAAGGCTGATTGCCCGTGCCAGACGGCAGATTATCTCCCTGACCTGGTGGTTGCCCAGGAGGAGGGCCGGAAATAGGTTGTATCATTACGTATCCTTATACCTGAAATCTTCGCAAGTATGCCTGGCCGCGAGATTATGGCACACTTGTCCGGTTAACTCTCGTCTCATACAGGTAACACAAACGTGAAAATCCTTGTTGATGAAAATATGCCTTATGCCCGCGACTTATTTAGCCGTTTGGGTGAGGTGACCGCGGTTCCCGGGCGTCCAATCCCCGTCGCTCAACTGGCAGACGCGGATGCGCTGATGGTGCGTTCGGTCACGAAAGTGAATGAATCTTTGCTGGCAGGAAAACCCATTAAATTTGTTGGCACTGCCACTGCGGGGACCGACCATGTCGATGAAGCATGGTTGAAGCAGGCGGGAATTGGTTTTTCCGCTGCACCTGGCTGTAATGCGATTGCGGTGGTGGAATATGTTTTCTCCTCCCTGCTGATGCTTGCCGAACGCGATGGATTTTCACTGTACGACCGTACGGTGGGGATCGTGGGCGTTGGTAACGTTGGACGTCGATTGCAGGCGCGACTGGAAGCGTTAGGGATTAAAACCTTACTTTGCGATCCGCCTCGCGCCGACCGTGGGGATGAGGGTGATTTCCGCTCGCTGGATGAGTTAGTCCAGCGCGCGGATATTCTGACTTTCCATACGCCACTCTTTAAAGATGGTCCGTACAAAACGCTACATCTGGCGGATGAAAAACTGATCCGTAGCCTGAAGCCCGGAGCGATTCTGATTAACGCCTGCCGTGGCGCAGTCGTCGATAATACTGCGTTGCTGACCTGCCTGAATGAAGGCCAGAAGTTAAGCGTAGTGCTGGATGTCTGGGAAGGCGAACCGGAACTCAACGTCGAGCTGCTGAAAAAAGTGGATATCGGCACGCCGCATATCGCAGGCTATACCCTGGAAGGTAAAGCACGCGGTACTACGCAAGTGTTTGAAGCTTATAGCAAGTTTATTGGGCATGAACAGCACGTTGCGCTGGATACATTACTGCCTGCGCCAGAGTTTGGTCGCATTACGCTGCATGGCCCGCTCGATCAACCGACGCTGAAAAGGCTGGTGCATTTGGTGTATGATGTGCGCCGCGATGACGCACCGCTGCGTAAAGTCGCCGGGATACCGGGTGAGTTCGATAAACTGCGCAAAAACTATCTTGAGCGCCGTGAATGGTCATCTCTGTATGTAATTTGTGATGACGCCAGTGCGGCATCATTGCTGTGTAAACTGGGTTTTAACGCCGTTCATCATCCGGCACGTTAATCTCTTCTTCATGCTCTCTGCTGTAACATTGGCAGGGAGCTTTGCTATTTCTGGAGTAAACCACCATGTCTGAAGGCTGGAACATTGCCGTCCTGGGCGCAACTGGCGCTGTGGGCGAAGCCCTGCTTGAAACGCTGGCTGAACGTCAGTTCCCGGTTGGGGAAATTTATGCACTGGCACGTAACGAAAGCGCAGGCGAACAACTGCGCTTTGGTGGTAAGACAATCACCGTGCAGGATGCCGCTGAATTCGACTGGACGCAGGCGCAGCTGGCATTTTTTGTCGCAGGCAAAGAAGCTACCGCGGCCTGGGTTGAAGAAGCGACCAACTCAGGTTGCCTGGTGATCGACAGCAGTGGATTGTTTGCTCTCGAACCCGACGTACCGCTGGTGGTGCCGGAAGTAAACCCGTTTGTACTGACAGATTACCGGAACCGGAATGTCATCGCCGTACCAGACAGTCTGACCAGCCAGCTGCTGGCGGCACTGAAACCGTTAATCGATCAGGGCGGTTTATCACGTATCAGCGTTACCAGCCTGATTTCAGCCTCCGCCCAGGGCAAAAAAGCGGTCGATGCGTTAGCGGGGCAGAGTGCGAAATTGCTCAACGGCATTCCGATTGACGAAGAAGATTTCTTCGGGCGTCAGCTGGCGTTCAACATGCTGCCGTTACTGCCGGATAGCGAAGGTAGCGTGCGTGAAGAACGTCGTATCGTTGACGAAGTACGCAAAATCCTGCAGGACGAAGGGCTGATGATTTCGGCTAGCGTCGTCCAGGCACCGGTATTCTACGGTCATGCCCAGATGGTCAACTTTGAAGCTCTGCGTCCACTGGCAGCAGAAGAAGCGCGTGATGCGTTTGTTCAAGGCGAAGATATTGTGCTCTCTGAAGAGAACGAATTCCCAACTCAGGTAGGTGATGCTTCGGGTACGCCGCATCTTTCTGTTGGCTGCGTGCGTAATGACTACGGTATGCCGGAGCAAGTCCAGTTCTGGTCGGTGGCCGATAACGTTCGCTTTGGCGGCGCGCTGATGGCAGTAAAAATCGCCGAGAAACTGGTGCAGGAGTATCTGTACTAATGTCCGACCAGCAACAACCGCCAGTTTATAAAATTGCGCTGGGCATTGAGTACGACGGCAGTAAGTATTACGGCTGGCAACGGCAGAACGAAGTCCGCAGTGTGCAGGAGAAGCTGGAAAAGGCGCTCTCCCAGGTGGCGAACGAACCCATCACCGTCTTCTGCGCCGGGCGTACTGACGCAGGGGTACACGGTACCGGGCAGGTTGTGCATTTCGAAACAACCGCGCTGCGCAAAGACGCGGCGTGGACCTTGGGCGTAAATGCGAATTTACCTGGTGACATCGCTGTGCGTTGGGTTAAAGCTGTACCTGATGATTTTCATGCCCGATTTAGCGCCACGGCTCGCCGTTATCGCTACATCATCTACAATCATCGGCTGCGCCCGGCGGTACTGAGTAAAGGGGTAACCCATTTTTACGAACCGCTGGACGCTGAACGGATGCATCGGGCTGCGCAATGCTTGCTGGGCGAGAATGATTTCACCTCGTTCCGTGCGGTGCAGTGCCAGTCCCGAACCCCGTGGCGCAACGTTATGCATATTAATGTCACGCGTCACGGTCCTTATGTGGTGGTAGATATTAAAGCGAATGCTTTTGTACATCATATGGTCAGGAATATTGTCGGCAGCCTGATGGAAGTCGGTGCCCACAACCAGCCGGAGAGCTGGATAGCAGAGTTGCTGGCGGCAAAGGACAGAACGCTGGCGGCAGCAACGGCAAAAGCGGAAGGGCTGTATCTGGTCGCGGTGGATTACCCTGACCGGTATGATCTTCCAAAACCGCCAATGGGCCCGCTATTTCTGGCGGACTAACGAGAATAATGCTCGGAACATTTCAGGCTGTAGCCAACGTAGTTACAGCCTGAAAGATGACGAGTACAAGGCATAGGCAAATATGGACCTGATTTATTTCCTCATCGATTTTATCCTGCACATTGACGTGCATCTGGCAGAGCTGGTCGCGGAGTACGGCGTCTGGGTTTATGCCATTTTGTTCTTAATTTTGTTCTGTGAAACCGGTCTGGTGGTAACGCCGTTTTTACCGGGTGATTCATTGCTGTTTGTTGCCGGAGCGTTGGCATCACTGGAAACCAACGATCTCAACGTCCATATGATGGTGGTGCTGATGCTGATCGCCGCGATTGTGGGTGACGCGGTCAATTACACTATCGGGCGGTTGTTCGGTGAAAAGTTGTTCAGTAATCCCAATTCGAAAATTTTCCGTCGCAGTTATCTCGACAAAACCCATCAGTTTTATGAGAAACATGGCGGCAAAACGATTATTCTCGCCCGTTTTGTGCCGATCGTCAGAACGTTCGCCCCGTTTGTTGCGGGAATGGGCCACATGTCGTACCGTCATTTCGCCGCTTATAACGTGATCGGCGCACTGTTGTGGGTACTGCTTTTTACCTACGCAGGCTATTTCTTCGGTACAATCCCGATGGTTCAGGATAACCTTAAGCTGCTGATCGTCGGGATTATTGTGGTTTCTATTTTGCCGGGCGTCATCGAAATAATCCGTCACAAACGCGCTGCGGCACGCGCCGCAAAATAAAAAGTAACTCCGCGGTTCGACCACTTTTTTATCCAAAGTTTCGGGCTGTTATGTTTTAATGTGCAACATTCATGGTCTGTTGGGGGCAAAAATGGCATTATGCGTCCCCAAAGATAAAACTGGCATCGAACCAGGTTCAGACAGAAAGGTCCCTAATGAGCTGGATTGAACGAATTAAAAGCAACATTACTCCCACCCGCAAGGCGAGCATTCCTGAAGGGGTGTGGACTAAGTGTGATAGCTGCGGTCAGGTTTTATACCGCGCTGAGCTGGAACGTAATCTTGAGGTCTGTCCGAAGTGTGACCATCACATGCGTATGACAGCGCGTAATCGCCTGCATAGCCTGTTAGATGAAGGAAGCCTTGTGGAGCTGGGTAGCGAGCTTGAGCCGAAAGATGTGCTGAAGTTTCGTGACTCCAAGAAGTATAAAGACCGTCTGGCATCTGCGCAGAAAGAAACCGGCGAAAAAGATGCGCTGGTGGTGATGAAAGGCACTCTGTATGGAATGCCGGTTGTCGCTGCGGCATTCGAGTTCGCCTTTATGGGCGGTTCAATGGGGTCTGTTGTGGGTGCACGTTTCGTGCGTGCCGTTGAGCAGGCGCTGGAAGATAACTGCCCGCTGATCTGCTTCTCCGCCTCTGGTGGCGCACGTATGCAGGAAGCACTGATGTCGCTGATGCAGATGGCGAAAACCTCTGCGGCACTGGCAAAAATGCAGGAGCGCGGCTTGCCGTACATCTCCGTGCTGACCGACCCGACGATGGGCGGTGTTTCTGCAAGTTTCGCCATGCTGGGCGATCTCAACATCGCTGAACCGAAAGCGTTAATCGGCTTTGCCGGTCCGCGTGTTATCGAACAGACCGTTCGCGAAAAACTGCCGCCTGGATTCCAGCGCAGTGAATTCCTGATCGAGAAAGGCGCGATCGACATGATCGTCCGTCGTCCGGAAATGCGCCTGAAACTGGCGAGCATTCTGGCGAAGTTGATGAATCTGCCAGCGCCGAATCCTGAAGCGCCGCGTGAAGGCGTAGTGGTACCCCCGGTACCGGATCAGGAACCTGAGGCCTGATAACTGATAAGGGCAGGGCCACTGGCTCTGCCCTTTTGCTATTCTCACCGTAACGAATCAGCGGATACCATGATTATCAAACGCACTCCTCAAGCCGCGTCGCCTCTGGCTTCGTGGCTTTCTTATCTGGAAAACCTGCACAGTAAAACTATCGATCTCGGCCTTGAGCGCGTGAGCCTGGTCGCGGCGCGTCTTGGCGTCCTGAAACCAGCGCCATTTGTGTTTACCGTTGCGGGTACGAATGGCAAAGGCACCACCTGCCGTACGCTGGAGTCGATTCTGATGGCGGCAGGGTACAAAGTGGGCGTCTACAGTTCGCCTCATCTGGTGCGTTATACCGAGCGCGTACGTGTGCAGGGCCAGGAATTGCCGGAATCGGCCCACACCGCCTCTTTTGCGGAGATTGAATCGGCACGCGGTGATATTTCCCTGACCTATTTCGAGTACGGTACGCTGTCGGCGTTGTGGCTGTTCAAGCAGGCACAACTTGACGTGGTGATTCTGGAAGTAGGGCTGGGCGGTCGTCTGGACGCAACCAATATTGTCGACGCCGATGTCGCGGTAGTAACCAGTATTGCGCTGGATCATACCGACTGGCTGGGTCCAGATCGCGAAAGTATTGGTCGCGAGAAAGCAGGCATCTTCCGCAGCGAAAAACCGGCAATTGTCGGTGAGCCGGAAATGCCTTCTACCATTGCTGATGTGGCGCAGGAAAAAGGTGCACTGTTACAACGTCGGGGCGTTGAGTGGAACTATTCCGTCACCGATCATGACTGGGCGTTTAGCGATGCTCACGGCACGCTGGAAAATCTGCCGTTGCCGCTTGTCCCGCAACCGAATGCCGCAACAGCGCTGGCGGCACTGCGTGCCAGCGGGCTGGAAGTCAGTGAAAATGCCATTCGCGACGGGATTGCCAGCGCAATTTTGCCGGGACGTTTCCAGATTGTGAGCGAGTCGCCACGCGTTATTTTTGATGTCGCGCATAATCCACATGCGGCGGAATATCTCACCGGGCGTATGAAAGCGCTACCGAAAAACGGGCGCGTGCTGGCGGTTATCGGTATGCTACATGATAAAGATATTGCCGGAACTCTGGCCTGGTTGAAAAGCGGAGTTGATGACTGGTATTGTGCGCCACTGGAAGGGCCGCGCGGTGCCACGGCAGAACAACTGCTTGAGCATTTGGGTAACGGCAAATCATTTGATAGCGTTGCGCAGGCATGGGATGCCGCAATGGCGGACGCTAAAGCGGAAGACACCGTGCTGGTGTGTGGTTCTTTCCACACGGTCGCACATGTCATGGAAGTGATTGACGCGAGGAGAAGCGGTGGCAAGTAAGTTTCAGAATCGGTTAGTGGGCACGATCGTGCTGGTGGCGCTGGGGGTGATTGTACTTCCAGGGCTGCTGGACGGGCAGAAAAAACATTATCAGGATGAGTTCGCGGCTATCCCGCTGGTGCCGAAAGCGGGCGATCGTGATGAGCCTGATATGATGCCAGCCGCCACCCAGGCGTTACCGACGCAGCCGCCGGAAGGCGCAGCGGAAGAGGTGCGGGCAGGTGATGCCGCAGCACCGTCGCTCGATCCGGCCACTATTGCAGCCAATAACACCGAGTTTGAACCGGAACCTGCACCGGTCGCCCCACCGAAGCCGAAACCGGTGGAGCCGCCTAAACCAAAGGTTGAAGCACCACCTGCGCCGAAGCCAGAACCGAAGCCGGTCGTGGAAGAAAAAGCTGCACCGACGGGTAAAGCCTATGTTGTGCAACTGGGTGCGCTGAAAAATGCCGATAAAGTGAATGAGATTGTCGGTAAGCTGCGCGGTGCCGGTTATCGGGTTTATACGTCGCCATCCACGCCAGTGCAGGGTAAAATTACCCGTATTCTGGTTGGGCCGGATGCCTCGAAAGATAAGCTGAAAGGTTCGCTGGGTGAGTTGAAGCAACTTTCTGGCTTAAGTGGCGTGGTAATGGGCTATACGCCGAATTAATACGGTCTTGCCTGATGCGACGCTGGCGCGTCTTATCAGGCCTACGCAGGGGTAGAACCGTAGGTCGGATAAGGCGTTTACGCCGCATCCGACACGCATTGCCCGATGCCGCAAAGGCATAAAAAGTCGATGGCGTTGAATATTTTTTCAGCGCCATTTTTATTGATGCGCGGGAAGGAAATCCCTACGCAAACGTTTTCTTTTTCTGTTAGAATGCGCCCCGAACAGGATGACAGGGCGTAAAATCGTGGGACACATATGGTCTGGATTACGCCATAATCGCGGTGATTGCTTTTTCCTCTCTGGTTAGCCTGATCCGCGGCTTTGTTCGTGAAGCGTTATCGCTGGTGACATGGGGTTGTGCTTTCTTTGTTGCCAGTCATTACTACACTTACCTGTCAGTCTGGTTTACGGGCTTTGAAGACGAACTGGTTCGAAATGGGATTGCCATCGCGGTACTGTTTATCGCTACCCTGATCGTTGGTGCTATCGTGAACTTCGTGATAGGCCAGTTGGTGGAGAAAACGGGGTTGTCAGGCACCGATCGGGTGCTGGGCGTCTGTTTCGGTGCGTTGCGCGGTGTGTTGATTGTTGCTGCCATTCTCTTCTTTCTCGACTCCTTTACCGGGGTGTCGAAAAGCGAAGACTGGAGCAAATCACAGCTGATCCCGCAATTCAGTTTTATCATCAGATGGTTTTTTGATTATCTGCAAAGCTCGTCAAGTTTCTTGCCCAGAGCGTAAGTGCTCTGAGATGTGGCTTAACGAGGAAAAAGACGTATGTGCGGTATTGTCGGTATCGCCGGTGTTATGCCGGTTAACCAGTCGATTTATGATGCCTTAACGGTGCTTCAGCATCGCGGTCAGGATGCCGCCGGCATCATCACCATAGATGCCAATAACTGCTTCCGTTTGCGTAAAGCGAACGGGCTGGTGAGCGATGTATTTGAAGCTCGCCATATGCAGCGTTTGCAGGGCAATATGGGCATTGGTCATGTGCGTTACCCCACGGCTGGCAGCTCCAGCGCCTCTGAAGCGCAGCCGTTTTACGTTAACTCCCCGTATGGCATTACGCTTGCCCACAACGGCAATCTGACCAACGCTCACGAGTTGCGTAAAAAACTGTTTGAAGAAAAACGCCGCCACATCAACACCACTTCCGACTCGGAAATTCTGCTTAATATCTTCGCCAGCGAGCTGGACAACTTCCGCCACTACCCGCTGGAAGCCGACAATATTTTCGCTGCCATTGCTGCCACAAACCGCTTAATCCGCGGCGCGTATGCCTGTGTGGCGATGATTATCGGCCACGGTATGGTTGCTTTCCGCGATCCAAACGGGATTCGTCCGCTGGTACTGGGAAAACGTGATATTGACGAGAACCGTACAGAATATATGGTCGCTTCCGAAAGCGTAGCGCTCGATACGCTGGGCTTTGATTTCCTGCGTGACGTCGCGCCGGGCGAAGCGATTTACATCACTGAAGAAGGGCAGTTGTTTACCCGTCAATGTGCTGACAATCCGGTCAGCAATCCGTGCCTGTTTGAGTATGTATACTTTGCCCGCCCGGACTCGTTTATCGACAAAATTTCCGTTTACAGCGCG
>ERZ791886.1503-NODE-1503-length-11583-cov-1.769604_pt1 | contig 11583 bp, 11 predicted proteins | sample MGYA00510158_ERZ791886 | MGnify/ENA primary metagenome ERZ791886 (study PRJEB30046, sample SAMN00792063) | human gut metagenome | study: EMG produced TPA metagenomics assembly of the A metagenome-wide association study of gut microbiota in type 2... | reverse complement strand
GCCACATAGCCCATCAGTAAAGGCCCCACGACGCCTCCCACTGGCGACATCATCAAGAAAGAAGAGGCACGTTTAGTATGGCTTCCCAACCCTCTTAAAGAAAGAGCAAATATAGTAGGAAACATAATAGCCTCAAAAGCATAACCACACAGCAAAGCAATCAATGAAATAATGCCTAAGTCACATAAAATTAAAGTCGTTGTCAAAACGGTTCCTATAGAACAATAGAGTAACATTCTCTCTGCAGAGATACGTTGCATTATCCAGCTGCCAATAAAACGCCCAGCCATAAATAAGCTTAGTCCCCCGAAAGAAAGAATCAAAGATGCGCGTCGTGCATTCATCCATCCTTGCTCTACTACATAATTGATAAAAAAGCTATTGATTGAAATTTCACTTACCTCATAGGCAAAAAGGGCAATCAGTCCGAAAATAAATAATTTATGCGACCAAAGCCCAACACGATGCCCTTGAGAATCAACTTCTGTCTGGTGCTCGATTTCAGGTAACTTTACACGCATAAAAACAATGGCAACCAACAATACAACCACTCCCATACATGCATATGGTAAAGCTACGTTTCCTGTAGGTTGAGAATCATCTGAGAAAAGTAAAAGTCCCGTCAGAATAGGAGCACAAATACACCCTAATCCATTGAAAGACTGAGCGAAATTCAAACGGCTAGCAGCAGTTTCCTTTGCACCTAGTTCAGTAACATATGGGTTGGCAGCAGTTTCTAAAAAAGTAAGTCCACACCCTATTACAAAAAGTGCAAATAAAAATGCATTGAATGAAACGTAATATTGCCCTGGAATAAACAGAAATGCTCCTAGTCCATATAACAACAAACCAAAGACAACTCCTTTTCTATATCCAAAACGATTAATAAAGAGACCCGCAGGAATTGCCATGATAAAATATCCCATATACATCGTTACCTGAATAAAGGCTGAATGGGTTTTAGTTATATTCAAAACTTCCTGAAAATGTTTATTCAACACATCCAGAATGGCATGCGCAAATCCCCACAAAAAGAATAATGAAGTAACCAATATAAAAGGAAGAGTATATTGTTTACTTACCAATGAAATGCGTTTTGTTTCCATATTTTTCAATTATTATTACTATATCATTTCAGTAGACAGCAAAGCTTCGGCAATCCGTATATCCTCAGGGTGTGTCAATTTGATATTTCTCCGTTCTCCTTCTGCTATATATAAAGGAAAGCGCTTCAGTTCTGCCATCAGAGTATATAAAGATTGTGCACAAATAGATTTTTGTTCTGCTTCCTGGTAAGCTATCTCCAAATCTCTTAAAACAAATGTATGAGGAGTCTGTGCCTTATACATTTGTTCACGAGGAAAACAACGATACGAAGAAACTCCATCTTCAGTATACATAACAGCTTCGTTATCCCGGACAGCAGTAATTGCATTTCCATACAATTCACATATCCGGATATTCTCAGAAATAATCTTTGCCGATAGCAAAGGCCGTACAGCCTCATGAACTAATACAATATCATCCCTGGTGTAATAATGAGAAAGTCCTTTTATACCATTACCGATAGAAATATGGCTATTGCTACCACCAGAAAAGATATGCTGCAATTTAGTTATATGAAAATCATGTTTCACCCGTTCTACATATTCTTCCCATCCAGAAAGACACACAACAGCAATCACATCTATTTCAGGATGATTTTCAAAAGCTTTTAATGTATGTGCTATGACAGGCATACCCTGCAACAATAAAAACTGTTTTGGAGTTTCCATATGCATTCGCCCTCCATATCCCCCAGCCAGAACCAAAGCGATACGGTGCCTTTTTATAATACTTTCCATATCTTTATTTATAAGCCTCTAATTCTATCTCCTTACAGAGTTTCTCATGCCTGCTACGCATATAAAAGAAGATTACATTCATTACAGTTACTTCGAAAACCATATACAACCATGGTTCTTTTATTGATATAAATAAGACACCTGCACGCATATCAAATGTCAAGATATTAGTATATTTCATCAAAGGCTTACTTCCTACCCTAAAGTGTTGACGGAGTTCTGTTGGAATTTGATTTCCATATTTCTTTTTTAGTGTAAGTAATAAATGCTGGCATGAAGGCGACATTTTCTCCTGACTATGTGTATAACGAGCATAAAAAAATAAATAGATCTTTTCAAACCAGTCTTTACTCCATTTCAAGGCCTTCATTTTACGATATTGTACTTCTGAAGAATCCAACTCACATTTATCAGCCCCTTTTTGAAAAAACATATGGACATTACGATAATAGTCGGCCAAAGCACACTGCTTACTATGACAAATAAATCCGGCAAAAGCTGACAACAACCAAATCCATATACCCCAAGATGGCGTAAGCCGTAAACTGATAAAGAAATAAATTGAGAAGAACCATACATCTCCGGCAAATCCGTCAAGGATACGTCCCAAAAGACTTTTCTTTCCCGTCATACGAGCAAGTTGCCCATCTGCACAATCATACCAATTTGCCCATATCAGTAAAAAAATACCCCACAGAGTATGAGATAAATCATCATAATAAAACATATACCCCGACAAGGCTCCTAATATGATAGAAACGATTGTCACTACATTAGGATGTATATGTAATTGCTTAAAAAACAATGCCCACAAATAGCCGCAAGAACGAGTTACATATATTTCAAAAAAACCTTCTGTATCTTCCGACTTTAATGTAGACTTTATACCTTGTACCAAAGAACTAAACCACATGATTTATTTAAGCTTCTAAATACGTTTACTTTTCAGACTATTCTTATTACCAAATTTCATTAATCCGATACCTAAAATTATCCAGACCAATTCACGAAGCCGCATTATCAGCCCCATATACACACCGTAAGCATATGGCATTGACAATCCACCTACAGCCAAAGCAAAACCGCCCTCCCGACCTCCTAACTGCATCGGTAAAAAGAACAAAGCATTAGCAAACAAAGAGGTAAAAGCCAATATTAGAATACAATCCCAATAGCTAATCGTATCTGTAAAAATCGATAATATAAAATAAATCTCAGCACATGATAAAACCCGCGCAAAAAACTCAGCTCCCAAAGATGTATAAAAAGTTACACGATGTTTGCTATGTAATTCCGCTATCTGATCATCAATTCGTTGAAGTGTTTCTTGCTTCTTTTCAGCAAAATTTATAGCCCAACGCTTCAAAAAAAACACCCTTTGCAACAATCGGATACAACGCATCGCCAAACCCTGCCGATAACCTTTCATAAAGAAATAAACTCCCATTAAACAAAAGATGCCGGAAAATGCCAAAAACAATGACAGACTCCATTGAAGGTGATGAAAGTATAAAACGAGATAGAGAAGGATAGAGAAAAGCCAAAAACAAAAGTGAGAAAAAATATGCATCATTACATATAATATCACACTAGAGGTAGCTTTTTCTACTCCAACATAAGGAGCTAACTCCATAATGCGATAAGGTTCCCCCCCCATCAGCCCAACGGGAGTAGTTGCATTCAACGCAAAGCCCGTTACCGTATATTTATATACACGCCAATAAGGTATTTTATCACCTCTAAAGCCATCGTGTATAATGATATACCAGGCTCCAGCATTAAGCAAATAAATTAAAACCCATAAAAAGATAACCACCGGAAAACAAAGACCTGCTTTCCGGAGGCTATCTGTCAGTTCTGCATACGACACATCAAACGTAAGAAGCATGACGGCTATGGCAACTATGCCAAAAAGCAGAAACAGATTCCTATATTTGCTCTTCATCTACCGTATCCAGTTTCAGTTTATCGCTATCGTCACGCTTTTCATAATATTGCTTGCGCAACGGATGTGCACTGATTTCTTTTTCTATACAACGATTACGGAAAACATCCAGCGCTACATATATTGCTTGACGGAATGAATCCTCTGAAGCAACTCCCTGACCCGCAATATCATAGGCTGTTCCATGAGCAGGAGAGGTACGCACAATAGGAAGACCCGCTGTAAAATTGACCCCCTCATCCATAGCCAAAGCCTTAAACGGAGCCAGACCTTGATCGTGATACATTGCTAAAATACCATCAAAATAGCGATAGTTTCCAGAACCCATAAAACCGTCTGCCGGATAAGGGCCAAAACACTGTACACCACGTTTTATCATTTCTTCCATCGCTGGAATGATAACCGTTTGCTCTTCACTTCCAATCAGTCCACAATCACCAGCATGAGGATTCAGTGAAAAGACTGCTATACGAGGATTGTCAATGCCGAAATCCTGTTTTAAGGAACGATGGAAAATAGTCATTTTTTCCATGATTAATTCCTGAGTCAAATCTTTTGAAATCTCGCTGACAGGCACATGTCCAGTAACCAAAGCTACTCTGAAATCATCTTTTAATAAAATCATCAGAGCCTTCTGTCCATTTCCTACACGTTCTTCTATATATTCAGTATGACCGGGAAAATGAAAATTCTCCGACTGTATCGTGTGTTTGTTGATTGGAGCTGTTACCAATACATCAAACAATCCTTCACGATATTCCTTCAAAGACATTTCCAGTGCAGCTAATGCAGCACGTCCTGCTTCCTGAGTAGGTTTAGCTAATTCCACCTTCAGTTCATCTTCGGTACAATTTACAATATTGACACGTCCTTCCTGAGCTTCAGATGCAGAATTGATAATACTAAAGTTTGTCTGAATATCCATCGCTTTACGATGATATGCAGCAACTTTAGGCGATCCGTAAATTACTGGAGTACACAAATCCAACATAGTGGGATCAGAAAAGGCTTTCAGTATTACTTCATACCCTACTCCATTTATATCTCCGTGGGTGATTCCCACAATTATCTTACGTTCTTCCATGCTTCTTATTTATTGCTTGTTTGTTCAGCTTTATGTTCTACTTTTTCTTCGGTTAACGTACTATCAACCGGCAGTTCTGAAACAGCCTGTTCTGAAGGTAACTTCAATGTATACAATGCTGCATTCAACCGACGGATCTGATCTCGTTTCAATTTACCCGGATTATAGACAAACCCTTCTACAACTACTACACGAGCATTTGCACGGTCAACTCTCATATGCGATACAAACGGGCCACCCATTGCATCATTTTTCATTTCCCATAGTCCACGGGCCTCAAAAGCATAATCTCCCTTTACTGCTATATTTCTAACTTCAACAAATGCAGAATCAGCAGTTTCCATATACATACCTTCACGCTCTCCCGGAATATTCACTTTCATTACAGAATCACGTTTGTGTATGAAGTATGCTTTGGTGAAAGTATTTTCATCTCTGAACGGGAAAGTATACATCACAAAATTCATGTCATTAAGGTTGGTAGAAGACCAAAAGAAGTCTTTGCCTTCTTTATATGATTCCATTTCAACAGGCATCCAGATATCACAGTCGAAAAGACTTCCTACCTTAGCAGAAATAGTCTGATTATGTTTTTTCTCTAATGTCTTTATCTCACGGTTCATTTCTGCCCGAGTAAAGAAATCAATAATCACATTTCCATTTTGAGAAACATAGTTTGCAAATTCTTCCTGATTTGGCCTGAATGACCATAATCATCTGAGGTGAAGCATATACATCACGCGAGTATTTGAACTTTACCTGAGTATACAGCTGCGGATTGATGTCTACCATAATTATATTACGGAACAGACGCATTGTCCGGTCATAATACGCAGTTCGCACTCTTGAGATACGGAAAGAGCGTTCCGGCTGAGGCAATCCTGGAACATCCGTGTCCAACACATGAAAAAGAGCACTATCCGGACTCATCCAACAGTTATCATCGGCAACAACCAAAATTTCATAAGGACGACCACTGGAAGCCGGAGTTATCAGACTTTTTCCTTCCCCTTTACAAGAAGCTAATGCTAGCACAACAAGTGCCAAACTCAGATAAAAGGCTAAACGCTTCATATTTTTTTCTTTTAGTTAGTTTCTTTATTTTTTTCAGCTTGCCGTTTCGCCGTAGACAGCATGCCACAAGCAGCAAAAATATCCTCTCCTCTCGATGCGCGAATTGTTGCAAAAACTCCATGTTGTGTCAAATAATCACGGAACGCAAGCATAGACTCCATATCCGTACCTTCCAAATCTACATTTGGGATAGCATGGAAACGTATCAAATTGATACGGCAATCCAACCCTCGTAAAAGCTTTATCAATTCTTTAGCATACAGCATACTGTCATTTACTCCCTTGAAAACGATGTATTCAAAAGACAAACGACGCTGTTTGCTAAAATCATAGCGTCTGAGAATATCAATAATTTCAGTAATAGAAAATGCTTTCTCGGCAGGCATCAGTTCTCTTCGCTGTGCAGGGAACGGAGAATGCAGGCTCACTGCCAAATGACAGTCACTTTCTTCCAAGAAACGCTCTAAACCTTTACGCAAACCTACAGTAGAAACAGTTATACGTTTCGGACTCCAAGCATATCCATAATCAGCTGTAAGAATTTCAAGTGAACGTAATACCGCATCCAGATTATCAAATGGTTCTCCCATTCCCATAAAAACGATATTCGTAAGCTTATCACGTTCCGGAATAGAATAAATCTGATTCAGTATTTGAGTAGGTGTCAAACTGTTTGTATATCCCTGCTTGCCTGTCATGCAAAACTTACAATTCATTTTACATCCTACCTGCGAGGAAACACATAATGTAGCACGGTCTTCGTCAGGGATATACACAGATTCAATGTAATCACCTTCAGGAGTACAAAACAAATATTTTACAGTCCCGTCTACAGAACGCATCTCATGAATCGGAGCGGTATCTCATAGTTTTCTTTCAGCCTTTCACGATTTTTCAGCGATAAGTTTGTCATATCATCTATTGAAAAGACTTTCTTATCGTATAACCATGCAACAATTTGTTTTGCCGTAAATCCAGGCATACCCAAACCATGCACAATACCTTGTATTTCGCTCAGTGTTTTCCCCAACAAGGGAATTTTTACATCAGCCATTCTTTCTTTGTTTTTGCACACGTTCTACAAATAATCTGTACAAAAGGATTCTCCATTCTATACAATTAGCGTACAAAGTTAGACAAAAATAAGATATATTCTCTATCTTTGCCACTATAAATGTATTAAATATGAATAAAACAATCACATGTTTCATTCCATACGGAAGTGAAAATCAAATTAATAAAACAATAAGACACCTACAGGAATGTTCTACAGTAGACCGGATATTCTTACTGCCAACATCTCCTGTTCCCAATTTGAGCTTACCCGATAAATGCTATATATTGCCGTCCTCAGCTCCCGAATCTGTTGAAAGATACAAGCAAATTGCTCTTTATGCAAATACTCCTTTTACCCTTATCTGTACACAGGTACAAGATTTGGAATTTGGCTACATGGCATTAGAACGTATGTGCGACTACCTTTCAGCACCTCAATGCAGTATGGTATATGCAGACCATTACAAAACTATAAAAGGAGAACGGACACCTCATCCTGTTATCGACTACCAACTTGGAAGTGTGCGAGATGATTTTGACTTCGGCTCCTTACTCATGTTCCGTACCGATTATCTTAAAAGAGCAATCAACGAAATTGAGTCTGAAAAAGAGTACCAACATTCCGCACTATATGCTTTGCGATTAGCTCTTTCAAGATACGGAGAACTTACACACATACGAGAGTTTCTTTATACAGAAACCGAGATAGACTTACGAAAGTCAGGTGAAAAACAGTTTGATTATGTAGACCCGCGTAACCGTCAGGTACAAATCGAACGTGAAGAGGTTTTTACCCGGCATCTAAAAAAAATCGGAGCTTATCTTAAACCCGGCATGATGACAGTTGATTTAAAAGAAGGAGAATTCTCTCATGAAGCATCAATAATCATTCCGGTACGCAACCGTGCACGCACAATAAACGATGCCATACGTTCTGTCTTAGAACAGGAAACCAGTTTTCCTTTCAATCTGATTATCATAGACAATCATTCTACCGACGGAACCAGTGAAATCATAGAACAATATAAAAATGACAATAGAGTTATACACCTGATTCCCGAACGAACCGATTTAGGTATTGGTGGATGCTGGAATCTAGGTATTAACCACCCACAGTGCGGTCGTTTTGCTATACAGCTAGACAGCGATGATTTGTACAGCACTCCGCATACCGTACAGACTATCGTTGACAAGTTCTACAAGGAACAATGTGCAATGGTTATTGGTTCATACCGCATGACCGACTTTACGCTGCAAACCTTGCCTCCCGGAGTAATCGACCATAAAGAATGGACAGATGAAAACGGACATAATAATGCGTTACGCATCAATGGATTAGGAGCTCCCCGAGCATTCTTCACCCCATTACTGAGGAAAATTCGTGTACCAAACACCAGTTACGGAGAAGACTACGCTCTAGGACTTGCATTTTCACGCCAATATCGCATTGGACGTATCTATGATGTACTTTACTTATGCCGTCGTTGGGAAGGAAACTCTGATGCAGCCTTAAGCATCGAAAAAATAAATCAGAACAATTATTATAAAGACAGTCTCCGTACGCTGGAAATTAAGTTGCGTCAAGCAATGAATAAAAAAAGACAAGCAGGGGAACTCTTTATCGAAAACCAATTAGCAAAATGGCAGACAGCACACACTAACCACGAAGCACTCAATCAAATAGAAACGCGTCGGTTCGAGTTAGCAGGGAATACGATAACTGTACAATTCAATCCAGCACGTGCTGTTTCTACATGCGCAAAAGTCGATAAATCATCTATAGAAGCACGAAAATGCTTTCTTTGTCCGAAAAACAAGCCCAACGAACAAGATGAAATAATCATTTCATTAGACGAACCGTTCAGCTTACGGATCAATCCATACCCGATACTTCCCGGACACCTTACCATTTCCAGTTTAAAACATCAGGATCAGGTATTGGCAGATAAAACGATACGTCAGCTTCCAGGAAAACTGATCAGCTGGCTGGAAGAATATTTTGCATCCGGTTATGTCCTATTTTACAATGGGGCTAAATGTGGAGCCTCAGCTCCGGATCATTTCCATTTTCAGGCAGTAAAACAAAGCGATGTGCCGGTCATCCAGCAATGGGAAAGACTCATGGAAACAGCTGTCAGAGAAACAGAAATAAAAACAGAAAACGGTAACACCTATTCTTCTTTCCAAATAACCAGTTACATCTGTCCGATCCAAGTATTTATCTGTAACCATTCAACAGATATATTACCTGAAATGATTAACCAATACTTAGAATCACTTCCTTTGCACGAGGGAGAAAGCGAACCCAGATACAATTTATTTGCATGGCAGGACAAACAAAGAGGGTTCACGATGGCTTATTTTCCACGAGAAGAACATCGCCCGGCCTGCTATACGGCAACAGGAGGAGAGCAACTGTTAGTCAGCCCTGGAGCACTTGATATGGCAGGTTTATTAGTAACTCCGCGTAAAGAGGATTTTGATAAAATAACCGAATCAGATATTACACAGATATACAAAGAAGTAGCATACCATAATTAAACACATAGAGCATAATGAAAGAACCAGAAATAAGTGTGGGTATCGTCAATGCCCAAGAGATACATTTTACCCTTAATTCTCATTTCCTGGCAAAAGGTGAAACTGTAACCGGTAACCAAGTCGTATCTTTTAGTGAAGGAGGAATCCTATGGAATGGCAATGTATATCGAGAACTTACATTCACTCCTGTAGAAGATGAAGCCTCTTTCTCCTTATACGACGTAACTATTGGTATCAATTTCCATTGGGAGCGTCAGGAAACGCAACATTTCAACGGAACTTTGAAGTTGGTTGTAGATGAAGGAAAAATCACAGCTATCAATATTTTACCGGCAGAAGATTACCTGATAAGTGTGATTTCTTCTGAGATGAATGCTACATCCTCTCCCGAGTTTTTAAAAGCTCATGCTGTAATTTCAAGAAGTTGGCTATTGGCGCAAATTGAAAAACGCAAAGCAATGAGCAAACACGATAACGGTTTTTTCTCCTTTATAAAGACTGACACTGAATACATCCGCTGGTACGACCGCGAAGATCATACTATTTTTGATGTCTGTGCAGACGATCATTGCCAGCGTTACCAAGGCATTACGAAGGCATCCAATAAGAATGTTGTAGAAGCGGTCAAAGCAACTCAAGGCCAAGTATTAATGTACAAAAACTGTATTTGTGATGCACGTTTCTCTAAATGCTGTGGAGGAGTCAGTGAGGTTTTCGATACCTGCTGGGAAGAGAAAAACTACCCTTATCTCAGTGCTATACGTGATACAAAAGAGGAAGGAAGTTTTCCTGATTTGACTCAAGAAAGTGAAGCTGAGAAATGGATTAAAAGTACCCCTGACAGTTTTTGCTACACTCATGATAAAAACATCATTTCACAGATACTTAACAACTACGATCAGGAAACAACCAATTTCTATCGCTGGAAAGTTCGCTATACTCAGGAAGAGCTTGCAGAACTGATTCGCAGCAATACAAAGAACGATTATGGAAAGATTGTCGATCTCATTCCCGTTGAACGAGGAAAATCAGGACGTATCTGCAAGCTGAAAATAGTAGGTACAGAAAAGACACTTATCATAGGCAAAGAACTGGAAATACGCCGTACACTCTCTCCTACCCACTTATTCAGTTCTGCATTCATCGTAGAAAAAGGAGAAACGGATGCCGAAGGAATACCTGCATGGTTCGAACTTACTGGTGCCGGATGGGGACATGGTGTAGGCCTTTGCCAAATCGGTGCAGCCGTCATGGGTGAGCAGGGCTATAATTACAACGAAATTTTGCTTCATTACTATAAAGGGGCAGATATAAGAAAACTGTATTAATATTTTCAATATGAAAAAACAATCTCCCTGGTCGTGGGTCCCAACGCTTTACTTTGCTGAGGGATTACCTTATATAGCAGTCATGACTCTGTCGCTTGTCATGTATAAGCGCATGGGAATTTCAAATACAGAAGTAGCTCTTTATACGAGTTGGCTGAACCTGCCATGGGTCATCAAGCCATTATGGAGCCCGTTTGTCGATTTGCTCCGTACCAAACGCTGGTGGGTAACTCTCATGCAGCTATTTATCGGAGCAGGTCTTGCAGGCATTGCCTTTACTATACCTACCGAACATTTTTTCCAGGCTACACTTGCCATATTCTGGCTCATGGCTTTTAGTTCCGCAACTCATGATATTGCAGCAGACGGATTTTACATGCTCGGCTTAACGACTCATGAACAGGCTTTGTTTGTCGGAATCAGAAGCACTTTTTATCGTATAGCAACAAGGCTTACTGGTCATGATAGCCGGATATCTGGAAAAAACAACCGGAAGCATTCCCTACTCATGGAGCATCACGTTCCTCATCATGGCAGGAATATTTCTTGCGCTATGGCTCTATCATGCCTTTATTTTGCCACGTCCTGCAAATGACAAGGCAGCAGTAGAAACATCAGCCTCTGGGCTACTTAAAGAGTTTTTGCTGACATTCCGCTCGTTTTTCCGAAAAGAGCAGGCTGGTATTGCTATATTATTCATGCTTCTGTACC
>ERZ791886.1488-NODE-1488-length-11674-cov-2.967983_pt1 | contig 11674 bp, 9 predicted proteins | sample MGYA00510158_ERZ791886 | MGnify/ENA primary metagenome ERZ791886 (study PRJEB30046, sample SAMN00792063) | human gut metagenome | study: EMG produced TPA metagenomics assembly of the A metagenome-wide association study of gut microbiota in type 2... | reverse complement strand
GGTTGAAGTGAGATAGCATGGAGCTGCCGGGGAGTGCAGCGGTGCAGCCGTAAAGGGGCAGATGACAAACAGCGAGGGCCAACGGCCCTCGCTGCTTGTTGCTGTTTACTTTTTCTTGCCGCCGTGGGAGGCCTTCATGCGCTTTTCGTGGTTGAGGATGGTCTTGCGGATGCGGAGATTCTCCGGTGTGACCTCCAGCAGCTCGTCGTCGGCCAGAAACTCCAGACACTGCTCCAGACTCAGACGGCGGGGCGGCACCAGCCGCAGGGCATCGTCGGAGCCGGCGGCCCGCATATTGGTCATCTGCTTCTTCTTGCAGACGTTGACGGTGATGTCCTCCTGCTTGGGGCTGACACCCACCACCATGCCCTCGTAGACCTTTACGCCGGGGCCGATGAACAGGGCGCCACGGTCCTGCGCATTGAACAGACCGTAGCTGACGGACTCGCCGGTCTCGAAGGCCACCAGAGAGCCGGTGTTGCGCCGGTTCAGGTCGCCCTTATAGGGGGCGTAGCTGTCGAACACGGAGGCCATGATGCCCTCGCCACGGGTATCCGTCAGGAACTCGTTGCGGTAGCCGAACAGGCCGCGGGCGGGGATCAGGAACTCCACCTTCATGCGGTCGCCCACGGGAGTCATCTCCACCAGGTCGCCCTTGCGCTGGCCCAGCTTCTCGATGACGCTGCCCACGCAGTCGCCGGGCACGTCCACTACCAGACGCTCAATGGGCTCGCACTTCTTGCCATCGATCTCCTTGTACAGCACACGGGGGGGAGATACCTGGAACTCATAGCCTTCCCGCCGCATGGTCTCGATGAGGATAGACAGGGACATTTCGCCGCGGCCCGCCACGTTGAAGGCACTGTCGCGGTCGGTATCGGAGACCTTCAGGGAAACGTCCTTCAGGGTCTCACGGTACAGCCGATCCCGGAGCTGGCGGGAGGTGACGAACTTACCCTCACGGCCGGCATAGGGGGAATCGTTGACGGAGAAAGTCATTTCCAGCGTGGGAGCGCTGATCTTCACGAAGGGCAGCGGCTCCACGGCGCCGGGGGCGCAGACGGTATCGCCGATGGTGATGTCGGGAATACCGCTCATGGCAATGATGTTGCCGGCGGTGGACTCCGTCACCTGCTTCCGGGCCAGACCCTCAAACTCATAGATGGAAACGGCCTTGGCCTTCTTGGGGGTAGCATCGGGATCGTGGTAGTTGCACACCATGATCTCCTGATTCTGCTTCAGGGTGCCCCGCTCAATGCGGCCCACGGCGATCCGGCCCACGAATTCGTTATAGTCGATGGAGCTGACCAGCATCTGGAAGGGCTGGTCCACATCCGCCTCGGGAGCGGGAATGTATTCCAGAATGGTCTCAAACAGGGGCTTGAGGTCGGTGCCCACCACGTCGGGAGAGTAGGAAGCGGTACCCTGACGGCCGGAGCAGAACAGCATGGGGGAATCCAGCTGCTCGGGGGTGGCGTTCAGGTCCATCAGCAGCTCCAGCACCTCATCGATGACCTCGTGGATGCGCTGATCGGGGCGGTCGATCTTGTTGACCACCACGATGACCCGATGGCCCAGCTCCAGAGCCTTGGAGAGCACGAAGCGGGTCTGGGGCATGGGGCCTTCAGCGGCGTCTACCAGCAGGATAACGCCGTTGACCATCTTCAAAATACGCTCCACCTCGCCGCCGAAGTCGGCGTGGCCCGGGGTGTCCACCACGTTGATCTTCACGTCCTTATAGCGGACGGCGGTGTTCTTGGCCAGAATCGTAATGCCGCGCTCACGCTCCAAGTCGCCGGAGTCCATGACACGGTCCACGACCTCCTGATTTTCCCGGTAAGCGCCGCCCTGCTTCAGCATCTCGTCCACCAGGGTGGTCTTGCCGTGGTCAACGTGGGCGATGATGGCTACGTTTCTCAAATGTTCGTTCTGCATATCTGGAACATCCCTTCTTGTTTTTTACCATCAATTGACAACAGTCGGCAGACAGCCCTCCGAATCAGAGAAGAACGTCTGTCGATTCTTGTCAACTGATGGCCTTACAGATTTCACATACAGTCACATATTATAATGCACAGTTTCCCTAATTTCAATGGGAAATTTCACATTTTCCGCCAAAAACGTGAGGTTTTTCTTGTATCTGTGCGTCATAGAAGGACTGACGCTTTTTTGAACAAAGAATTCCACAAAAAGCAAAACTTTTTTTCGTTTTCGGACATTGATTCCGAAAGAAAGGACCGTATAATGAAATTTACCTCGACGGAAGCGACGCCAGCGCCGCACGTTCCGCCGGGAGTATTGCGGCTCACTGGAGCCGCCAAGGAGGATATCCCCATGTATCATATTCAAACCATGAACAAAATTTCCCCCGTAGGTCTGAACCGGTTCCCCTCCGAGCTGTACGAGGTCGGGGATGCGGTACAGGACCCTCAGGGAATTTTAGTCCGCTCCGCCAAGCTGCTGGACTTGGAATTCAACCCCAGTCTGCTGGCCATTGCCCGTGCGGGCGTAGGGGTCAACAACATTCCTCTGGACCGCTGCGCAGCGGCGGGTATCCCGGTGTTTTCCACCCCCGGCGCCAACGCCAACGCCGTGAAGGAACTGGTGATCTGCGCCATGCTGATGGGCTCCCGGGATATTCCCGGTGCCATCCGCTGGGTCCGGGAACAGGCAGCCTCCGGGGTGGATGTCTCCACCGTGGTGGAAAAGGGCAAGTCTGCCTTCATCGGCCCGGAGCTTTATAAAAAGACTTTGGGCATTATCGGTCTGGGAGCCATCGGCTCCATCGTGGCCAACACCGCCATCTCTCTGGGCATGGATGTGTACGGCTACGATCCGTTTTTGTCCGTGGATACCGCTTTGCGGTTGGACCGCCACGTTCATGTGGTAAAGGATATCAACGATCTTTATAAGCGGTCGGATTACATCACCATGCACATCCACTATACGGAAAAGACCGCCCACATGATCGACGCTGACGCCATCGCCGCCATGAAGCGGGGCGTGCGGGTCATCAATCTGGCCCGGGGCGAGATCGTAGACGATGAAGCCATGCTGACGGCGCTGGACACCGGTATGGTGGCCGCCTACATCACCGACTTCCCCAACAACCGTCTTCTGACGGCTCCCCACGTCATCGCCATGCCCCATCTGGGGGCCTCCACCCCGGAAAGCGAGCAGAATTGCGCCGCCATGGCAGTAGATACACTGCGGGACTATCTGGAAAGCGGCAACATCCGCTCCAGCGTGAATCTGCCGGAGATGACCATGGACCGCAGCGGTGTCCAGCGGCTGTGCGTCCTGCACAAGAACGTCCCCGGCATGCTGGCAAACATCACCAGTCTGTTTGGCCGGGACGGCGTCAACGTGGAAAATCTGAGCAACAAGTCCCGTGGGGATTACGCCTATACCATGGTGGACCTTGGCAGCAAGGTGGGTGACAACGTGATTGAGGATGTGCGCCGCACAGCCAACGTGATCCGGGTCCGGTCCTTGGAATGGTAAATTGATCTGTTAAGATACAAAAAAGCACGGCTTCGGGCGTGTGCCGATGAGACAGTAATTTGAGAAAATTACGAAATCGGCATCTGTCAGACAGGATTGGACAAAACAGGCGACATTCAACTTCGGTTGGATGCCGCCTGTTTTTATGCGTTTAAGGGTCGAAAAACGCTTGTTTTCTGCTCTGTATAGCTTAGTACAAATGCGGGTATATCCGCCTTACCCCATCGGCGCGAAAGAATTTAGAAGCGTTACAATACTTACTTTTCGGCATATTTATTTCACAGATTCGAGAAAAACGATTTGGCGAAATTGTTTCGCTCCGGGGTGGATAACTTTACCAAATACGCAACAAATGATTTTGGTCTGAAAAACTTAAGAACAGTTACAAGACAATCTCTCTTCCTTAAATTAGAATAATATAATTCAATACTAACTATTGACAATTTTGCGATAGTTGATTATAATTTTAAGTGGAGGTGTCCGTATGTATAATTTTATTTCCTCTTGCCCGTCTTGCGGTGGAGAGCTTCATATTTCCACATTACAATGTGGCAGTTGCGGCTTGGAAATCAAGAAAGATTTTGAAGTTAGTGTCTTTGATAAGCTTTCAGATGAGCAAATCTCTTTTCTATTATCTTTTTTGAAGAATCAAGGAAATCTTAAATCACTACAAACGGAGCAAGGGATATCATACCCTGCCGCGAAAAAGAAACTAAATGATTTGCTTGTTGCAATGAATCTGGTGGATAATGTACAACCTTATTCTGTTGAAGATATTGATACAAGCACATGGAAAATAGATCCTCAAAGTAGCAAAGCATCCGATATTGTTAAAGCAAAACTGATAAGTTGTAACGGCTTAGCCACTGTCCGCACATACAAGGGGAAAGAGTATGTTCTTCGCATCGTGGATGAGGAAAAGTTCTCCTGCGATGAAATTTTAGATTATGAATACTCAGTTTTTGATGTTATTACTGAATTGTTGGAATCACAGGGCGGCAAGGCAAAAAAGGGATATGGACGGAGAAGACTTGGCGATCCAGGGTGTGAAGAAACAACAGTTGCCGGAGCAATTATGAAGAACTATTTTGGAAAAACTACGGGGGAAAGTTGTTTTGACCCAACATTTGCTTTGGTTGCCATTCTTGAATGGGCTGGCATAGTCAGAAATGGTTGGGGGTATATCGAATTAACTGAGGAATATGTACGGGAAAGAATACAGAAGGAGGGCTAAATTGTGATACGCATTTTGTTTTGCAATATTTCGTACTTGCCGTACTACAACACGCGTCTTGACAGGGTTGCTCCGAAAAACGGCGGAGCCTATGTTGCAAAAATGCACGATGCTTATGAAAAGCATAATTTTGAAGAATGTGCCGATGGACAATACAGGGGATTTGTAGAAACTAAGTATCGTATTGGCTACGAAGAAGGTATCGCAACTAACACATACAACTCTTTACATATTGAAAGAATTGATCCTTTCGCAAAGGGAAAGACATATCTTGATGATGTTTTGGTTGTCTTCTGTGCCAAGCCTGAAAACGGCCAAACAGTAATTGTCGGTTGGTATAAAAATGCAACTGTATTTAGGCGCAGACCATTTTACAATGGTAGATTTTTCAACATCCAAGCAGATAGAAAAGATGGATTTTTACTGCCGGAAGATCAAAGAACATTTGTTGTTCCACGAGCAAGGCAAGACGGAATTGGCTTTGGACAAGCAAATATTTGGTATGCTGGTACACCAGAATGCAGCGAGTATGTCAATAAAGTTATTCGTTACATAGAAAGTCACGCTTGATGACTTAGAGCTGTATAATGTATGAGGTCTTCCATGAGAAAAAGAAAATATATCAGTAAAAAAGAACGATGGGTTAGCAATGGTTACGGAGGCAAGGTTAAAAAGACCTACTATAAATATCCTCGCAGATATAGACCACGGAAAAACAGTATTGTTGGTTTTTTGTATGCGCTTATGAAAGGGAAGTAATAAGTGTTCAGCACTACCAGTGCGCAGCCAATTTCTCCGAAATTGTTAAAGGGTTTGGGATGCTGCCCAACAAGTTTTTGCACGAGTGGGTACCGCTGTGCATTGCTTGCCGGAATGGCAAGCTCCGGTGTGGGTACTCACCGGATTTGCTTGCTATTCTGCAAGGAAATCCCGGTCGTACCACGCCGGTTTTCGCAAGTGTAGCTACACTTGCTGTGCTTGCTATTCTCCGTTTTCCATGTTAGCAAGCGTCATTTCCTTAAATGGAAATCGGCGGCAACCGCCGCCTTGTCTGCCCAAAAGCGAAACGGACGGACGCCGTCAATGGCGGCGCAGCCGTTCATCTTGACCATTGATGGCGTTCGTCCGTTTTGCTACTCCGACTATAATTTTGAATAATAATGAACCGAAGCGAAGGAGGCTTGACGAAGTGAATCCGAAAGAAAAAGATAATGAAATCATCGAACTGACCGACGAGGAACTGGACGAGATTTTTACCGATAATGATTTTGATAACGGCGAGGAGGACGGTGAAATCCGCTCGTTTCATTTCACCAACCCCGACCCATATACCAAGGTCAAGCCACGCCCCGGCGACGCCCCCAAGAGGGAGTTTTCTTTCGATGAAAAGGGCAACATCGTGGTGAAAAATCCGTCCGCCTTTTGGCTGCCCGACGTCAAAATAGTGGACGAGCATGGCGGCACGGAATACACGGTGACGGGCAGCTATGAGGGAACGGAAACCCTCGACAAGAAGCTCAGACGCATTATGGAACAGAACGCCGCCGATGATAAAAACGGTATCACGGAGGACGCCGATGAGTAACGACGTTTCTCTTGATATAAACCAAGAATCCAATCCTGTTCAGACAGTTGCCCCACCGAAGGAGGACAACAATATGTTAAGGGCAACCGACAAAATCACAGCGCTTTATTGCAGACTGTCCGTGGAGGACACCAAAGAAAAAGGCGGCAAGGATGACCCGTCGAACTCCATCCAGCATCAGCAGGTCATGTTAATGGAGTATGCAAAATCTCAGCACTTTCCGAACCCGACGTTCTTTATTGATGACGGGTACAGCGGCGTGGATTTTTCCAACCGCCCCGGTTTTCAGAAGATGCTTGCGGAAATTGAAGCCGGTCATGTGGAAGTGGTGATTACGAAAGACCTTTCAAGACTCGGTCGTAATTCCTCGCTGACAGGGCTTTATATCAACTACACGTTTCCTCAGTACGGCGTGCGGTATATTGCCATCAACGACCACTTTGACACCATCGATCCCAACAGCACCGACAGCGACATGGCAGGCATTAAGAACTGGTTCAATGAGTGGTATTCCAAGGATACCAGCCGCAAAATCCGTGCCGTCAACAAAGCAAAGGGTGAGCGTGGAGAGCGCTTGACCACCAACGTTCCCTACGGCTACAAGCGTGACCCTGACGATCCTAAGAAATGGGTGATTGACGAGGAAGCTGCACAGGTCGTGAAACGGATCTTTGCGCTCTGCATGGAGGGAAAAGGGCCGAGCCAGATCGCCGCCTTGCTGGAAAAGGAAAAGGTGCTGAATCCCACCGCCTACAAGCAGCGGGAGGGCAGAAAAACACCGCATCAGACTCCGGAGAACGAGTATCGCTGGCACGAAAGCACCGTTGCTTATATCCTCGAATACATGGAGTACACGGGCTGCACGGTCAATTTCAAGACCTACACCAACTCCATCTGGGATAAGAAGCAGCGAGAAAATCCAATGGAGAATCGCAAGATTTTCTATAACACCCACCCGGCAATCGTCTCTCTGGAAGTCTTTGATAAGGTGCAGGAAATTCGGCAGCAGCGGCACCGCAGAACGGCAACAGGCAAGAGCAATATGTTCTCCGGTCTGGTGTTCTGCAACGACTGCAAGCAGAAGCTCTACTACTCCACCACCAGCTATTTTGAAAAGCGTCAGGACTTCTTCGTCTGCTCCACCCACCGTGCCAACAAGGACAAGTGCAGCGGACATTATATCCGTGCTGTTGTACTGGAACAAATCGTCTGGAAGCACATTCAGGAGGTCATATCGGTAGTCACTCGCTACGAGGCTTATTTCCGTTCCGAGATGGAACAAAAGCTCCGTATGCAGAGCGAAGAATCGCTGCGGCTGTCTCAGAAGCGGTTGGCACAGACTGAGAAGCGAATCGGAGAGCTTGACCGTCTTTTCATCCGCATTTACGAGGACAATGTCGCCGGTCGGCTGGATGATGAACGATTCGCCATGATGAGTAGGAACTACACCGAGGAACAGAAAAACCTCAAAGCCGAGGTCAAGAATCTGCAACAGCAAATCCATGAACAGGAACAACAGGCAGAGAATATAGAGCAGTTTGTTCAGCGGGTAAAGAGGAACAGCACCCTCACGGAGCTGACCCCCTATGCCCTCAGAGAGCTTGTGAAGGCGGTCTATGTGGATGCACCTGACAAGTCCAGCGGCAAGCGCAGGCAGAAGGTACATATCGAGTACGATCTTGTAGGCTACATTCCCGTGGATGAGCTGCTAAAAGCGGAACAGGCATGACCGAGATCATGCCTGTTCCAAGAAATTTGATTTTACTGTCTTACCAGCAGGGAGCTTCCGCCGTGCTTTTTTCTTTTATTTTGTGCAGCGGGCCTTCAACTGCTCCGCTGTGATGGCCCAGCCATCGGCCATGTATTGATCTACCGGGATCTCCGGGCAGGTCTCTCCCCGATGGCGATAGATGGCCTGTACCATGATCTTCAGCAGCGCTGGGTTCTTCACCAGAATCGGCCCGGTGAGCTGGCTGGCAAAGACGCTGCCCTTGTGATATCCCTCCGGGCCGCAGGGTCCCTCGTTGCCGTGGCCCATGTCCATGGAAGTCAGCAGCGGCGTCTCCACGCCGGTAATGACCGAACAGCGGTTGACGAAGCCCACCACTGCGTCCTCATAGAGGTCCGTGTGGCCGTAAACGTCCTCCACGAACCGCTTTTTGTTCTGGGCGGCGGTGAAGTCCGCCAGTCCCAGTCCTTCGTACACCTTTCCGGCGTCATCGGTGATGGTCTTGCCCAGCAGCTCCATGGAGTTCCCGGCGAACAGCATGGTCACTCCTGCGTCCGCCGCCGCTTTTACGGCGTCCCTCAGCTTGGAAAAATACAGGAGAGCCGCCTTCTGCGCGTGCTCCGTACCGGCGCCCATATAGACGAAATCGGCAGCCGCAGGGTCTGCGTCCGCACCGGGGGCCACCTGCCCCACGGTGACGGTATTGCCCATGGCCTCCAGGGTCCGCTTCAGGATGGACACGTTGGCATAGCTGCCGTACAGGCTCATGAGATCGGGATAGAAGTGCAGAATTTTGGTTTCCATGGCTCAGCCCTCCTTTTTCACGTCCGGCAGGTTCAGCAGCTTGTCCCGGTCGGAGAAGCAGGTGACCACATACAGGTCCTCGCTGCCCTCCGCCTTGATGGCGGCCGCCGCGTCGGGGATGCCGGGGATGACCTCCCAGTTCCGGACACCGGTGAAGCTGAACCGCTCCGCCAGGTCGTTGCGGTACAGGCCGGAGAGGATGACCCGCTTCACGTGGGGGACGTTCAGCTGGTCAAAGTCGATGTCCCACAGCCAGCTGGTCTCGCTGGTGAAATACTTCCGGGATACGGCGTCCACAATGATGAGGACCGTGCAGTCCCGGTTGGTGGAGGCGATGTAGCGGAGGTTCGTGTCATAGGCGATGGAGTTTTCGTGCTTGGAGGTCAAGAGCGTGCCGTGGTGCTGGCCCAGGGTGAAGGTCTGCATCCGTCCGTTTTTCAGAATGTAGCTGCTGAGGGTGTCCGCAATGGCGGCTCCCTCCACGCCGCATTCCCGGCAGGCGGCATAGGCCGCCAGAATGTTATACACATTGTAAATGCTGCGGAAGGCCAATGCCACGGTGAACTGCCCGTCCAGGATCAGTTTGCCGTTTTGCAGGTCCAACTCCGTGGCGGCGTAGTCCGGGTCGGGCCGGGCGTGGCCGCAGCTGGTGCAGCGGTACGCGCCGATGTGGTTGTAGTGGACGTACTCATATTCCATGGGTGCGTGGCACACTGGGCAGTAGGCCCCGTCATGATAGACCCCGGTGGAGGTCTCCGTATCCGTGGCACAGCGGTTCAGCCCGAACCACTTCACTTTTTCATGGCCGATGGCAAAGCAGCTGGACAAGGGATCGTCGCCGTTCAGGATCAGCTCCGTATCGGGGTGGATGGCGGGGAGGATCGCGTCAAACACGCTTTCGGGGTGACCGTTCCGGGTGAGCTGGTCCCGGTACAGGTTGGTGATGACAAATTCCGTGGGGTGGAAATACTTGAAGCTGTGGGCGGCGTACCGCTCGTCGCTTTCCAGCAGCAGCACGTCCGCGTTGACCTTCCCCCCCAGGGTGGCGTGGGTCAGGATCAATGTGGTGACGCCCTCCACCTGATTGGAGCCTTCGGCGTTGTAAATGACGTTCTTTCCCTGCCCCCGCAGCACCGTGGCGATCATCTCCACAGTGGAGGTCTTTCCGTTGGAACCAGTGACGGCGATGATATGGGGCGGCAGCTGTACCCGTCTCAAAATGTCCGGGCAGATCTTCAGGGCGAACTTGCCGGGCATGGAGCTGCCCTTGCCCACCAGCTTGCCTACAAATCGGCCCAGCTTGCAGACCACGATTGCTAAAAACTTTCGCATGAATATCCTTCTTTCAGCGTTTATTTTCCAGCCAGATCATCAGCGCCGTCAAATCGGCGGGGCTGACGCCGGAGATTCGGGACGCCTGTCCCAGATCCATGGGCCGCACGGCGGAGAGCTTCTCTCTTGCCTCCAGCCGCAGACCCTGAATGGCGTTGTAATCCAGGTCCGGGGGCAGCTTGTGACCCTCCACACGCTTGAACTCCGCTACCTGCTGCAGCTGGCGCTTGATGTAGCCCTCATATTTCACGGAGATCTCGATCTCCTCGGCAATATCCGCCGTCAGCGCCGGACGGCTGGGGTCAAAGGGCGCCAACTCATCATAGTGGAGCTGAGGCCGCTTCAGCAGCGCCAACAGAGAACAGCCATCCGGGGCATCGGCAGTGCCGTGCTCCGTCAGAAATGCCGTCAGTGCCGGGGAGGGAGCCACGCCGGTGTGCTCCAGCCGGTTGATCTCCCGCTGGATGGCAGCGTACTTTTCCTCCACCGCCCGGAGCCGCTCCTCCGGTACGAGGCCGATCTCATAGCCTCGCCGGGTCAGCCGCTGGTCGGCGTTGTCCTGCCGCAGCACCAGTCTGTATTCGCTGCGGGAAGTCATGATGCGGTACGGCTCGTTGGTGCCCTTCGTCACCAGATCGTCAATCAGGGTGCCGATGTAGCTCTCCGCCCGGGAGAGAATGAATGGGCTCTCCCCTTTTAGCTTCCGGGCGGCGTTGACGCCAGCCACAAAGCCCTGAACGGCGGCCTCCTCGTATCCGGAGGAGCCGTTGAACTGCCCCGCGCCGTACAGGCCGGACACCTGTTTCGTTTCCAGCGTGGGCAGCAGGGCCAGGGGGTCGATGCAGTCATATTCGATGGCATAGGCCGGACGGGTCATGACCGCGCGGCGCAGGCCGGGTACGCTATGGAGCATCTGGATCTGCACCTCCTCCGGCATGGAGGAGGAAAAGCCCTGGATGTACAGTTCCTCGGTGTTCAGACCCATGGGCTCCACGAACAGCTGGTGGCGGAGCTTATCCGGGAAGCGGACGATCTTCGTTTCAAAGCTGGGGCAGTACCGAGGCCCGATGCCCTCGATCAAACCGGAGTACATGGGTGCCCGGTCCAGATTCTCCTGTACGATGCGCTTGGTCTCCTCGGTGGTCCAGGTCAGCCAGCACACCGCCTGATTGTAGGGCGGGTTTTTCGTGGAATAGGAAAAGGGCACCGGGATCTCATCCCCCGGCTGGACTTCCATCTCATCAAAGTCCACCGTCCGGGCGTTGACCCGTGGGGGCGTGCCGGTTTTGAACCGCCGCAGGGGCAGCCCCAGTTCCAACAGGGAATCCGTCAGGGGCCCGGCGGCGTGCATCCCGTCGGGGCCGGAGTCCTCCACGCAGGTGCCGATGATGGTGCGGCCTTTCAGATAGGTTCCGGTGGCCAGAATTACCGCCCGGACATCGTACACCGCGCCGGTGGCCAGTACCACCTGCCGGACGGCACCGTT
>ERZ791886.1477-NODE-1477-length-11729-cov-2.192736_pt1 | contig 11729 bp, 12 predicted proteins | sample MGYA00510158_ERZ791886 | MGnify/ENA primary metagenome ERZ791886 (study PRJEB30046, sample SAMN00792063) | human gut metagenome | study: EMG produced TPA metagenomics assembly of the A metagenome-wide association study of gut microbiota in type 2... | reverse complement strand
AAGTCTTTTAGTTTATAAAACAAAGCTTGGTGCCGGGATGAGGTCAATATCTCAAAACTCTACCGCTGCTAAGATTATGGGTGTTAATGTAAACCATATTATTACTCTCACATTCTTTATTGGAACCGCTATAGCCGCTGTATCTGGTACAATGGTTGGTATTTACTATCAGCGTGTCGATACTCTTATGGGCGCGAGCGTAGGTCTTAAATCCTTTGCCGCTGCTGTACTCGGCGGTATGGGCTCTATACCAGGAGCAATGTTCGGCGGATTTGTAATCGGTATTCTTGAAACTTTATTTGCTGCTTATGTAAGTTCGGGATACAGGGATGCCGTAGCCTTTGTTATCTTGATGGTTGTTTTGGTCGTTAGGCCTTCAGGCTTCTTCGGTCAGAAGTCCATCAATAAAGTCTAAGGGGGTGAAGGGGATATGACTACAGCTCCCAAGAAAGAGAAAAAAGGTTTTTTCTCAGGAATTTTAGAATTTTGGGCTATGCACAGCCTTGTTATATCAATTATTTTTATTATATTAGCTATATTGTTTCCAATATTGTTTAATAAACAGTATTTAATTACAGTTGCAATTAACTGTTTAATGTTCGCTACACTTTCGCTTTCATTAAACTTAATTACTGGATATATGGGCATAACATCTTTGGGACATGCCGCCTTCTTTGGCGTAGGAGCTTATACAGCGGCTATACTTTCTACAAGGATGGGCTTGAGTTTTGTTCAGACGGCAATACTTGGAACAATAGTGGCTGCTATATTCGGCGTAATGCTTGGTATACCTACTCTTCGTATAAAGGGAAGATATTTGGCAATAGTTACACTTGGCTTTTGTGAAATTATGCGTATTATAGAACTTAACTGGATGAGCCTCACAAGAGGACCCCAGGGTATATCAGGAATTCCCAAAATAAGCTTTTTAGGCTTTGTCTGTTCTAAGCCAATACATAAGTATTATGTTGTATTGATTTTACTGATTATTACGGTGTTAATTATCAAGGCAATCATGAACTCGCGTATGGGACGTGCAATCAGCGCTATAAGGGATGACGAGATTGCTGCTGATGCAATGGGAATCAATGTATTTAAATACAAAATCATGGTATTTTCTATATCATCAGGCCTTGCCGGTCTTGTAGGTGCCTACTATGCACACTACATGGGATTTATTGACCCTAACGCCTTTAACTTTGACCAGTCAATACTTATTCTTTCTATGACTATCATGGCTAGTATACCCGGAAGTATTTTCGGCGCCAGCGTATTGAGTATTCTTCCAGAGGCTCTTCGTGCTGTTAACGATTACAGACAGATTGTATATGGCCTTCTTTTGGCTATAATGGTTGTCTGGAAGCCTAATGGTCTGCTCGGCGGTTTTAATCTTAAGCATATCAAGCAGAGAATTGAGCTTGAGAAAGAGAAAGCCGCAAGTTCAAAAGAAAAGGGGGCGGAGGATAATGTCTGATGTGATTTTAAAAGCAGAAAATGTTACCCAGCGCTTCGGCGGATTGGTTGCTGTAAATGCAGTTAATTTTGAGCTTAGAAAAGGTGAAATTGTTGGCATAATCGGACCAAACGGCGCGGGCAAAACAACATTTTTTAATAATATAACCGGTGTTTATCCACCTACTGAAGGTAAAATTATATTTAAAGATGAAAATATAACAGGAAAAAATCCTTATGAGATAACTAGCCTTGGAATGGCAAGAACTTTTCAGAATATAAGGCTTTTTTACAGAATGACTGTTCTTGAAAACGTTATGGTGGGAATGCATACAAGGACTAATGCCAATCTGGTTGATTGTGTACTGCGTACTCCAAAACACAGAACAACTGAAAAACAGGCTGAAGAAAGAGCAATGGAAGTGCTGGAGATGACCGGACTTTTGGATTACAGATACAATTACGCCACATCTCTTCCATACGGACTTCAAAGAAGATTGGAAATAGCAAGGGCTATGGCTACCAATCCAGAGGTGCTTCTCTTTGACGAGCCTGCTGCCGGTATGAATGAGCAGGAGACAAGCGACCTTATGGCATTTATCCGCAGACTGAAGGATTTGGGCTATTCTATACTTCTTATTGAGCATGATATGAGGCTTGTTATGAACATTTGTGAGCGTCTTTATGTGCTTGATCACGGCAATCTGATAGCCGAGGGCCTGCCTGAAGATATTAAGGCAAACACTAGGGTTATTGAAGCATATCTTGGAGCAGGAGGTGTGATTACCGATGAAGATGCTTGAGGTCAAAAATCTTGAAGTAAATTATGGAGCCATAAAAGCTGTTCAGGGAATTGACTTTCACATTAATGAAGGTGAAATAGTAACACTTATAGGCGCCAATGGAGCCGGAAAAACGACTACCATGAATACTATTATCGGTATTGTTAAGGCTGCGAATGGAGAAATACTTTTTGAAGGCAAAGATATAAGCAAGCTCAGCTCTTCGGCCATAGTTAAAAGCGGAATTGCACTTTCTCCTGAGGGAAGGCAGATTTTTCCGAGAATGACCGTATATGAAAATCTAGAAATGGGAGCTTATTCTATACATAAAAAGTACATTAAAGAGGGTATAGAACAGGCATACAGCCTTTTTCCAAGACTCCAGGAAAGAGAAAAGCAGATAGCGGGAACACTCTCCGGCGGAGAACAGCAGATGCTTGCCGTTGCAAGAGCTCTTATGTCTAAGCCTAAGCTTCTTATGCTTGATGAGCCGTCATTGGGACTTGCGCCTATAGTAGTTGAGGACATATTCAGACTTATACTCAGAATTCGTAAAATGGGAACTACGGTACTGCTTGTAGAGCAGAATGCAAGAATGGCTTTGAGTATTTCAGACAGGGGATATGTACTGGAGACGGGCAAAATAGTTCTTACGAACGAATCTAAAAAACTTTTGGCCGACCCTAAAGTAATTGATGCTTACTTCGGAGGCCTAGAATAAAGGGGGATAAATAAATGGAATACAAAAATAACGCAAAAATTGATAATCCTGTTGTAAACGGCCTTAGAGACATCTGCGCCAGACGTGCTTCAACAATTAGCTACATGATTGACGAGGCTAAAAAAAGAGGATTAACTGATGACAGCTTTGCTAGGGATGCTATTTATAAATATGGAGAGGACCTTGGTAAGGAAATGTATGCTGAAATGAAGGACCCTACCGATATGGTTGAATTTTCAAAGCATTTTGGAACTGGTCATCACACAGACATATATGAGATGGAAACAGTTGCTAGTGATGAAAATAAGCTCTATATAGATTTCCATTACTGTCCATACGTAGCTGAATGGATTAAACAGGGAAGAACTCCTGAGGAAATGCCTGTTTTATGTGAAATAGCAATGGAAGGCGACAGGGCAATCGGTGATACTTTCAGCGCATTTAAATTTACCCTTGGCAAAACTATTGCCCAGGGACACGATGTTTGCCAGATTAGATTCGACAAAAAAGATGTCGAATAATATAAATTTTTAAGGAGGATTTTATAATGTCAAAGATTAAGAATGAAGCTAAAATTAATGAGGAAAAAGTAAATATCAACAGAAACGCCATTGAGCACAGAGCAACATGGACTGGACTTACATATGTAGAAGGTATTAAGGCTGGACTTCCCATTGAGGGCGTAATAAGAGATGCTGTTGCTAAAACAGGCGCATTCCATGGCGCAGGCTATCTTGCTTCCACAGAAAAACCTGAAGAAGTTTGCAGCTTTGCCAAAGCCTTCCTTCCTGAACTTGGACTTAAAACATTTGAGATGGATGTAGTAAAGAACGACGCTGAGAACCTTGAAATTGAATTCCATTACTGTCCACTCCTTGCAGCATGGCAGAAGCTGGGATTTGATGACGAAACATGCGCTAAGCTTTGCGATATCGCAATGGATGGAGACAGAAATATTGCTAAAGCAATGGGATATGACTTTGAGCTTGGAAAAACAATAGCTAAGGGTGACCCTATCTGTGAGGTTAATTTCAGAAAGAAAAAATAATCTTACATAAATAATTTTATGCTGATAAAGCAAATATTAAGGGAGGTAAGCCATGAAAAAAATAATTAATAAACCTGAAAATTTTGTAGACGAGACTATGGAAGGTATCATACTTGCCTATGGTGACAAAGTAAAATTACTTAATGATGATAAAAGAATTCTTTTGACAAATCAGCCTGTAAATAAAGGTAAGGTAGGTATTGTTACTGCCGGAGGCAGCGGACATCTTCCTACGTTTTTAGGATATGTTGGACAGGGCCTTATCGACGGCTGTGCAGTAGGAAATGTATTTGCTTCTCCTTCAGCACAGAAAATGGCTGATATGATTAAAGCGTGTGACTACGGCAGTGGAGTCCTTTGTCTCTATGGAAATTACGGCGGAGATAAAATGAATTTTGAAATGGCTTGCGAAACCGTTGATTTTGATGATGTAAAAACTGCTCAGGTTAGAGTATATGACGACGTGGCGTCAAGCCCAGTTGAAAATTCCGATAAGCGACGCGGCGTAGCCGGATTACTATATGCTTTTAAGATTGCAGGAGCAGCGGCTGAAAAAATGATGTCCCTTGAAGAGGTTGTTGCAGTTACTGAAAAGGCTCTTTCGAATATAAAGACTATGGGTGTAGCTACAAGCCCATGTATTGTTCCAGAGGTAGGAAAGCCTACTTTCTCAATTGATGAGGACAAGATTGAGATTGGCATGGGTATTCATGGTGAGCCGGGTATTGAAATAAGAGAAATGATGACAGCTGACGAAATAGCTGAGCTTACATTTAATAAGATTACAGAGGAAATGCCTTTAAATGAGGGCGACGAGGTTTCAGTTCTCATTAACGGACTTGGGGCAACTCCTTTGGAAGAGCTTCTTATTGTATACCGCAAGGTTCATATGCTTCTTCAGGATAAGGGAGTTAAGGTAGTTATGCCTCATATAGGCGAATATGCAACATCAATGGAGATGTCGGGACTTTCACTCACTTTGTTTAAACTTGATGAAGAACTCAAGGAACTGCTTGTCAGCCCTGCTGCTTCACCATTTTATACAAATTTAAATAAGAGGTAGGAGGAAATATATGAACTACGACTCTTTAAAAAAAATAATAACAGGCATCAGCGATATTATGGCTGAAAATAAGGACTATCTTGTGTCACTTGACCAGCAGAACGGTGACGGAGACTTAGGAATTTCAATGGCTTCAGGCTACAAAGCTGTTAAAGATTACGTTGATGAGACAGACGAGCGTGATTTAGGTAAACTGCTTATGAAATGTTCATCTGTATTTAACGAGGCCGCGCCTTCGTCTCTTGGCACAATAACATCATTTGGTTTTATGGGAATGGCAAAGGCTCTTAAGGGAAAAGAAGAAGCAGATCTTGTTGAATGTGCTGACGCTCTTGACGCCGGATTAAATAAAATTATGGAAAAGGCCAATTCCAAACCGGGAGAAAAAACTATCCTTGATGCGCTTTATCCCGCAATTGAAGCTTTAAAGGCCAATGCAGGCGGAGACAAGGTTACAGCCTTGAAATTAGCTGCCGAAGCTGCCGCACAGGGAAGTGAAAATACAAAGAATATGCGTTCTGTACATGGCAGAGCTGCCTATTATGCAGAAAAGAGCATAGGTACTCTTGACGGAGGCTCGGTTGTAGGAAAGCTTATTTTCGAAGCAATCTATAAGTGCTATTGTTAGGAGGGGTTCTTTGTGGACAGAAGTCTCTATGAGAATTATTTAGAAATTCTCTCGAGCGAGCTTATACCAGCGCTGGGCTGTACTGAGCCTATTGCGATAGCATATGCAGCGGCAAAAGTCCGTGAAATACTTGGATGTATGCCTCAATCAATTCATATTGCCTGCAGCGGTAACATCATTAAGAATGTTAAGGGTGTTACTGTACCAAATTCAGGAGGACTTAAGGGGATTGATGTAGCTGCCGTGTTAGGCGTAGTAGGCGGAGATGCAGACAAAAAGCTCGAGGTTCTCAATTCTGTAACCAAGAATGATATAGAAAAAACAAAGGAACTCGTTTCCCAAAACTATTGCAGCTGTGGAATATTGGACGGAGAAGAAAATCTTGATATTATAGCAGAAGCAAAATCTGGAAACGAAACGGCTTTGGTTGAGATTAAATCTTATCATACAAACATTGTACGGATTGAGAAAAACGGCAAGATTATTTATTCAAAAGAGGATACTTTGGATAATAAAAAGACTGTTGATAAAAGCAGATTAAATGTAAAGGATATTCTTGCCTTTGCTGATGAAGTCAAAATTGAAGATATTGAACCCATTATAAAACGACAGATAGAGGTTAACTTGGCTATTTCTGATAAGGGACTGGAGGAAAAATTCGGCGCTGAGGTCGGACGTACAATTTTGAAGTACAATGATTCTCAAGATGTTAGGATAAAAGCGAAGGCAATGGCCGCTGCTGGCAGTGATGCACGTATGAGCGGCTGCGCAATGCCTGTGGTAATTAATTCGGGAAGCGGTAATCAGGGATTAACTGTTTCTATACCTGTTATCGTATACGCGAGGGAAAAGAATTTCTCCAATGAAGAACTTTATAGGGCACTTGTTGTATCTAACCTTATTTCACTTCATCAGAAACGCTATATAGGAAACCTATCAGCATACTGCGGCGCAACCAGTGCGGGATGTGCGGCTGCATGCGGCATAGCTTATCTTGACCACAGTACATATGAGGTTATTTGCAATACAATTATTAACTCCATATGTACTATAGGAGGAATGGTATGCGACGGCGCCAAAAGCTCCTGCGCAGGTAAAATTGCATCAGCGGTAGAAGCGGGGATACTTGCGTACAGCATGGCTAAGGATGGCAAGGTCTACGGCCCTGGAGAGGGGCTTGTCGGAGTGGATATTGAAGAGACAATCAGTAATATCGGAAGAATGGGTCGTGACGGAATGAAGTCCACAGACCTTGAAATTCTAAACATTATGATTGGCAACTAAAGAAAAATATTTGTTATAGAATACAGGGCGTATTTTATATAATAAACTATTTAAAGGGAGGCAATATTATGAAAAAATTTCTATCATGTGTGCTGGCTACTGCTATGCTCGTTGGAGTATTAGCTGGATGCGGCAACAGCAGCTCCAATGCACCTGCTGACGACAAGGAAGAGCAGACCCAAAGCGATGAGGGCTCTACAGACCCTATATATTTCGCTTGGTACGGACCTATGACAGGCGACAGTAAGCAGTACGGTGATACAGAGAAAGTAGCTGTAGAGCTTGCACTTGAAAAAATCAACGGAGAAAACGGCGGACTTCTTGGCGGACGTGAGCTCATTGTAGATTTCTATGATGATAAGAACGATGCAAAAGAGGCTGTTACAATCGCAAACAAAATTGTTGGTGAGGGCAAATATACAGCAGTTGTCGGCGGATTCGGTTCAACACCTTCAATGGCTGCAGCTCCTATCTACGAGGAAGCTCAAATAATCAACTATTCACCTACATCATCTCATGCAGACTATTCATCACTTGGCGACTTTATTTTCAGAAATACGCCTACACAGTCTCTTGAGACAACAGCTTATGCTGACTATGTTTACACAGACCTTGGAATTAAAACAGTTTGCATACTTAATGTTAATGACGACTGGGGCAACAATATAGCTAAGATTTTTACAGAGAGATTTGAAGAACTCGGCGGACAGGTTCTCAGCACAGAGTCATACCTTCCTAACCAGACAACAGACTTCACTCCTATGATTTCTAAAGCTAAAACTTTAGAGCCTGAAGCATTCTTCCCTGTAGCATATTATCAGGATTCAGCAAATATTCTTAAACAGGCTGACAGCCTTGACTTTGATGTACAGATGATTCTTTCAAGCTCAACACTTAAACAGGAACTTCTTGACCTTGCAGGCGATCTTGCAAACGGATGTTTCTTAATGAACTGCTACACACCTGATATCGGTACTGACAGATTTAAAGAAGTTATCGGCGCATATGAGGAGCGTACAGGTAAAACAGGCGATGCATTTGTAATGCAGACATACGACGTAGTTATGCAGCTTGCAACAGCTATAGAAGAAGCTGGCACAGCTGACCCTGTTGCAGTTAGAGACGTACTTGATGGTATGACATATGAATGTCTTGCTGGTACATATACAATGAACGAAGTCGGCGACGCAGTTAGACCTTTACAGCCTATCAGAGTTATTGATGGAGCATTTGTAAATATCTCAGCTGGAGACCCTTCAAAGACAGAGTAATTTTATAATAAAAAAAGCGGTTCATATGAACCGCTTTTTTTTTTAATTAATCCGAAAAACGTTTTCCGTGGTCGCTGACCGCTTTAGCTATTTCAAAACCACTATCAAATATAAAGCTATATAACCCTTCATCGAAATTATCTTCGGGATAGTGGGAAAATGTGCTGATGAGCTTGTCTTTAATGTTAGCATCATAGTAAAATAGTGCCTTCTCAAGCAGGCCTCCCTTGGTAGCGTGGCAGGAATTATTGTATTCAATTTCACTCTCAGTCAGAAGCTGAGCTGATTGAAGAAAAATATCAATTTGAGGAATGAGTATGTTTTTACCTAGGCTTTCTTCCATATTTTCAGATATATAAAAGCTTAACATTCCGTTAGTCCACTCTGAAATTATTTTGTTAAGAATTGAATCAAGACTGCTGACTCCTATAAGAGAACATGGCAGTGAATTTTCAATACAGCGACAATTGTTTTTAAGAAACGAGTATCTCATTGAACCAGCTATTTCAGAAAATGATACTTTTCCATTATTTGAAAGGTTAATGCCTGTACTGATGGCTATTGCTAGCTCCTCTGAAATATGGCTTCCCACAAATCCTCCCAGCATTGTACTAAACTGCTTGGCAGGAACAGTTAGGGTGTATCCTATAGGCGAAAAGAAATCAACGAGACGTTCATAATTATTTTTAGGCCAAGGATGTCCATCAGGAAAATTAAATATAGTGTAGCTTTCCTTTGCAATATTTCTTCCCTTTAAGCTAGACGCCATATTTGGCAATATATTAACCACGTTTATATCATTGCCTATTGTATCAATATAAAATTTTCCGTCAGGAGAGGGAGGAAACGCATAAAGGTCCGGTAATTGCATTTCCTTATTTCTGAGACCGGAATAATAGGGGGTTAATATATCTTTTGCCATTGATTTAGCGGCAGAAGGAGGCGGAGAAAAGAAAATTATATCAGGCTCAAAATTAACCAGCATGTTAAAGTAGTCCTGACACTGTACAGGAAAACCCATAGCCTCCGATTTCCTTTTTGTTGTCTCCGCAGTTGCTGTAGAGGCTACTATATTGTTTTGCAGGTTGTCGCCCAAGATATGGTGGTAGCATGGTTTAAGATAGCTCATTAGAAACCCCATACCTATAATTGCAATTTTAGGCTTATCAGACATTTTTTTACCCCTTTCTATATTTCATTATATGATTGATATTATGTAGCATAGTATTGGCGCTATGGCTATAGCTGGAAGCATGTTGGCAATTTTGAGCTTTGTTATATCGAGCAGGTTGAGGCCTAATCCAATTATCATAATAGAACCGGCGCATATCATTTCTGCTATGGCTGCATCTGTAAGAATCGGTGCGATAAAATTAGCTAGAAGTACGATTGCTCCCTGAAATATAAATACGAAGGCTGATGAAAGAAGTACGCCTATCCCAAGACTGACTGACAGCATAGCCGATGAAAAAAAGTCAAGCATAGATTTTGTAAAAAGCATTTCATTGTCTCCAGTAAGACCGGCATTAGAGAGCCGACTATTGTCATTGCCCCAATACAAAAAAGGAGTGAGGCGGTGACAAAGCCCTTACTTATAGAAACAGTTTCTTTGCCTTTACTGAACTTTTTTTCAACAAAATTTCCAAGCCTGTTTATTTTATCATCTATATCAATTAAGGTGCCTATTGCGATTCCAAATACCATAGATATTATAAGAATTAAAGTGTTTTCTCCCTTTAGAGAACCGGATACGCCAATATAAAATGTACATAGCCCTATTCCTTTCATTATAGCAGATGATACTCTGTCTGGTATACCTTTTTTGAAAAGAAGGCCTACAGCGCTTCCAAGGATTACAGTTATTGTATTTACAACTACGCCTAACATAAAATACCTCCATAACATATTTCACTATATATTACCAAAATACTTCTATAATGTAAAGCGATAATAGGATAAAACAAAGTAAAAGAATATAATCATTATTTGCAAACGAGCTAAGAGCCTTGAATTATAATTTTTAAAGAAAAAAACCTGAGCGTAAGCCCAGGCTTTTAGTTTTTACTTCTTTTTAGCAACTTCAATATTTATTTTTTTACCCTTTATTTTGTTGTTTTTCATGGCAACAATAACATCCTTAGCATATTCTGCAGGAACATCTACAAAGGTATAATCATCGTAAATATCAACATGGCCTATTGATTTTCCGGGGATTCCAGCTTCTCCAGCGAATGCGCCTACAATATCCTTTGCTCTTATTTTATTTTTCTTTCCTGCATTTACAAAGAGACGAACCATATTTTCTCCTGAGTCTCCATATGCTTCGGTATCAGAAAAATTAATGTCATCATCTATTTCAGATGAAATAAGATCCTTAAGACTTATTTTAAGAAGAGCAGCTGCTATGTCAGTCGCGGCAACGTCATCGTCATTTACCATGTTGTCAACAATATCAATGTATTTGCCAAGACCGCCTTCATCTATAACCTCTTTTACATGTTCAAGGAAATTAGCGGTTTTGATTTCTTCTATATCACTGAGGGTAGGGAGCTTTTTCTGCACAATTTTTGTTTTTGTGTACCGCATAATATCACGCAGCTTGTAGATTTCCTTACCTACACAAAATGTAAAGGCTTTTCCGCTTTTTCCGGCTCGTCCGGTTCTTCCTATACGGTGAACATAATACTCATCGTCCTGAGGCACATCATAGTTAAAAACAATATCAACATCATCAACATCAATACCTCTGGCAGCAACGTCTGTGGCAACAAGTATTTCTATAGTTCCGTTTCTGAATTTCTGCATAACCTTATCGCGCTGGGGCTGTTTAAGGTCACCATGAAGCGCTTCAGCAAAATAGCCGCGCCCCTGAAGCTGCTCAACAACCTCATCAACACGTTTTTTAGTGTTGCAGAAAACAATTGACAGCTTTGGATTATGCATATCAATAATTCGGCAAAGCGCATCAGGTTTGGTTTTTTCCTTAACGTCAAAATATGCCTGCTCAATATTTGGAACTGTGAGCTCTTTTCTTGTTACCTTAATGTATTCAGGATCAGTTAAATAACGTTTTGACAGGTCTAAAATTTCATTGCTCATTGTGGCTGAAAACATAACTGTCTGTCTTTCCTCAGGCATTTTGAGCATTATAGTTTCAATATCATCTCTAAATCCCATATCTAGCATTTCATCAGCCTCATCAAGAACAACATATTTAACTGTGTTCATTTTTATTGTGTGGCGTCTCATATGGTCCATAACACGTCCGGGGGTTCCAATTATTATCTGAACTCCTTTTCTAAGAGCGGTTATCTGACGGTCAATAGGCTGCCCTCCATATATGGGAAGTACCTTTATATTTTCTTTGTACTTAAGGAATTTCCTAAATTCCTCACTAACCTGTATAGCAAGCTCTCTCGTAGGACAAAGAATAAGTGCTTGAAGACCTTTATCCTCAGAATCAAGCATTTCAAGGCAAGG
>ERZ791886.1476-NODE-1476-length-11741-cov-3.635205_pt1 | contig 11741 bp, 22 predicted proteins | sample MGYA00510158_ERZ791886 | MGnify/ENA primary metagenome ERZ791886 (study PRJEB30046, sample SAMN00792063) | human gut metagenome | study: EMG produced TPA metagenomics assembly of the A metagenome-wide association study of gut microbiota in type 2... | reverse complement strand
GGTGCGGCCGATGCCCACGCTGGCCGCCGTCAGCTTTTTCCAGGTGTTGCAGCCGCAGATGCCGTCCGCCGTCAGGCTCACGGCGCGCTGGAACGCACGCACCGCGTTTTCCGTGCCGCCGCCGAAGATGCCGTCCAGCGGGCGGTTGGTGTAGCCAAGCGCATTCTATCCATGATAGTTACTGCGACTTAATTATAAAAAAATAGGCGGACCTTGAACGGTGCCACGATAGATGTGCAGTTCTTTTATGATTCCACGCCAGAATGCGCGCTTTTCATCACGCGTAAATGTTTGGTAAAACGAAAGCGCATTAGTCTCAAGAAGTTTTTTCAGCCTCTCGGTATTCGCCCTTGGTTTCGGAGCAGTTACAATAATCTTTGATTCTAGCTCCTCAATACGTTTTTTGTATTCTGAAAGGTCTATCAAATCATTTATAAACAGTTCTTTTACTTTTTCCTGCTTGGCTCTGATTTGTTCTGTGTTATCAATTGGGAGCGAAATGGTTTTACTTTCTGCTTCTACAGTGAATATAAATTCCTCCAGTTCACTTTCCATGTAGTGAAGCAAATAATTCTCTACGATACGCTCTGAAAAAGATTTGGTATTAGGGCATCCGTTATTATCGTAAGCGTGTGCACAACGATAGGTTACATACACACCGCTCGGCCTCCTGATGGTTTGCCCGCTTAATCGGCGCCCGCAATCAGAACAAATAAGAAGCCCGGAAAATAAGTGTGCTACTTTGTCCGGACTTTTCCGGACGCGGATGTTCTTGCTTGCAAGGTATCGGATGCGCTCGTGTTCCTCACGAGTGATATAAGCTGGGCAAAACGACTTATTCGTTCCATACTCACCATAATAAACGCTGGCGCGCGACAGATGCTGTGCACGCTTATATTCGTAGGTCGTTCCGTAGCGTTCATTTGTTGCAAAGAGGGCAGCGCGGAGCGAGCCGTTTAACAACATGTGCTCGAAAAAATACCGGATGCATTCTTCCTGTTCAGGATCTTTCTCTAAATGCTTGTTTACGATTCGATAACCGAGCGGGGCCTGCCCGAACGGCCAACATCCTTTCTGTATCATGTTTTCCTGAACATCCCTTATCCGGTCGCCGTCTGTGTCGCATTCCTGCTCTGCGATGGCGAGCCGGAGGTTTATCATCAGGCGTCCGTTGGTGGTTGTTGTATCATAGTCCTCCTTGACGGCACACCAATCCACATTATGCGGAATCAAATGTTCATTCATCATTTTATGATAATCGTAGACGTTGCGGAACCAACGGTCAAGTCGCATTACAATAATACGGTCGATCATCCCCGCATCCACGTCACGCATCATTTGTGCAAACGCCTCGCGCCGATGAAGTTTTTTACGTGCTGTGATACCACGGTCCACATAAATTTGGACAAGCACGATGCCTCTTTCTTTTGCGTAACGCCGGATTTCGGCCTCCTGTGCCTCCAGAGAAAGGCCGCGCGTTGCCTGTTCCGTGGTGGATACACGGATATATCCTGCCCCACGAATCACCTGCATACAATAGCCTCCTTTCGTTCTGTGCCACCTGCTTTAAGCATACGCTTGAGTAAACGGGGTGATACCATGGAAATAGAACAGGCGGAAAAGATATTTACGGTATTAGCCAGAATTGTTGGGAACCGTGAGGGCGTCGTGGTTCGTGTACATGTTGAAAAGAAAGAAGACATAAAAAAACCTCCATAGAGTATACTTTGACAAGCCTACCCCGGAGGTGGTATAATCCGATTGTCAGGGCGGATTATCCTCCAAGGGTAAGCTGTTCTATAGAAACGTCTCACGGTTGCCGCCGTGGGGCGTTTTTTATTTTATACACTGTGGACAAGCTCGATAACCTGCAGTAATTGCGCTGTTTTCATCTTCAAAATAATATACTTCATCTATATCATTTTGAATCGTGACGCACGAATATTGATGGTAGCAAATGCTTTCGGGAACAACAAACACACTTCCGTAAGGGGAAACGCCATCGTATATAACACCTCCCGCAATGATAGGGTTGCTTTTTGTTGCATTTTTTTGATTTTCTTCAATGTATCTTATTGCGGATGGTTCGTGACATTGAGAGCAAGGAGTATAACCCAGTCTTTCTGCTCCGGAAACAGATACTATGTAAATCGCATTGCTTCTGCTTAACGAGCCGCATCCTGGTTCATGATACCTGTCGCCGGTTTCAGTAATGCATGCAACATGCCATTTAGCGTAAAGAGTAGGAGTTGCGCTTCTATCGTTTGCGGGAATCGGTTCATAAACTACATTTTTCATTTCGGTTTTTAAATCCAAAATCTCTGCGTTATGCTGTTGACTTTGCACAATCAGAGCAATGCAAAGCCCAACAGATAAGAGTAAAAAAGCGATACATAAAATTTTGTAATTGATTTTTGCGGGAATATAACGAACTCTTTTTCCACAATTCGGGCATTTTGTATCATTTGGCCCGCACTCTGTACCGCAGTTTTTACAGAACAATTTTTTGACAGACTGTTGTTGCTCCGGTTCATAAGCAGAATCTATGCGGCTTTGTATATTTTCGGATAGAGGCTGCTCCTGATCAGCTTGTACGGCCTCCGAGGCGTCATTCATTACAGAATCATCCTCTATATTTTCCTGCTCGTTATATGCTTCGTCCTCAATTTCCGACGATTCGGGTGCTGGTAGCGCAGAAACGCCGCCTCTAATTGGAAATGCAAGCCTTAGTTTCACGGATTTATTAAAATAAATCGCCCATGCAACAGGGACCAAAGTTGAGCCAAGGGCTTGATATCCAAAGTTAGCATCCAGCGTAAAAGCAACTATCATATAAAAAATACGGATACAAATAAAAGCATATAAAACATATAGAAAACGCCATCTCCGGTTTAAAATGTCAATTAAAATCCATGTCCCGGTTATCAAAACAGCAATGGACGTGCTAATTTGAACCCATAAAACCCATTCAACAGTGGTGCCCATAAATGAACCAGATGCGTTGAATGTGCTTATCAAGTCTGAAAGCCCGGAAAAAAGACCAATGGCAAGAGTAATGCAATAAATTTTAGTAAGAACAGGAAGCGGAGTTTCATTCAATCTAGGTCTTTCCATAACAGTTCCTCCATTAAAATTCATACTCGATGCAAACCATTCACAACAACGCTGTCATCCAGAGAGATGTGCGGTATTTTTATTTTTCTCTACTTTTTCGTCCTCTTACCATTTCGACAAACCGAAGTATATCTTGCGCACTGGTCTCTGTTAATGGCCCATCGCACGAAAAAGCGATGCCTTGCAATTTTTGTAAGGTCTCTGGTGTGATTGGGTCATTTTCTATTTCACGGGCACGTTTACGTTCGGCCAATTTTTGAGCAAAATTTACGTTGCAGGCCTGTGTGTAATAGTCAAGCATTTCCTGTACATATTCCTCACGCACACTGAGCTGCTCCGCAAGCTGCCAAACCTCTGTGTAGCCTTCTTCCATCAAGGACAGTAGCTTTTCAACAGAATAATATTTTTTAAAGCCGTATCGAACCGCGATGTTTTCCTGATGTTCTCGCACTGTGTACGGACTGTCCAATTGATAAAAGGTATTCGTGGCAAAGTGGCCCTCTTCGTGAATGAGGATTTCACGCTCATGTTCAGTGCTTTCTACTTTTTCGGGGTCAATGCAAAGATAGCCGGATGGCTCTGCAACTGCGACAACTTCTTTTGTGGAACAATGAAAGACTTCTATTCCTTGTTGATCTAAATTGTCGTACAATTCGTCAAGAGGAACCGTGGCATTCATTTTCTCATTCTTCTCCTTTTTCGCGTTTTCTGCGTTTTTTCTCCGCTATCATTTCCATAATCATTGTTATATCGTCAATCTCAGCTTGGCTAAACTCTTCTTTTACCTTGCCATATGCTGCGAAAAGTTGGCCAGCGAGAGGATCGTTTTGAATTATTACAGTATCATCTGAATGTATATGCTCTTCAATTAAATCGGATTTTTGTATACCGAAATAATTTGCCATCATTTCGATTTTATCAATACGAGGATAACTATTGGCGTTTACCCAGTCAGAAAAAGTAGATACTTTAAAATTTAAATCTCGGCAGATATCGGTTTGGGTCTTTCCATGAAGATTCATATAATACTTGAGGTTCTTAGCAAAAACCGTTCGGTTTCCTAGGTCACTCATCATACACACCTCTTTCTGAGATCATTATACGTTTAATCCGAAATAAAAGCAATAGTTTTTGGGAAAAATTCCGATTTAACCGTTGACATTCCGGTTTAATCGGAGTATAATGCAATTACAGGAAGGGGGTGGACATCGTGCCAATGACGCTGAAAGCAGCTCGTATCAACAAGGGCTTTACTCAAAAACAAGCAGCGCTTTTAATTGGATGTGCAGAAGACACTATTGGAAATTGGGAAAGAGGGCTTTCTTTTCCAGATATTCCTCAATTAAAGAAACTGGAGAAAGCGTATGAAGTTCCTTATAGTGAGCTTATTTTTTTGGTTTCGGATTCCGATTAAACCGGAAAGGCGTGCTTGAAAGCGAGGTGAAACGGATGATAATGAACGTAAAATTCGACAATGAGAAAATCATGGATTTGCTTCAGCAGGCAAAAGAACAGATTGACGCATTGCGAACAACAACGATACGGTTAAACGCGGTACTTGGCATAGCAGTGGAAAAAGAGCCGCTGGATGAGCCCAGCGGCAGCAAATGATTTATTTTGCAATTGCGGAAAGGGCTTCTGATAAAGATACGGCCAATTCATTGAAAGATTTTTCTACTTCTTTACAAAGTTGAGTTGCGAGCGACTTGGCTTCGTCCGATGCATCAGAGCTGGTGATGACAGCGTTGACGCTTTGTGCGAATCCATTCGCTACCCCTCCGAGAGAGGCCTGCAATTCATCGTAAATCTGGTAGTCCAAAATATCACCTCCTTTCGCACCAATTGTAGCACAAAGGAGATGAAGCGGCTACTTGATTGGGCTATTGGAAAGCGATTTGTTTTAACTCAGAAGCGTTACCCCAATGATCTGGTCGTAGAATACCGTGAGATATTCAAAATGAGTGGATTCACTTCCATGTTGTAAAGTGGCGTTCCCAAGCAAAATCATGCCATCGTTTCCGGGGACACATTGTGGAGAAACCCTGTACTTTTCGAAATAGTCTATTGAGCTTTGCTTGGTGACAAGAGGGATTAACTCATTGGAATCGTCGGATGGCATCCTGAGTACTGTCCCGGTTATTATGCCAGCGGCAGTAATAAAAGCGACGGTCCCGACGTTTTCCTCACTTCCTAATAATGCATAGGCTTTACAAAGGGTTTTCTTTAGACTTGGCATATCCATTTCATCACATCCTTTATTACAAGATACCACATCTAATGTCCGTAAAATGGGACAGAAAGGAGCAAAACCAATGGAAGAAAAAAGAAACGGAAACCCCGAACTTGCTGAAAAAATCGTGAACATGATTGCAAAGATTTTGGGGGAGAGGGAAGGAGTGACGTTTAAATGCAAAGCAGTACGGAAAGAGGACCCGGCAGCGTAGCCAGGCGCACCGAACCGTACAAACCTAACCCGTTTTGCCTGCGCCTTCCACGCGGCAAACGCGGATGGACAAGCCTTATCTATAAGGTGGTGCTGATCGCAGCTATACTGCCTGTGCTAGACGGATTGCAGGCGATAGGCCGTGGCAACTCGGACATGCTTCCGGGGCTTGCAACGCTGGCGTTTGGGCTGGTGGGGGTGCTGGCTGGGATTGGCGGATACATAGCTGTAAGAGAGGAGGACAAGCCATGACACAAAAAGAATGCGTGCAGGTTGTACGTGCGGCCGGGTTCAGCGGATACGACAAATCGCTGGACAGCAAGGCCAACAATCCCGGAAAATACGGCGTAAGGCGCACAGCAGAAGCGCAGGCCGCGTTGGACGCGGTTGCAACAGCCAGAAACGGCGGTTTACCCGCGAAGCAATGTAAACGGTCGGGCGACAGGCACAAGCTGCCACACCGCATTTCCGCCCGATTTACGCGCGAACAGGCAGAACGTATAAAAGAGGCCGTTAAACTGTGCGGATACGGAACAACACAGGGGTGGCTGAATGTATGCAGCTACCGACTGTTGCGCGAAGAAGCAAAAAAGAAAGCCCCCGCTGGTGTCACTACCACCAACAGAGGCGCAGACCAAAAATCTACACTTAAAAAATACACCATCGTGGAGGATTTGTCAAATGCCTGAACTGCTGCCTGAACTGCATTACATCGGAATATCCGCGGCGTTTGACCCTTACGCGGAGGCAGAACCGGTAACTTATTGCCCGGAATGCGGTGCACTGGTATATGACGGAGAGCGCATCTATTACGGACATGGAACCGATCATGTAATAGGCTGTGAGCATTGCATTGATACAGGATTTGCACAGGCCGGATAAGGAGTACATATGGATAATTTAGCGATATACAATGATTTACGCGTTGTACCGGAAGAAGCCAAAAAAAAGATTACAGGAGGACGTTTAAACGGATTTACCGATATCAACAGCATGTGGCGAATCAAACGTTTAACAGAGAAATTCGGACCATGTGGAATTGGATGGAAAACCATAAACGAAAAATATCGCACAGAACCGGGAGCAGATGGAGCTGTCGCTGCATTTTGCGAACTTGACTTAGTATACCGTCTTGATGGCGGTGGATGGAGCGAGCCGGTACATGGAGATGGCGGGAGCATGCTTGTTGCCAAGGAAAAAGGCGGTTTATATACAGATGATGAATGCTTTAAGAAGGCCCGTACTGATGCCATTGGAAACGCTGGGAAACTGCTTGGGCTGGGTGCGGATGTATACAACGAAAATGACCGCACGAAGTATAAAAAAGAACTGTATAAGTGCAACAAGTGCGGCAAATCCCTTCACGACGTGATGCTTCGAAATGGCGAGTTGTGGGCGGCACATGACATTGCAATTTATGGCCTTAGAAGGTTTGGAGATATGTTGTGCGACGAATGTCAGAACATAGTCCTAAAAGAGGAAAAGGAAAAGAAAGAAGAAAGCCTTTCGCTCGTAGGCGGTGAAATCGTTGAGCAGACTGTTTAATTTCACGAATGCGCGTATGTCTACGGAAGGAGAACTTTGCTTAAAGGTGAAAAACCGCGCGCAGGCCGCACAGATTGCGTATGAGCTGAAAGACAAGACCGTGGATATGGTGGCAGAGATCAAGCGTAAAACAAAGGCCCGCAGCAAAGACGCAAACGCTTATGCGTGGGAGCTTATGGGCCAGATGGCCGATTTGCTGCACACAGACAAGGACAGCGTATATCTTGAGATGCTGAAAAGATATGGCCAGCAATTTGTGGTAAAGGTGCCAAATAAAAGCGTTGAGATGTTCAAGCGGCAGTACAAATACTGCGAACAGCATGAAACGCTTCCGGCAGAGGAAAGGGCGCAATATTACCGCGTGTACCTTGGCAGCTCTACATATACCACAAAGGAAATGAGCGTTTTGATAGACGGCATTGTCAGTGAGTGCAAAGACCTTGGGATAGAGACGATGACACCGGAAGAGCTGGCACGCATCAAGGAGGAGCCACGGTGAAGAATCTCGATAAAAACGGATACGCACCCAGCATTGTGACGTTTGATACAGACTGCTGCTTTTTGTGCGGCGGACAGGACGAAAAGCTGGACAGGCATGAATGCTTTGGCGGAGCGATGCGTGAAAAGAGCAAACGCCTTGGGCTTTGGGTTCCGCTGTGCCATAGTCGCTGCCACGAATACGGGCCGGATGCGGTACACGTGAACGGAGAAGCAAGGATGTATTGCCAGCGGGCAGCACAGAAAGCGGCAATGCAGGAATACGGATGGAGCAAAGAAGATTTTATCCGCGAATTTTACAAAAACTATCTGTGAGGTAACTATGGAATACAAAAATTTAATTTTTGCAAAGCATTGTGAATCTAAATCATTTTTATTTGAATTACCACTCGGAGAAAAAATATATAAAATGCGCGGGATTGTGGTTGATACTATGTATGGACGAAAAAGTGCAACAGCTACAACTGATAGTTTTATTGTGCCATCAGAAATTGCAGATTTGATTGCAGAAGGATGTGGGGCGTATTTGCCTCTAAAACGTGTTGTTGGAACGGTTATATTAAAAGAAGTATGCAAGCAATTTGATGAAACTGAATTGCCGTTTTAGGGAGAAATTAAAATGCTTAACATTGTAGCTTTGATGGGCCGCCTTGTGGCTGAACCCGAACTGCGCCACACACCGAGCGGCATTGCAACATGCACGTTCCGCATCGCGGCAGACCGCAACTATTCCAAAGACGGAGAACGAAAGGCCGATTTTATCGACATTGTAACATGGCGGCAGACAGCGGAGTTTGTATGCAAGTATTTTCATAAAGGCAGCATGATCGCCGTGAACGGTTCCATCCAGACCCGTAATTATGAGGACAAAAACGGGAACAAGCGCACGGCCTTTGAGGTGGTCGCAGAAGGCGTTCATTTTGCCAGCACAGCGCGAGAAGCACCGAAGGTAGACGCACAGCGTACACCGGAGCCGTTTAAAACAAATGCAGCTGCCGCAGATGTGCAGCAGGATAATTTTGCGGTGATTGACGATTCAGAAGATTTGCCATTTTAAAGTGAGGGCAGAAGATGATAAAAAGCGGGATAGATTACTTTCCGCTTGATGTCAGCATGGATGCCAAAATGGAACTGATAGAAGCAGAGTTTGGCTTGACAGGATTTGGTGTAGTCGTTCACTTGCTGCAAGAGATATACGGCAAGGCGGGTTACTACATTGAATGGACAGAGGAGGTTGCGCTTTTGTTCGCCCGAAAGGTCGGGCTGGGTGGGGGCGTCGTTTCCGAAATTATTGAGGCTTCTGTCAGACGGGGTATGTTCGACAAAGAGAAATATGACAAATACCATGTATTGACCTCGCGAGGGATACAGAAAAGTTATTCCGAGGCCGTCAGCCGCCGTAAAGTTCTTGAAGTCGATGAAAGCATACTCTTAGTTAACGTTACCCAAATTTGCAAGAATGTTGACATAAAGCGAAAAAATGTAAACATTTTCGAAAAAAATGCTGACATTTCAAAACAAAGTAAAGGAGAGAAGAGTAATACCCCTATATCCCCTAAAGGGGATTTCGAACGGTTTTGGAATGCATACCCGAGACATACGGCAAAGGCAAATGCAGTTAAAGCGTTCAAAAAGCTGGAGCCGGACGAAGCGCTTATTGATACCATGGTCAAAGCCATCGAGGTGCAAAAGAAGTCGGAGCAATGGCAGCGGGACAATGGCCAATATATCCCGCATCCATCTACATGGCTGAATCAGCGCAGATGGGAGGACGAGATGGAGGTGAAACAGAAGAATGACGGCATCAAGTATTACGACAAGTACAAACGATGAACGGGCCGTGCTTGGGTGTGCGGTACGTGATGATAAATGCGCTGCCCTGGTTTTAACGCGGCTTTCTGAAGACGATTTCACGGATTTGGATTTAGGGGATGCTTTTCGTGAGCTTCGTGAGGTATGGAAAAAGTACGGTCGTGCGGATGCGGTCACAGTGTCAAGACTGCCACACGCGGAGCTGCTGGTATCCTGCGCCGACACAGTGCCGAGTTTATCCGGCTGTGAAATCTATATAGCACACGTAAAGGAAAAAGCGGTGCAGATGAAAGCGGCTACAATCGCGCTTGAAATTGCAACCGGGAAACTGTCCACACAGGAAATTGCAGAGCGTGCCGGAGATATTGCGCGCCTTACCATAGGCGGGGGGCGCGTGAAGATACGCACGATGCCGGAGATGCTTGTAGACTTTCTGAAAACGCATCGAAAAGGCGAAAAGCCTGAATACATAAAAACAGGGCTTGGGCTTGAAGATTTTGTGCGTGTGAAGCCGGGAAACTTTTTCGTGATAGGCGCACGGCCAAGCGTTGGTAAAACAGCATATTCGCTGCAAATGGCTTTAAACATTGCACGCGCTGGAAAGAAAGTATTGTACTTTAGCCTTGAAACGAACTACGAAGGGATTTCAGAACGTATTGTAGCTTGCGCCGGAGGATACAGGCTTGTGGATGTAATGGACAATGAGATCTCATGGGATACACAGCGAGAGGCGAAAGCGATAGATATTTTATCCAGATACAAGGTGGATGTAGTTGATACGGTATATTCGCCTGCGGTAATGGAAGCGCTTGCAGTGGCTCATGGATACGATGCGATCGTTATTGATTATCTGGGGCTGATGGACCCGGGAGAAAGAACAAATAGCCTGTATGAGCGTGTTACAAAGATGTCGATGGCCTTGCATCGTATCGCACAGAAAAACAATTTACTTGTAATTGCGTTATGCCAGTTGAACCGTGGAGGCACAGAAATACCTAAAATGGAGCATTTGCGGGAAAGCGGGCAGATTGAACAGGATGCGGACGTAATAGTCCTTTTGCACAGCGATGAAGAAAAAGAGGAATACACGGCGATTGTTGCGAAAAACAAAACCGGAAAGTGCGGGGCTATTCCGTTGTGGTATGACCGGGAAAAGCAGCATTTTTCCGTGATTGAGACAAGGAGGAGCGAATGAGCGAAAAAGAACTGGAGCGGCGTATTGACGTGCTTCTGACTGCGATTGAAAAGGCTCAGTTTTTTATCAACTACACAAAAACAGAGCTGAACGCATTAGAAAAGGAACTGCACCATGAACAGCCGTGAAAAAGGGAAACGCGGAGAGCGTGAGTTGGCCGGAGAGCTTCGGCGGCACGGATATGATGCCAGACGAGGGCAGCAGTATTGCGGTGTGAACGGCGATGCCGACGTTGTAGGCCTGCCGGGGCTGCACATCGAGTGCAAGCGTGTGGAAAGGCTTGACCTATATGCCGCTATGGCGCAGGCCGAGCATGATGCGACGGACGGGATGCTCCCCGTAGTGATGCACCGACGAAATAACTGCCAGTGGATGGTTACAATGCGGCTGGACGACTACATGGAGATTTATCGGGAATGGGAGGCCGAAAAACATTGAGCAAAAATCTTGCGCTTACGCTTGCCCGTGCGAAAAACAACGGCATCCGTGAAGGAATCGACGCTGTGTGCGAAGCCATGGCGCTGGCGCACTACAACGCAGCAATAGAGCTTGAGCTTGATGAGCGAGAGGTCGGAGCATTTTATACGCGGATGCGGCAGGAGCTGCTGGAGATCCTTGCACAGGGCGGAAGAGATACGTTTACAGATGAGATGCGGCACGCTATAGCGGTTGCATATGAAAAGATGGGCGTAGAGCCGATGTGATTGGAGAAAAGAATGGATTATCAACTTGAGTGGAATGAAGCTGGTCGCACCAAAAACGCGCCTGATGTGGAAGCTATAAAACTGCTGCAATTTTACGAGGGAGCGGCGCTCCACGCAGACCCTCGCGGGTATTGTGTCTGCACCAGCGAGGGAAAGGACAGCCGCGTGCTTGGACATCTGATGCGCCGGGCGGGAGTTAAACATTTTTATATGCATAATATCACAGGAATCGACCCGCCGGAGCTTGTCTATTTTCAGCGTGCAAATTTCCAGACATACCGCGATCTGGGGTATTTAACTTATGATGTGCTGTATGAAATGAGTATGTGGGAGCTATGCCGAAAAAAACGGATGCTGCCAATGAGACAACGACGCTTTTGTTGTGAATCCTTAAAAGAACGTCCTGCACCAGAATGCGGAAAGGCTTTTA
>ERZ791886.1473-NODE-1473-length-11751-cov-3.032575_pt1 | contig 11751 bp, 10 predicted proteins | sample MGYA00510158_ERZ791886 | MGnify/ENA primary metagenome ERZ791886 (study PRJEB30046, sample SAMN00792063) | human gut metagenome | study: EMG produced TPA metagenomics assembly of the A metagenome-wide association study of gut microbiota in type 2... | reverse complement strand
CACCGCCCAGACAGATCACACAGGCTGTGTCCTCCGGCACGGTCCGACGATCCGTATAGCGATACGCCGGTATCACCCCAGCATCCCGGCGAAGCCCGTCATGACGGTCCAGACGGATGCAGCGGCAGCCCTGCTCTGCAAAAAAGCTGCAAATCAGATCGGCGGCCTCCTCTACGCGCGGCTTTTCGCGGTTTACAATCAGATAGAAATTTCTCATGTTTTGTCTAACTCCATGTGAGCTTCCTCAACAACCTGTTCCGGTGAAACCGGACACTCTTTTTCCGCTTTTGCAAGTGCTTCCTCACCAGTCACAGTTTCCTCCGATGCCTGCTCCGGTTTATGCAGATACAGGAGGTACTCGATATTTCCCTCCGGTCCCTTGATCGGGGAAAATTCCAGATTCCGGATCTCAAAACCGATCTCCGCCGCATATGCCATCACCATCTGAATGACCTCCAGATGCGTGCTCTTCTCGCGGACAACGCCCTTCTTTCCGACTTTCTCACGTCCCGCCTCGAACTGCGGCTTGATCAATGCAACCACCTCGCCGCCCGGGCTTAAAATCTCCTTGACCGGACCTAAAACCTTCGTCAGGGAAATAAAGGAAACGGCGATCGAAGAGAAATCTACCGGCTCGCCGATATCCTCCGGTGTCACATAACGGATGTTTGTCTTCTCCATGCAGACCACACGCGGATCATTGCGAAGTTTCCACGCCAGCTGTCCATGTCCTACATCGACCGAAAACACCTTGACCGCGCCATTCTGCAGCATACAGTCGGTAAATCCGCCTGTGGACGCGCCGACATCCATACAGACCTTTTGATCCAGTGTCACTCCGAAATGCGTCATCGCCTTCTCCAGTTTCAGACCTCCGCGGCTCACATATTTTAAGGTAGATCCACGTACCTCGATCTTCGCATTTTCATCGAAGGTCGTACCCGCCTTGTCTTCTTTCTGATCTTCTACATATACAATCCCGGACATGATGATCGCTTTTGCCTTCTCACGGGATTCTGCCAGACCTCTCTTGACGAGAAGTACATCTAACCGTTCTTTCATTCTATGTTCTTCCTTCCGCTGCTGCCACTCTTTTGTTTCCCATCATGCTTCCGCGTCAGTCTGCAGCACACCTTCACGTTTCAGCTGCGCCAGAATCGAATCACTGTCAATTCCCAGCTCATTCCGGAGCACCGACACATTTCCGTGTTCGACGTAGGCATCCGGCAGCGCTATATTAACTACCTTGATCTGCGGATAATGCTTCTGTACATAATCCGTCACCCGCTCGCCGTAACCGCCGCGCAGGACATTTTCCTCCAGTGTCACGATCGTATGGTGCGTTCCTGCCAGATGGTCGATCACGTCGGTATCCATCGGTTTCACAAACCGCCCGTTGACCAGCGTACACGGCTGCCCGGCACTCTTTAATTTTTCCCGGATATGCTCTGCCGTGCTGACCATGCTTCCGACTGCCAGAAGCGCCGTCCCTCTCTCCTCATACAACATCTCGCTGACGCCATACTCGACCGGTGCCAGAAATTCCTTCAAGCCCCGGTAGGCCTCGCCCCTCGGATAACGGATCGCAATCGGTCCATCGTAGGAGATGGCAAACTGCAGCATCTTTTCCAGTTCCCAGCGGTTCTTCGGCGCCATCACGCTCATATTCGGCACAGAGGAGAGAAATGTCAGATCAAAAATACCCTGATGCGTCTCCCCATCGCTTCCGACCAGTCCCGCGCGATCCACGCAGAACACAACCGGAAGATTCTGGATACAGACATCGTGAATGACCTGATCATATGCCCTCTGTAAAAAGGACGAATACACCGCCACCACCGGTTTCAGACCGGCTGCCGCCATACCTGCCGCCGAGGTAACCGCGTGTTCCTCCGCGATTCCCACATCGAAAAAGCGGTCCGGATATTCTTTCGAGAACCGTTTGAGCCCCGTTCCATCCGGCATCGCCGCTGTCACCGCCACGATCTTCGGATTTTCCGCTGCCAGACGGCAGATTTCTCTGGAAAATACATCTGTATAGCCCGGATGTTCCTTTTTCCGGAGCGGTTTTCCCGTTTCAATATCAAATGGTTCAACTCCGTGAAATGCCGACGGATTCTTCTCCGCCGGACGGTATCCCTTGCCCTTTTTCGTAATCACATGGATCAGCACCGCGCGGTTGATCTTTTTCGCCTCGCTGAAAATACGGATCAACCCCTTAATATCATGTCCATCCACCGGTCCCAGATACGTGATTCCCATATTTTCAAACCACATGCCCGGAATCAGAAGCTGCTTGATGCTGTTCTTTGTCCGGAGCAGCGTGCCGACCAGATCCGAACCGATCATCGGGATCCGCGATAACGTGCCCGCCACATTCTTCTTCAACAGATTGTAGCCCTCATCTGCACGAAGATTATTCAGATACCGCGACATACCGCCGACATTTTCCGAAATGGACATATTATTATCATTTAAAACAATAATAAAATTCGTCTTGAGCCGTCCCGCATTGTTGAGCGCCTCATATGCCATGCCGCCGGTCAGCGCGCCGTCCCCGATGACGGAAACGATCGAATAATCCTCGCCCAGCAGATCGCGCCCCTGTGCCATACCAAGCCCCGCCGAAATCGAAGTCGAGCTGTGTCCCGTGTCGAACGCATCAAACGGGCTTTCCTTCCGCTTCGGGAAACCGCTCAAGCCCCCATACTGGCGCAGCCCATCAAAATTATCCTTCCGCCCGCTTAAAATCTTGTGCGTATAGGACTGGTGCCCTACATCCCAGATAATCTTATCCTTCGGAAGATTCAGCGCGCAGAACATTGCAATCGTCAGTTCCACCACGCCTAAATTGGACGCCAAATGACCGCCTGTCCGGCTTGTCGTCTCGATCAGAAACTCGCGGATTTCCGCCGCCAGCTCCTTGCGTTCTTCCTCGCTCAACCGTTTTACATCCTCCGGTCCTTTTATCGTATCTAATACCATTCTTTCATCCCCCAAACCGTTTTCCACATCCGCTGTCGTCCCCGGTCTTCGATTGGATTTTTTATTTTTCACGGCTGACCAGCATCTCGATCAGCTCTTCGAGGAATTCATTCTTTCCAGGCAGGGAATAGAGAATATCAACCGCCGTCTCCGAAAGCTGTTTGACATCATGCTTCGATTTCTCGATTCCCTCCAATGTCACATAAGTGGTTTTATTGTTTTTCTCATCGCTCAGAACCGGTTTTCCAAGCACCTCCTGGCTGCTGGTAACGTCGAGAATATCATCCTGGATCTGGAACGCCAGACCGATCGCCGCCGCCATACGCTCTACTGTCCCGCACTCAGCTTCGCTCGCGCCCGCCATCACGGCTCCGATCACCATCGAAGCCTCCAAAAGTGCTCCCGTCTTTAAACGGTAGATAAAATCCAGCTTATCCTTCGGAATCGGCTGATTCGTCAGTTCCACATCCACCGTCTGACCGCCGATCATGCCGTAAATACCCGTTTTTTCGGATAAAATCTGGATACAACGTCCCACCTTTGCCGCATCCGGCGTCATCGCAAATGCCTTTGCCGCCGTCTCGATCGCGTAGATCAGAAGGGCATCTCCCGCCAGAACTGCCATATCATACCCATATGCAACCCAGGTCGTCTTTTTGCCACGGCGGTACTCATCATTGTCCATACACGGAAGATCGTCATGAATCAGGGAAGATGTATGAATCATCTCGATCGCCGCCATCAGCGGCTCAATCTCTTTTCCCTGACCGCCAAACAGACGGTATACCTCACGCATCAGAATCGGACGAAGGCGTTTGCCGCCTGCCTTCACGCTGTAATTCATCGCTTCAAAGATCGTTTTCTGATGCCCTTCCTCTGCCGGAAGATAAGAATATACAATCTCTTCCGCTTCTTTGACTGCCTGTGCCAGCCGTTCCTTTGCATTTTCCATCTCTGTCACGCCTCCGTCTCCTCGCCGTTTACGACCATAATCTGTTTTTCAACCTTATCTATCTTTTCACTGCAGGCGCGGACCAGACGCATTCCCGCCTCATACGACGCAAACGATTCTTCCAGCGTGCTGCGGCTGTCCTCCAGCGTCCGCATAATGCCATCCAGACGGTCAAACATTTCCTCGATCGAAAGTTCTTCCTTATTTTCTTCCATCGATCCTGCCTCCTGTTTTATCTAATATACTCTCGGAATCTTTCCTGAAAGAAAACGTGTTCTCAAATCTCTCTGTTATGATTCACACGCAACACAATGAACCACTTTTTTACCCAGGCAGGTTTTCCTGATAAACCTCCCGGATCTCCGCCTCCACGCGTCCATCCGGCAGACGGACGGTCAGCGTATCCCCAGCTTGCAATCCTGTCACTGTCTCCACACGTTTTCCATCTGTATCCGTCACGAACCCATATCCGCCGCTTATCTTTTTTAACGGGGATAGACCATCCATCCGGCTGCACACCAGTTCCAGACGATGGCGCAGATCGGACATCTTTTTCTCCATCTGGCGCGCCATCTTAACTCTCGCATCTTCCAGATACTGCCGTCTCTCATTTAACTGGCTCTGCGGACTGTGAAGCTGCAGGCGCAGACGAAACCGCTCCAGACGATAGGCATACTGCTCCGCCTTCTGCTCCATCCGCTTCGTCATCTGCTGTGCCGCCGCTATGCACTGCTGCTCAAACAGGTGGTAATCAAAAACCGCCAGTTCTGCCGCCGCCGAAGGAGTCGGGGCACGCAGATCCGCCACATAGTCCGCGATCGTAACGTCTGTCTCATGCCCGACCGCCGAGATTACCGGCGTCCGGCACGCAAAAATCGCCCGCGCCACACTCTCCTCATTGAACGCCCACAGATCCTCAATCGAACCTCCTCCGCGCCCGACGATCAGCACATCCAGATGCAGCGCATCCAGGGTCTGGATCGCCCGCACGATACTCGGCGCTGCCCCTGCTCCCTGCACCAGTGCCGGGCAGAGGACAAGCTGCACGTAAGGGTTCCGCCGTCCCGAGATATTGATAATATCCCGGATTGCTGCGCCGGTGCTAGCCGTCACGATACCGACCGTTTTTGCATACTTTGGGGTCGGCGTTTTATATTCCGGGGAAAACATCCCCATTTCTTCTAATTCATTTCTCAGTTTTTCAAAGCGCCGGAATAAATCGCCCGTGCCGTCCAGCGTGATCTCGCTGGCATAGAGCTGGTATCTTCCATCCCGCTCATACACTTCGATACTGCCCTTGACGACCACCTGCTGTCCTTCTTCCAGACGGAACGTAAGTCCCTTCCGCCTACTGGCAAACATAACTGCCTGCATCGCTCCCAGACCGTCTTTCAAGGTAAAATAAATATGACCGGACGTATGATATTTGCAGTTAGAAACCTCGCCCTTGACCGAAATCCGGTTCAGGGCAAAGTCCTGTGCGAACATATTCTTAATGTATGCATTAACCTGCGAAACCGAATATACGCCAGCCATCGCTTATACCAGCTTCGCTAAAATGCCGTTGATAAATGCCGGTGAATCATCGCCGCCGAACTTCTTCGCCAGCTCGACCGCCTCATTGATCGCTACCTTCTCCGGTACATCGTCATCGTGCTTGATCTCGTATAATGCCAGGCGCAGGATCGTCAGTTCCACCTTGCCCATACGGCGGGTAGTCCATCCCTGTGCAACCCCATCGATTGCCTTGTCAAGCTCCGGAAGCACATCCAGAATCTTCTCAACCTTGCTCTTTACGTATCCGCCGTCAAAGGTGTCTAACATCGGATTATGGATGATATCGCCGATTCCGCTCGGAACATCGTCCTCCTCTTTCGGCTCTGTAAAATATACATCCACCTGCTCCTGCATCTCATCCGTCGGGTAAAAATCCGCACAGAAAAGCAGCTTAAAGCAATGTTCTCTCAGTTCTCTTCTGGTCATACTAATCCTCCTGTTACCTGTTTCTATCCGTCTGATACGCCCGATTTGCTGCCTCGGTATCGCAAATATCCCTTTCGTAATCCGCTGCAATCGTTTTCTGAATATCCACAGTCTTTCCTGCATAATTGTTATATTTCTACTATTCTAATGTATCATTATACCGTATCCCCGGTTTTTTCACAAGAGTTTGAGAAAAAGAATCCGCCAAAGTTACTGTTCACGGGTAGGCACTTTTGGAACCGAAAGTGCCGTAAGAAAACGTGGTGGCAGCAGGAATTTGCCGTATTTAAATGCGAAGCCACGGCAAATTCCGTTACTGGGCACGTATGCGTGAACAGTAACCCGCCAAAAAAGCGGCATCCCTGCTGAAGCAGAAACGCCGCTTTTATATCGTTTACAATCTTATCGATTGCTTATGCTATCCAATTTTTATTCATCCACGCTGTAGTTCGGAGCCTCTTTTGTGATGTGGATATCATGCGGATGGCTCTCTTTTAAGGATGCTGCGGAAATCTTGATGAAACGTCCGGTCTCCTGAAGAGTCGGAATATCCGATGCGCCGCAGTAACCCATACCAGCACGCAGACCGCCGAGCATCTGGAATACGGTATCTTCTACCATTCCCTTGTATGCAACACGTCCTTCTACACCCTCCGGAACGAGTTTCTTCGCATCGCTCTGGAAGTAACGATCCTTGCTGCCGTTCTCCATCGCTGCGATGGAACCCATGCCGCGGTATACTTTGTATTTTCTTCCCTGGTACAGCTCAAAAGTTCCCGGGCTCTCATCACATCCTGCAAACATGGAACCCATCATGCAGACGCTGCCGCCTGCTGCGATCGCCTTCGTCAGATCGCCAGAATACTTGATACCGCCGTCTGCGATGATCGGAATGCCGTACTCTTTGGCAACTGCGTAGCAGTCCATAACAGCGGTGATCTGCGGAACGCCGATACCTGCTACGACACGGGTCGTACAGATGGAACCCGGTCCGATACCAACCTTGACCGCGTCAACGCCTGCCTCGATGAGAGCTTTTGTTGCCTCTCCGGTCGCTACGTTACCTGCTATTACCTGCAGATCCGGATATGCTTCCTTGATCATTCTGACACAGTGAAGAACATTCTCAGAATGTCCATGTGCAGAGTCGAGAACAACTACGTCTACTTTTGCTTTCACCAGGGCTTCCACACGATCCAGCACGTTTGCAGTGATACCTACTGCCGCGCCGCAGAGCAGACGTCCCTGTGCATCCTTTGCAGAGAACGGATACTTGATCTGTTTCTCAATATCCTTGATAGTAATAAGACCCTTGAGGTTAAAATCCTTGTCCACGATCGGAAGCTTCTCGACACGCGCCTTGGCAAGAATCTTCTTTGCCTCCGTCAGGGTGATGCCCTCCGGAGCGGTAACCAGATGCTCAGAAGTCATGCACTCTTTAATCTTCTTGGAGAAATCTTCCTCGAACTTGAGGTCACGGTTTGTGATAATACCAACCAGTTTTCTTCCCTCTGTGATCGGAACACCGGAAATCCGGAACTTGCCCATCAGCTCATCCGCATCCTTTAATGTATGCTCTGGGGATAAATAAAACGGGTCAGTGATTACACCATTCTCAGAACGTTTTACTTTATCGACCTCCTCAGCCTGAGCCTCGATCGACATGTTCTTGTGAATAATACCAATTCCACCCTGTCTTGCCATTGCAATCGCCATGCGGTGCTCTGTAACCGTATCCATGCCGGCACTCATCAGGGGGATGTTCAGCTGAATCTTCTTGGTCAGATGTGTCGTCAGGTTTACCTGATTCGGAATAACCTCAGAATAGGACGGCACAAGCAGGACATCATCAAATGTAATGCCATCGCCAATAATCTTACCCATTATATTACCCTCACTTTCGTAAATTTTAAACACTGGACATTGAAAACTGTCTGATGTTAATAATTGATTTTAGCAAGTTTTTTGAAATATGTCAACCGGAGAATAAAGGGGTTGACGATAGAATTTACTTACGCCATTTAATTAGTGTATCTTATAAATAATACCAATCAGATAAGTATTAATAATGCAGTCATCCTTAGCCTCATTTCCCTGCCAATTTTTTCACCCAAAAAGAAGGACTGCCACACCTTCGCATAGCAGTCCTTCTCTCCCCTGGCAGCTGCCTGTCAGAGATTCTTTCTATAAATTACCATTTTTATTTTCTACATTCGATACTGCATCTCTGATGTAACATCTTCCGCCATTTTCCGGCTCTCTTACTTACATCATGCCGCCCATGCCAGCGCCTGCTGCCGGACCTGCCGGTGCATCTTCTTTGATGTTGGCAACTGCAGACTCGGTTGTAAGCAGGGTAGATGCAACGCTGGTTGCGTTCTGCAGGGCACTTCTGGTTACCTTTGCCGGATCCAGGATGCCTGCTTCTACCATATCTACGTATTCCTCATTGTAAGCATCGTAACCTACGCCTACCGGGGACTCTTTTACCTTGTTGATGATAACAGAGCCTTCCAGACCTGCGTTTGCTGCGATGTGGAACAGCGGAGCTTCCAGAGCTTTCAGGACGATACGGCCGCCGGTCTTCTCGTCGCCTTCCAGTCCGTCTACTACCTTCTGAACTTCTGCTGCTGCGTGAACATATGCAGATCCGCCGCCTGCGATGATGCCTTCCTCAACAGCTGCCTTTGCTGCGGACAGGGCATCTTCCATACGCATCTTAGCTTCCTTCATCTCAGCCTCGGTCGCTGCACCAACACGGATAACGGCTACGCCGCCAGCCATCTTAGCCAGTCTCTCCTGCAGTTTCTCACGGTCAAAATCAGAAGTGGTTTCCTCAATCTGAGCCTTAATCTGAGCCACACGGTCTGCGATGGCTTTCTTATCGCCGCAGCCATCTACGATGATGGTGTTCTCTTTCTGAACTTTAACGGATTTCGCACGACCAAGCTGATCCATGGTGGTATCCTTTAATTCAAGTCCCAGTTCCTCGGAAATAACAGTACCGCCAGTCAGGATTGCAATATCCTTTAACATTTCTTTTCTTCTATCGCCGTAACCCGGAGCCTTCACACCAACAACGGTGAAAGTACCTCTCAGCTTATTGACAATCAGGGTGGTCAGCGCCTCACCCTCAATGTCCTCAGCGATGATGAGCAGCTTGGAACCAGACTGTACCAGCTGTTCCAGCAGCGGCAGAATCTCCTGAATGTTGGAGATCTTCTTATCGGTAATTAAGATGTACGGATCGTCCAGAACGGCTTCCATCTTCTCCATATCAGTTGCCATGTATGCAGATACATAGCCACGGTCAAACTGCATGCCTTCTACCAGATCAAGCTCAGTCTTCATAGTCTTGGACTCTTCAATGGTAATAACGCCGTCTTTGGAAACCTTCTCCATCGCGTCTGCTACCATCTGGCCTACTTCCTCATCAGCGGAAGAGATAGCAGCGACTCTTGCGATATCTGCCTGGCTCTTAACGTCCTTCTTCATGCCTTTGATTGCCTCTACGGCTGCATCTGTGGCTTTCTTCATACCCTTTCTCATAATGATCGGGTTAGCACCTGCTGCCAGGTTCTTCATACCTTCGTTGATCATCGCCTGGGCCAGAACGGTTGCGGTTGTAGTACCATCACCAGCTGCATCGTTGGTCTTGGTTGCTACTTCCTTCACCAGCTGTGCGCCCATGTTCTCAAACGGGTCTGCCAGCTCGATCTCCTTCGCAATGGTCACACCATCGTTGGTAATGAGCGGAGCGCCGAAGGATTTATCCAGAACTACGTTTCTGCCTTTCGGTCCTAATGTAACTCTTACGGTATCTGCTAACTGATTTACGCCCGCTTCCAGGGCTTTTCTGGCTTCTACGCCATATTTAATTTCCTTTGCCATGGTTATCAACCTCCATAATTTTCTTGAATAAACGTTCCGATCAGCATCTGTCTTCCAGACATCCTGCCCATCGATTAACCGATAACAGCCAGAATATCATTCTGTTTTACAATGACATATTTCTCATTGTCCAGCTCAACTTCTGTACCTGAGTATTTCGAATAGATAACTTTATCGCCAACCTTTACCTGCATCGTGATTTCTTTTCCATCTACCACTCCGCCAGGACCAACCGCGATTACCTCTGCCTGCTGCGGTTTCTCTTTTGCCTGACCCGGAAGAACGATACCTGATTTGGTCGTCTCCTCTGCAACTAACTGCTTTAATACAACTCTGTCAAATAATGGTGTTAACTTCATTATTGGCTCCTCCTTATCCATCCAAATTTATTCCATCTGATTGCTTTTCTTTCGTAATCAGATATGTATCTTCTTCTTACGAAGTATGTTATAACACGTTCTGTTAGCACCGTCAAGTGTTGAGTGCTAAAATTTTAGTAAATTTTACGGGGAGAACTGAAATATTCCATTTCTCCCCGTTCTATTAATTGCTCTCCTCAAATGCCTTAATCGCCGCAACCGTTTTCTCATAACACTCTTTTACCGATGCAAAATCTGCCTCGTATCCGGTCAGTTCTCTGCCTCTCAGTTTTTCGGTCAGCGCTGCGCTTACCTCATAGAAGGCATCAAAGCCCAGGTTCAGACAGATTCCTTTCAGGGTATGTGCCGCGCGGAATGCTTTCTCCGCATCCTTTTCTTTTAATCCATCCTCCAGATCCTGAAAGCTGGAATCGCTCAGAAACTTGATGGCAAATTTTTCCACCAGCGCCACACCTCCAAAGCGTTTCTGAACTCCTTCAAAATCCCCGCCCATTTCTTTGTAGCATTCCTGAATTGTCATGACAGCCTCCTGTTATTTCTCTTCCTCAGTTTTCATACGGCTCAGCTCCTCGCCCGCAGTTCCATACTCTTTTTCAATCGCCTGCGTCACCGCGCCGAAAAACTTCTTCTGTGAATTGTCATAATGTTCAAATTTCTTATTTTTTCGCTCCGGATCACTCATCTCACTCCGGTATGCTGCCTCCTGCAGCTCCTTTTTAATAGGATCCTGAATCTCACACAGGCACTCAAGCAGGAGCGGGTTAAATGTACCACACTCTCCGTTGCAGATCATCTGCACCGCCTCCTCATGAGAATAAGCCTTTTTATAGACGCGCTCACTTGTCAGCGCATCATACACATCCGCCAGCGCCACCACCTGCGCTGAGATCGGGATCTCCTCCCCTTTTAGACCATCTGGATATCCTTTTCCATCATAGCGCTCATGGTGCCAACGGCAGATCTGGTACGCCACTTTCATCAGCGGCTCATCCTCATACATCTGAAGATTCGCAAGCATGTCCGCACCGATCACTGTATGTTTTTCCATGATCTTACGCTCCTCCGGCGTCAGACGACCCGGTTTATTCAAAATCTTCTCGTCAATTCCGATCTTTCCGATGTCATGCAGGGATGATGCCGTGCTGATCAGCATCCGGTTCGACCAGGACAAGGGATATTTGTCCGTCTTCTTGACGAGCTGTTCCAGAATCATCGTCGTCAATATATTAATATTGAGTACGTGCATACCGCTCTCGCCATTTCGAAATTCCACGATCTCGCTCAGAACACTGATCAGCATCCGGCTATTCTTCTCTTTCTCAAAAACCTGGTTCGTCACCATTGCCACCAGGCGGCGCTGTTTCGCATACAATTTGATCGTATTTAAGACACGCCGGTGTACAACCTCCATATCGAACGGGCGCTTGATATAATCAGAAACTCCCCACTCATACGCCTGCTTGATGACCTCGCCCGAATCTTCGCCCGAAATCATGATAACCGGGATATCCCCGATCAGGTTGTTGCGGTTCATGTATTCCAGAACCCCGAAGCCGTTCA
>ERZ791886.1460-NODE-1460-length-11806-cov-2.316143_pt1 | contig 11806 bp, 7 predicted proteins | sample MGYA00510158_ERZ791886 | MGnify/ENA primary metagenome ERZ791886 (study PRJEB30046, sample SAMN00792063) | human gut metagenome | study: EMG produced TPA metagenomics assembly of the A metagenome-wide association study of gut microbiota in type 2... | reverse complement strand
CGAGTGGACGAATAGCAAAAGGCTGGAGATATATAAATGGTGCATATTACTATCTCAATGGAGAGAATGCAGAATATCCAGGACTGATGTTATGTGACGGAAGATATGACATAGATGGAGATTCCTATTTCTTTGAAGGCGGAGGTTGCATGCTGACAGGATGGCAGAGGAAACCGGAAGGCTGGTATTATGCAGATGCGAGTGGACGAATAGCAAAAGGCTGGAGATATATAAATGGTGCATATTACTATCTTGATGGAGAAAATGCAGAACACCCAGGGCTAATGATTTCTCAATGCAAACGAAAAATTGGTGACTATGAATATGTTTTTGAAGCTGATGGAAGAATGAGAACTGGGTGGTCAAAAGAAAATGGAGCATGGTACTATTATGATCAATCAGGGTTACTGGCTACTGGTTGGAGAAGTGTAAATGGAGCATGGTATTACCTTGACCCTGAAAACAATAAAATGGTGGAGGGATGTTGGGAAAAAATAAATGATTCTTGGTATTTCTTACAATCTGGCGGTGCAATGGCTCAAAACTGGCTTGAATTAAATGGTAATTGGTATTATATGGCAACAGATGGAGCTATGAAAACGGGGTGGCAGCTAGTTGGTGGCACTTGGTATTATTTATATACCTTAAACGATTCGCATGGCGGAAGTGAAGGTGTTATGGCTCGTAATACATACATTGATGGATATTATTTAAGTAGCAGTGGAGCTATGATGACTCGGGAACAGTCGCTTATGGCAAGCAGAGCACAAATGTATTCCAGCAATACAGAATGGTTAGTGTTAGTAGATCGTGCAAGTTGTAAGGTTGGTGTATTTCGTGGTGCTAAAGGGATGTGGAATCTGGTAAATTATTGGGATTGCTCACCAGGAAAAGATTCAACTCCAACGGTATCAGGAGTATTTCGTGTAGGAATCAGAGGGTACTACTTTGATTCAGGTAATGCAAGATGCTATTGGTACACTCAATTTTATGGTAATTATTTGTTCCATAGTGTATTGTATAGTAAGTATAATGGAAGCTTGATAGATGGCAGGCTGGGAATGCATTTGTCGCATGGCTGTGTAAGAATGGATATTAATAATGCAAAATGGATATATGATACAATACCGAGTGGAAGTACTGTGGTTGTATATTAATTTATAAGTGAAAACAAAAGTGGTCTGGTGAAAAATACAGGTCACTTTTGGCGTTGTAAGAAAAAAGGAGAGTGTATGGTTAAAGTTAGTGTAATAATACCGATATATAATGTTGAAAAATATTTGAAAAGATGTTTACAAAGTGTAGTTCGACAGACATATGTAGATTATGAAGTTATTTGCGTTAATGACTGTAGTCCGGATAATAGTCAGTTTATAATTGATGAGTACGAAAAAAGATATCCTCAACTTATCAAAAGTTATATTAATGAAGAAAATTTAGGACTGGGAAAAACACGTGAGGTGGGAATAAACAATTCAAATGGACAATATTTGATGTTTATAGATAGTGATGATTATATAGCACCTGATTATATAGAAACATATTATAACGCTATGCAAAAAGGCAAGTACGATGTAGTTATAGGTGGATATACCAGGGACTTAGAAGGAAAGTTAAAAAAACATTTTGCCAAACATAGTATATGGAGTTTAGCTACATATCCTATTGCGTGTGCAAAAATGTATAAAAAAGAGTTTTTGTTGAAAAATCAAGTAAAATTTTCAACAATTCGTTGTGGAGAAGATATATATTTTAGTATGGCACTATATTGTGCAAACCCTCAATATAAAGTGATAGATTATTGTGGATATCATTATTATTATAATAGGGAATCTATTACAGGTTCTATGAATTATGAAAAAAATCATGAAAAATTCATAGTGAGTATCTTTAATGAATTTATGGAAAATTATGACATATATAATTTGAAAATGAAAGATAGAAAAGTGATAGAATATGTATATATTGCTAATATGGTTAATGCTTTGATTACATATGGCCATGGTGGTGGAATACGAAGAATGAAGGAGAAGTATGAGTATTGGATAAAAGACATGAAAAAGCGATTTCCACAATATAGAAAGAACCCATATGTAGGAATATTAAAACCAAAAGGACAGACTTGGAAAATAAAATTGGGCGTTGGTTTGATTGGTGATTTGGAAAAAATTCATTGTGCAAAACCGTTACTATATATAATTTCGTTGGTATAAAAAGGAGATAAGATTGGAAACTTGTAAAGTAACAGTGATTGTTGCGGTGTATAATGCAGCAAGATACCTGGAAAGATGCGTAAATAGCATATGTTTGCAAACATATAAGAATTTGGAAATCATTTTGGTGAATGATGGTTCAACAGACAATTCTGGAGAAATATGCGATGATTTTGCAAAAAATGATAAACGAGTATTAGTGATTCATCAATCAAATAAAGGAGTCTCCGCAGCGCGTAACATAGGAATTAATAGAGCGCATGGAGAATATATGATGTTTGTTGATGCAGATGACTTCTTAGAGAGAAGAATGGTAAGTTTATTAATAAAGCATGTTGAAGACAACTACTTAACTATCTGCGGATATTACATAGACATCGAAAAAAATGAAATTGAAAGTTCAAAGAAAATGTTATATGAACAAGTAAATGTATCAAAAGTTAATAAAGAAAAAGTGGTGGATGTATATAAAAAAGGTTTGCTAGGTTCTGTGTGGAATAAAATGTATTTGACAAGAATAATAAGAAATAGTGGATTGTTCTTTTTGGATAATTTGAGTTTGGGGGAAGATGCACTATTTAATTTGAAGTATATAACAGTTTCAAATTGTGATTTTATTATACTAAATGAACCTTTGTATCATTATGTTAAGAGAAAAAATGAAAGCTTAAATCAGAAGTATCGTTCGGATTTCTTTGAAATACAAATAAAATTATTTGAAAGTATAATTGATTTTGGAAATAATGTTCGTATTAGTAAAGATGATATGAATGAATTGAATTGTCTTTATTTTAATGCGTTGGTGGTTGCAATAGACAATTTGTATTGTAATCGTAAAAAGATGACATCTGCAGAGTATAATGCTAAAATGAATTGTTTGAAGAATGAAAAAATATATAAAAGATTAATCAAAGGGATAAATGGGAAAGATAAAGTGATATGTTTTATTCGTTATCAACTGATAAAAAGTGGAGCATTTGTTGTAGATTGGAAAATTAGAGAGGTAATAAAAAGAAAACTTGGAGTGGAATGATATATAATATATAAGAAAGTAGATAACCAGTTAAGATGAATAAATATAGAGAGTATTGTATTAAAATGTGATATAGGAGATAGATAGGAAACAGATAGAGTTGTTGTCCAAGAATGGAAGGAGTCATAAGTGAAAACGGATTGCTGTGAAAACAAATTAATTATACCAACAGGATATATGGGGTCGGGTTCATCAGCTATTACAGATTTAATATGTGAATTTGATGGATATGAAGCAGATAATGGAACTTTTGAATATGTGTTTTTACATTGCCCTGATGGATTGTTTGATCTTGAGGATAAGCTTTTGATAGGAAATAATTCGACGAGAAGTGACGAGGCAATTAGAAGTTTTGAAAAAAGAATGTATGAACTGTATAGTAACAAATATTGGTGGGTAGCAAATTATAAAAAAAGAATAGGAAGGGAATTTTGGAAATATACAAAAGATTTTACTGAATCATTAGTCCAATATGAATCAGAGGCATATTGGTATATGCAGGAAAGAATTGATTTTTTGAAATTTTTGAAATTAGGATTCAGAGCATTGATACGAAATGTTTCAAGGGGAAAGATAGTGATAAAAAAACCGTTGGAATATAAAATTATGCGTACGTCTTTTGTGACACCAGAAGAATTTTATGAAAAAGCTCAAAAGTATATAAATAATATATTGAAATGTATGGAAATCGAAAAAAAAAATATAATACTTGATCAGATGTTATTGCCACATAATGTTTATAGAGCGGAAAAGTATTTTGATGATAATATGGAATGCTTTGTTGTGAACAGAGATCCAAGAGATGTTTTTATTCTTAACAAATATGTATGGACAAGGAATGGAAATCCTGTTCCATTTCCAACAGATGTAAAAGAATTTTGTGGATATTATAAAAGATTGCGAGCAATAGAAAAACGGTGTGATAATATACATGTGCATATAATACAATTTGAGGATTTAATATATAAGTATGATGAAAAACTAAATCAGATAATTGATATTTTAGGATTAGATGAAACTGCACATTCAAAAAAGAAAACAATGTTTAATCCTCAAAAGAGTATCAATAACACACAATTGTTTATGTTGAATAAATATAGAGAAGAAGCTAAGATAATAGAAAGGGAACTTCCTGAATTTTTGTATGATTTTCCTTATATAAACAGTACGGATGTTGAAAAGAGCTTTTAGGCGTAGTTATTCTATAAACTGTGCTGAATATTTTGCAAAATAGAGCATTAAAAATTAGAAATTGAACATTTAGAAAATTTGTGAGAAGAGGTAAATATGGAACAGCAGAATGATAATACACAGACGGCTAAAACCGCAATATTAAATACAGTTGCTAATTGTATCTCACTTGTTGTGGGTATGATAATGATACCGATTGTAACAAGAGTTTTGTCAACTGAACAGATGGGAATTGCTAATACATTTATATCTACAAGAAACACGGTTGTTATAATTATTACATGTTCCGTATATGCATATGTTCATAAAGCAATGATAGAATTTAAAGATGAGAAAAAGAGCTACATATTTAGTATAATTGTTTTCTCGATTCTTGCAGTTGTGATTAGTTTTTGTATAAGTCTTATTTTTAAAGAGAAGTTAATGAAGCTATTATCTTTAGATAATTTTTTATATTATTGGTTGTTCATAAGTTGCCTTGGCTTTGCATTATATAGTATAGCGGATTATTATTGTATTTTTCAAAATAAGTATTATATAGTTGCCATGATAGTGTTGAGTGTTGGACCAATTTCGCAGTTCTTATCAGTGGGACTATCCTATGTATTGGAAAATGATAAATACATTGGACGAGTTATCGGTTTGGATTTTGTATATCTGTTGGTTGCGGTCTGTTTGATTGTTTGGATGTTTGTTGGAAGAAAACCGAAATTTAAAACAAAATATGTAAAAACTACATTGGCATTTACAATTCCGATAATACCACATCTGTTATCGCAGATGGTATTGACCCAATGTGATTTAGTTATGATTTCATATTTTTGTGGTAGTAGTAAATCGGGAATTTATAGTATGGGTCATACGGTGGGCTTTTTGGCACTTACTGTGATGTCCCAGATAATGGCATCATGGTCACCATGGGTATACAGGAGAATGGAAGATAAAGAATTTAAAACGATTTTTGATAATTCGAAGTTGATAGTTTTAGTTGGAGCTTTTATTTCAATAGGGCTTTTGACGATATCAACAGAGCTTATAAAGATTTTTTTGACAGACGTGTACTCTCCGTGTATTTATATAGTTCCAACGCTTGTGGTGGCAATGTTTTTCCAGTTTATTTATATATTTGTATATGATTTTCAGTTTTTTAATAAGAAAGCAAAATCAATTGCAGCTTCATCTATAGTGGCAGCAATTTTTAATCTTATAACAAATTATATATTTATTCCGAAATTTGGATTTTTAGCTGCAGGGTTTACTACATTAGCAAGCTATTTTGTTTTACTTATGATAAATTATTTTTTTACTGTGAGAATAGGGATAAATAAAGTTTATGATATCAAACAATTGTTTGCATGGACAATTGTTGTTGGAGTATATGCATTAATATGTGTTAAATTAAAAAATGAATTTATTGTAAGATACATTATGTTTATAGGTTTTTCATTGGTATTGTTAAAAATAAAATCAAGGGATTTAATAAGACTGCTGAAAAATTTCAAATAGGACTTAGAGGTGAAAACTGATGATATTAGAAGAAAACTTAAAAGAAGTGAAAGAAAGAGATTTTTTGAAAATCTGTAATCATTACGATGATTTGGTACAGATTGAAACAAAACTTATATTTGGGAAACATTATGACGATAAAGTTTTTCTTACAATTATTCTTCCTGTGTATGATCATCCAGAGGAATTTATAAAAAGGGCTTTAGACAGTGCATTAAATCAAAATTGTAATTATAAGTATCAAATAATAGTCATAGATGATTATGCTATAGAAGAACAGACAGTTACTGAAAAATATGTAAGAAAATTAAATGATTCGAGAGTAATATATTATAAAAATATGAAAAATATGGGAGTGTTTGGAAATTGGAATAGAGCAATTTTACTTGCAAAATCTGAGTGGATATGTTTTTTACATAGTGATGATTTTTTAAAGGATAATTATTTACAGAATATGTATGATATTGTAAGAAGTCATCCGGATATAGATCAATTAGCGTGCAATTATAAAAAACTTGATTTTTTAAATGGAGAGGTTGATGTACAAAGTGAAATACACGGTACTTCAGGCAAAAGAAAACTTAGAAAGGTAAAGTATACAGAGTATTTATATGAAATGAAAACATCTGTAAAAGGATCGTTTTATAAAAGAGATAAGTTGATAGAGATAGGTGGATTTAGAAGTCAAGGAGATGGAATTGGACTTGATGATTATCCACTTATGATGAAATTCGCTTATTACTTCAATACTTATTTACTTGAAGAAGAACTATATTTAAATTCATGGGCATGCAATGACAGTTTAAATACTAAGCATTGGTACCCAGAGCTTGTTGAAAACTATTATATGTGGTTATATTTTGCAAAAAAAGAAAAAAATATAAAAAGATTTTTTTATGAAAAAGCTGCGAAATATCTATTATTGGAACGTGCTAGAATTTACAAATCTGGAAAAAGTTGGGTAGGAGTTCCGATTAAAGTTGATTATGGAGAATTAAAACATGATTGTGAGTTAACCAATATAGACATAAATCGCCTTTTGGAAGCTATTTCATTTGTCATGGTTTATATATTTCAAAAACAAAAAAATAGAATTGGAATTGAAGAGTTAGTTAACATAGAAGAAATGAAAACTGGTGATAGTGAGTAAAAAATAGCATTTCAGAGATTATAAGCTATCTGAAAGATTTAGAAATAAGATAGTGTAAATATAGATGAAAAAATTATCACACATTTATAATATAGACATAATAATGGAGGAAAGTGGATTTTGAAAAGACTAAAAAAAATTAATAAGAGAATATGTGCAGCCGTGATGATTATCGCTATGGGATTATCAATGATATCAGGAACGAGAGTATTGGCGGCAGAAGAAATGAATACTGATACAAAGCGAGAAGATGAATCGGAGATTATTACACAACCAGCAGAAACAGAGGAAACAAATCCAGAGACAGAAACAAAAGAAGAGACTATTAATGAAAATATAGATAAAAACATTTCGAATGATGATAAAATAACAGAAGATATTGCACTGGAAGTACAGAAACCTATGATACAGTATGTTTATGTTGAAAAGCCTAATTTACAAGTAGGAGAAAAACAGAAAATCGTAGTTTCATTTTCAGAAAATATAGATGCTGATGAAGTGGTTCTGTTATATCAAAAAGAAAATTCATTAGATGTCTTGGAAACAAATGTGACTAATGAAGAGGATGGGGCAAAAGAATTTGATATTTTATTTCCAAAGGAATCAGATATGGGAACATATTATATTCAAGGAGTAAAAATATATAATGGAAGTGAAGAGATAGTATACAATTTTAAAGTAATAGGAATCGATGCTAAATTTGGAGTAGAAGAATATTGTGAAACAGAACCAGATGCAATAGTGGAGAATGCTGATAATTCAACAGCAGTCTCCGATGAGGTGGGAATTTCAGTAATGTCTTTAGATGATGAAGGCAATATTGAGGATAATACAGAAGTAGAAGAAAGTGTAAATAAAGAAATAAACAGCGAAAATGATATTGCAGTTTATTCTGAGAACACAGAAAAAACTGCAAAGCCGTATGTCATTGTTTTGGATCCAGGACATGGAGGGTACGATGGAGGTGCAAACGGTAATGGAGTAAATGAAAAAGATTTAACATTAAAAATAGCTAAATATTGTAAAAAATATTTAGAGCAACAAGGAAACGCTAAAGTATATATGACTAGGAACGATGATACATATGTTAGTTTGGCAGGGAGAGTAGACTATGCAGCTAGTGTTAATGCGAATCTTTTTGTAAGTATTCATTTGAATTCAGGAGGGGGACATGGAGCGGAAGTATATTATCCTAATAGTAATTATCGCTCAGATATTGGAAGTGAAGGAAAAACATTGGCACAAAGTGTACAAGATGAGTTAATTGCACTTGGAATTTATAGTAGGGGGATAAAAATAAGAAATAGTCAAGATTCAAAGTATCCGGATGGTTCGACACAAGATTACTATGCTGTAATTCAGCGGAGCAAACGTGCAGGATTTCCGGGGATTATAATTGAGCATGCGTTTATTGATAGCACTAATGATTTTTCAGCTTTTTTGAATTCAGACGAAAAACTGGAACGATTGGGAAAAGCTGATGCAACAGGAATATTAAAATATCTTGGACTTGGTAAAGGAGAGTGGAAACAAGAAAACAACGGTTGGAGATATCAGTATACATCAGGGAAATTTGCGATTAATAAATGGGAGTATATAGATGGATTTTGGTATTTTTTTGATGGAAACGGGTATAGACAAACGGGGTTTGTAGAAATTGCAGGAATCATTTATCATTTTGATAGTGATGGTAAAATGTCAATTGGTTGGGAAAAAATAAATGGCAAATATTATTATTTTAGCTCATCTGGTGCAAAACAAACTGGTTGGGTGAAACCATATGATACCTGGTATTATCTGAATCAGGATGGAGTGATGCAGACGGGGTGGCTGAGATTTACAGATGTAACATATTATCTAGATGAGTCAGGAGCATTAGTAGAAGGCTGGAGATGGATAGACGGGAAATGCTATTACTTTAAATCCGGAGGTTCCATGGCAAGAGATACATGGATTGGTGACAGCTATGTAGATAAAGATGGAGTATGGATAAAAGGCAAAGTAAAAGAAAATGAATGGGTACAAGTAGGAAATGAGAAATGGTATCGTCATGCAGATGGAAGTTATACGAGGTCAAACTGGGAAAAGATAGATGGAAAGTGGTACTTTTTTGATCAGAATGGCTGGCTAAAGAGAAGCTGCTGGGTAAAGCCATATGATACATGGTATTATGTAGATTCTGAAGGAGTGATGCAGACCGGCTGGTTAAAATTAACAGAAGGAACGTATTATCTGGATGAATCCGGAGCATTAGTAGAAGGCTGGAGATGGATAGACGGAAAATGCTATTACTTTAAATCCGGAGGTTCTATGGCAAGAGATACATGGATTGGTGACAGCTATGTAGACAAAGATGGGGTATGGATAGAAGGAAAAACAAAAAATCAGGCTAAGTGGATACAAGTAGGAAATGAGAAATGGTATCGTCATGCAGATGGAAGTTATACGAGGTCAAACTGGGAAAAGATAGATGGAAAGTGGTACTTTTTTGATCAGAATGGCTGGCTAAAGAGAAGCTGCTGGGTAAAGCCATATGATACATGGTATTATGTAGATTCTGAAGGAGTGATGCAGACCGGCTGGTTAAAATTAACAGAAGGAACGTATTATCTGGATGAATCCGGAGCATTAGTAGAAGGTTGGAGAGTTATTGATGGCACAATGTGTTATTTCCGTTCTGGAGGTTCTTTGCGTTGCAAAGGTGTGACAACAATTATGGGAACTAGTGGCTTGGGAACTACTAAAAATACTGTTGTGGACAAACTGGAAAAAATGTATTTAAAGAGTGGCAGAATATATCCTGCATATTATTCACAATATGGTGGAGCAGCTACAATTAGAGAATTTTGTGAGATAATATATGAAGAAGCCACAGATGAAAATGTTAAACCTGAAGTAGTATTTGGACAAGCCATGAAAGAGACAGGTTATTTACAATTTGGAAGAGATGTTCAGATAGAGCAGTTTAATTTTGCCGGATTAGGGGCAACTGGAAATGGTGTACATGGAAACAGTTTTGCTAATATTAGAGAGGGAATACGTGCTCAGGTACAACATTTGAAAGCATACGCATCTAAAGATTCTTTGAATCATGATTGTGTAGATGTGCGCTTTGGATATGTGAATAGGGGGAGTGCGCCATATGTAGAGTGGCTTGGAATAAAGGAAAATCCTAATAAAGCAGGCTGGGCTGCAAGTAGTGAATATGGAATAGATTTAGTTGAAAAATATATTAGCCCAATGTATAAACTATAGGAGAGGAGTTTTAGTTAGCGAATAATTAACTAATTGTATGGAATATGAAGCATGTATTTGTAATTTGCGCATATAAGGAAAGTCAGTATTTAGAAGAATGTATAAATTCATTGATAAGGCAAACGAAAAAAAGTAATATTATTATTGTTACATCTACACCTAATCCATATATACATAATATGGCTAATAAGTATGAAATAGATTATTATGTAAATGAGGAACAAGGTGGAATTACACAGGATTGGAATTTTGGATATAAATGTGCTTTAGAAAAATATCATAGTGAATATATTACGATAGCACATCAAGATGATTTTTATGAAACGAATTATTTATCTACAGTACTAAAAGAGGCTGAAAAAGCGTCTCATCCATTAATTATATTTGGGGATTATTATGAAATTAGAAATGGCTGTAAAGTATATAAGAATCGATTATTGAAAATTAAGCGTTTGATGTTATTACCACTTCGAATTAAAATATTACAAAAATCGAAATGGGTTAGACGAAGAATATTATCTTTAGGCTCACCAATATGTTGCCCTTCGGTTACTTTTTCTGCCAATAATTTGCCCGATGTAATATTTGAAAATCATTACCGTGCATGCGAAGATTGGGAAGCATGGGAAAAGATTTCAAAATTGAATGGAGAATTTATATACATTCCTCGACCTGTAATGGGACATAGAATACATGAAGATTCAGAAACTACAGCAGCTATAGGTGATAATAAACGTACAAAAGAAGAATATGAGATGTTTTGTAAATTTTGGCCGAAAATTTTTGCAAATCTTTTATTAAAACAATATTCGAAAGGACAGCAATCGAATCAGTTAAATGGCGATGTGCTGAAGAAAAAATAAATGAGGAAATTAATTATTATTCCGGCATACAATGAAGAAAGTAATATTGTAAAGACGGTAACCGCAATTCAAAAAAATGCAAAAGAATTTGATTACGTGATTATTAATGATTGTTCGACAGATAGGACAAGACAAATATGTGAAGAAAAAAAATATAATATAGTAAATCTTCCAATTAATCTCGGAATTGGAGGAGCTGTTCAAACCGGCTATAAATACGCAATGGAACATTCCTATGATGTAGCAGTTCAAGTAGATGGAGATGGACAACATGATCCAGAGTTTTTAAATATAATGGCGGAATATTTGCTAGATCATGAATTAGATATGGTAATAGGGTCTAGATTCATTGAACGTGAAGGATTTCAATCATCTAAATTGAGAAGAATTGGTATTATTTTCTTTTCAAAATTGATAAAAATTCTTACAAGAGTCGAAATAACAGATCCGACTTCTGGATTAAGAATGGTCGGAAAAAATGTAATTTCACTTTTTGCACAGGATTATCCAAGGGATTATCCAGAACCGGAAAGCGTTGTTGCTGTAATACGAAGAAATATGAGAGTGGAAGAAATCCCGGTTGTTATGAAAGAAC
>ERZ791886.1453-NODE-1453-length-11838-cov-2.530850_pt1 | contig 11838 bp, 7 predicted proteins | sample MGYA00510158_ERZ791886 | MGnify/ENA primary metagenome ERZ791886 (study PRJEB30046, sample SAMN00792063) | human gut metagenome | study: EMG produced TPA metagenomics assembly of the A metagenome-wide association study of gut microbiota in type 2... | reverse complement strand
CTGTAGTCAGGCTCCTTCAGGAAGCAAAGTGGGTGAGAATTCGATTCATCTCATCTAAATCTTCACCATGCAGCCCAATAGCTAGGCGTTTGAGCAGCGCTGTTTGTTTGGGAGTCAGTTTTGGCCGGTCCTGAAAGTACCAGTCTGCCATCCTGACCCCACCGCCATATCGGCCACGGACAGTCTCGATTGGGTAAGTAAGTGTGAGTTCTTCAATATCCCGGCGAATCGTTCGCTCACAGACACCAAGTTCCATCGCCAGATTTTGAATGCTATCACTCCGACGCTGACACAGCAGGCTGATAAGCTGCTGTTGCCGATCGTTCATCCTCACACACTCCCCCCCTTTTACCTCCATGGCCGAATCATACAGGTTAAAGCGGACAGCTCATGTCCGGATTAAAAACTTTTTTCGAGATTTTTTATGTCAGCAAACAAAAAGCGTCCATCCAACTCGACCAAAGAGCTGGATGGACGCAAAAAGAGCCGCTTGATCTCGTTGGCATACGCCGTTGAGCGTCCCCACCATATTTTGTCCCTTGCTTTAATGTACTTTATTTTCCCATAAAAAAATTAAAACAGAGAGTAGGGGTATACTCCTACTCTCTGTTTTTTGCGCACTGACCAGCTTAGATATTAGATAAAGGTTCGAGATATATAACTTTACCTGCAGAAATGTAAATATTTTTATTCACAGTACCGTCCTGTGCATGCCATCTCCTTGCTATATTCATAGCCGGAAGCATTTTTAGCATATGCCACCATTACAGCACGATATTTTACACCCGGCATTCCGTCAAAATAGAAATCGCCGCCGTGCTGTATTGTATCCATAGCATAGAAAGTGTCCGGATCACTGCTTCCGTATACAGTGAATTCTTCTATCCATTTGTTGGGGGCGATTTCGCTTTCAATCCGCAGACTATATACTCCAATTTTATCCATAGTATCTGTCCCGAATACACCGAACGAAACCGCCATTTCGCCCCCTCCCTTCGCGGATATGCCCAGCATATATGCATCAAAGTAGTGGCTGGCTCTTGCTTCATTCCAGATCTCTGCTGTGGCTGCAGAGGTAGGCATCATACTGGAAATGACAAAGAGTGCTAATAAAAGTACAGTTCCAAGTCTTTTTTTCATTGTTATCCCCCGTTTTCATAGATAGAATTGATCATTCTTTCAGCGTCTGCTCGGGAAATATCCCCTGTAATACTACATGTGCATTGACCATTTCTCCACATTATCTGCGTGTGTCCATAATTTTCTGAGATGGCATGTTCAATTCCGTGCGTCTGGTAAGTGTCTTTATACAGACCAGAATCCTTTTCTACCCACAAATCCGAAATATCTTCCGTATTTCGGTAGCAAAATACTCTGATAACAATACTTTTCTGTCCGTCTCTATATGTTGCCGATATAACGTCAGCTGACTCGACTTCCATCTCATAGATCTCGTCAATCGTATACCCAGGAGGAATCCATCCGGGCACGACCGAAATGTCAGTATACTTTTGAACAGCTTCCTTCAATGAACGATAGCCAGACACATTCGGTTCCTTAAGTTCCATAGTCCCTGGTATGTGCGGCACTGTTCCAAACAGTTCATCTTTCCATGTAATAATATAATCCTTCCAACCAAATGCTGCAGCGGATACGCATAAGAAAATAACTATAAGCACGGCAGCTTCGATACGCCATCGAATTTTTACAGCTCTATGAGAACTGGAAGGTTCTTTTTCGACACGATGCTTCGTGTGGAACAGCGCCCAAGATCGATCAAACGCACGTTCAGCGGCAGGATCTGGGGGGCTTACCTTCTCCATGGCTTCAATATAGATCTCTACAATCCGCGGATCAAATTCTTCCCCAGTCAGTTCCTCCTCATCATAAAGTTTTTCCAACTCCTCAATCAGTTCATCTGCGGTCTTTCCCCTAAGATGTTCTTTCAAATTAGCTTCGTTGAAGACGCTTTTAGAAGCAATGTCCTCACCGTTCCGCTGCAACATCTTATCTACCTCCTCACTATTATTAGTGGGTCCTATTTTCTAAAACGTGACATACTATTTAAATTTATTCCTTCATAATAATCTTTTTGACTCGGTCGCGGGCCCGTTTTAACTGCTGTCGAAGCGCGGTATCCTTCTTTCCGAATTCTTTCGCAATGTCTACGATATTGTCCTGCTCCTCATAGACTCTTTTCAACAATCTCTTATCGGATGGAGATAGGCTGCAGGGTAGAATCGTATCCAGGTTGAAGGATAAATCCTCCGGTGCAGGGACGTCTTCGTCCAACGGAAGATCCCGCCCTAATCTTCTGTGCGCTTGAATCGCCAGTCTGGCTGCAATCTTACACACATATGCGCGCCGATTCTCTGCCTCCTCAATCAAATTGAGCTGTCTGCATATCTCCTCATATGTATCTTGAAGTATATCATCCACTGCATCTGGCCATTGTCCTTTTAAGACGGATACAATGATCCGTTTTATGCTCGACTGATATTCATCCACCAACCGCATCACAGCTTCAGAATCTGACTGACTTAACCTCTTCCATGGTTTCTTTTTCATTTAAGCCTCACCCTTTTATAAACACACACAGAAAGACAAGCCCCGGAAGAATGTTCCTCCAAGGGCTTGCACTTTGCGCCTTTCCAGGTCGCTTTTGAAAAATCAGATTTGATTTTTTGAAGTATATCCCCGGCCGCTCAAATATTTTGCCGACATGAGCAAGTAGTCGGCATCTTCCTTTGTCATACTTTTTACACACCCCAGAAGCTCATGCATATATATCGAATCAATTCCGTCATCCCAAAAGAATTCTATCGGTAGCGTCTCAAGATATTCACATATCCTGAAAAATGCTCCCATGGAAGGCAGCGTTTTTCCAGAAGATATCTGCTGCAGATAACATTTGCTTTGTCCCAGCTCTCTGGACATCCTGCTTTCCGATACCCCTTTTTGTTCCCGAAACTTGGTTATCCGCTCCCTTAATTGTTTGGGATAGTCTGCCATCATATCACCACCTACCATAATATGATAGCCAATTTCTATCTATCGGTAGGATGATTAAAATAATCATTTTTATCATAATTTTAAGTATATACTTTTTTAAATAATATTTTTTTGAAATGATACTATTAAAAGAATATTTCGAGCTATCATATTTGCTTCTTTCTTTTATTTTACAATATTAAATTTGACAAATTTTTTAATATTATATGTCACGATTTTTGCGTTTTTGCCCACTACAATATATAGAAGGACTTCTTTGGGAAACTTATTTTCAATATTCAGAAAAGGAAAGGGGGCTAGTTTCTGGTGTCCCAAGGAAGTCGGGCTATCAGAACGATATGAGAGGAGTATACATATGAAGGCACGAAAACGGTTCTCACGCGTTGTTGCTTCAACCCTGACCCTGGCGCTCCTTCTGGGGATGTTGCCGATGGCTGCTTTTGCGGCAGACCCCGACTATGCTCCCACAGTTGCAGAGCTCAAGAACATGACCATGGAAAATGTCCTCAATGCTGAGGAAATATCTCTTTACAGCAACGGGGAAATGACCAACTATTTCTATCGCGGCATAAACCTGAGTAACAACGCTCTGGTTAAGGTTGGTTATACCCTGGAACAATCCCAACCTGCCAGTCTGGCGCTCTACAAGATGGCGGAAGGGGATGAATGGACTGGTGATGAGGTCGAGCTGGTGCCGGGGGATACCACCGATCCTGAGCCCTTCCTGGCGGACTTTGTCGGTTATCTCTATGGAACCCGGGTCCTAGATAATATTGATAATCCGGATGAGGAGGCCGAGGAAGTTACCGGCCACCAACTCTCCAGGGAAGATTGGATGTATATTATCTCTGAGACTGCTACTGGTATGCGACCTCAGAAGGCGATTATTGGTGACTACGCATATGGCTTCGCCGGAAAGAAGCTCCCATTGGAAAAGTATAAGGGCGGTCCTACTCCGGAAAACATCTCTCCACTACCGACCGAAACACCGGTCGCAAGTCCCGAAGTGACCGATACTCCGACTCCTGTTGAGACGGAGACACCTCTACCGGAGGAAAGTGGAAATCTGCCCCCAACAGAAACAGAGTCTCCTGTTCCCGAAGAAAGTGAGCTTCCCGCCCCAGACGAATCTGCAACGCCGGTCCCAGGGGGGCCAGAAGAACTCCTGCCTTTCGAGTCGGAAAATCCCATTCCCAGTGAAAATGAACCAACTTCTGAGTCTACAGGAACGCCAGAGCAACTCTCCAACGCACTCTCTTCTCATGTTCCGGTCGGAATGGCTGGTGACCTACCTGAGCTCCAGGGAAGTGTAGCCACACAGGAGCCCATGATGCCTGAACAAGAGGGTGCCATGAAAGAATCTACACCTCCTGTCGAAACGGAGGCTCCCACTCTGCCTGAAACCACTGAGCCGTTGCCGAATGAAAGCGCAGTACCCACTCCAGAAGAAAGTGTTAGCCCTGCTCCAGAAGAAAGTGTTGTGCCTCTGCCCGAAGAAAGTGCACCCTCAATCGAACCCGCTCCATCTGAGTCGGTCCCTCTCCCGGAGTCATCCCCCTCCTCAGAGTTGGCGGATGACCCCCGTCCGGAACTGACATATGATGACGTTATCTTCAATCGCGGTTCGATATTTGCTTCCAATGGAGATCTGGAAGACGCAGCCAAGTCCATCATCAACTACATCCTCTGGGACGGTCGCGTGGTCGAAAGTGAAGGTGCCGAGCCCTTCCTGCCCGAATACGAAGACGGTGCCCGCTATGTAATCGTTCTGGAGCCCACCACCGATATTGCAGCGGTCTATAATAGCTTCCTGGCCTTTGAAATCGACCATTCTGAGGATAATCTTGCGGATTGGGCTCAATTTTGGGAACTTTATCGAGAACTTACAGAAGATCCTGTTGACCTACTCACCGGCAGTTTTAGCTGGGAATATCAGGATTTTGCTCTCTACGGCAGGAATGATCTATCCTTCATACGTTATTATGAGTCCTCCGATGGGGAGCATAATCATGCTCTGGGAAACGGCTGGTCTCACAATTACAGTTATTCCCTGGAAACCGGCCTGCTCTATGCCAAAGTAACGCTACCTGGTGGTCATGACGTTTATTTTGACCTCATCTACGATGGCTCTTATCAAGCCAAGGCTGGCTCTGCCTACACTTTGGATCGGGATTCCACCGGCTTCCATCTGTCTGACCGGAATGGGACTGTCTACGATTTCAGCGATAACGGCCTGTTAGAGCGCATTTCCTATTTAGATGGGAATACTATTTCTCTCTCATACAATGGAGACCAGCTCACTCGGATCTCCAACGATACTGGTTCCTTTGCGCTCTCCTACAATAGCGAAGGCAATCTGGAAACCGTAACCGACAGCACAGGCCGTTCCATTCTTCTCAGCTATGACGGTGATTCTCTGATCTCCGCAGAGAATCCGGACGGTGACAGCCTCCGGTACACCTACGAAAACGGCCTCCTCGCCACAGTTCAGAACTTCAAGGGCGAGGTGTATGTAGAGAATACCTATGACTCCGAAGGCCGTGTCATCCATCAGTACGCCGCCGACATCGGCACCTTTGATTTTACCTATGATCCTGAAAACCGCCGCAACACCAGTACCGGGAGCGATGGCTATTATTTATCCATCGTGTATGACGAGCTTGGCCGCATCATTGAATCCACCAATGAGAATGGTACGCAAAAATTCAGCTACGACGAGTTGAATCAAAGGGTTTCCGAGACAGACCGTGAAGGCAATACCACCTATTATGAACACGATAATAATGGCAACATCTCCGCTATCACCTATCCCGATGGGACCAGCGAAAGCTATTCCTACGATGAAGACCGAAATGTCACCAGCTTCATAGACCGAAACGGCAATACCTCCAGCTATACCTATAATGGGAATGGACAGGTCCTGACCTCTACAGATGGAAGGGGTAATACGACCGCCTATGAGTATGATGCTATGGGCAATCTGCTTTCTCAAACGGATGCTGAGGGCAACACTACCACTTATACCTATGACAACACGGGTAACTGCACATCCGTCACTGATGCCAAGGGCAACAAGAGTTCTATGGAATATGATGGGCAGGGCCGCCTGATATCCCAGACCGACACCCAGGGAAATACCGTAACCTACGAATATACCGAAGCTGGCAAGCTGGTCAAGACTACCGATGCCCAGGGCAATATCCAAACTTATGTAGTGGACGGCAACGGCTTCAATTCCAGCGAGAGCGACTGGATGGGTAACCATACCACTTACGAACGAAATATCCAGAATCAAGTCCTCAAGATGACCGATCCGATGGGGAACTCCACGACCTATGGATATGATGAGCGCGGCAACATGACTGTGACCACGGATGCCAACGGTCACTCTACTACCTACACCTACGATGCAGCCGGGCAGATGATCTCTATGACAACTGCCAATGGCGGCACCTGGAGCTACAAGTATGACAAGGATGGCCGGCAGGTCTCCTCCACCGATCCTGCTGGCGGGACTTCTACCACGGTCTATGACAGTACGGGGCGTACCAGTTCTACCACCGATGCCCGCGGCGCTGAAACCTCTTATGCCTATGACGGTGTGGGAAATAATACCCGAACCAAAGACGCGCTTGGCAACAGCACTGTGATGGAATATGATGCTAACGGCAACCTGCTCTCCCAAACAGACCGCACCGGCGCCAAAACGACCTATACCTATGATGCCAACAACCGCATGGTAAGCAGCGTGGACGCGCTTGGCCAGACCACACATTACAGCTATGATGAAGTTGGAAACCTGATCTCCACCACCACCCCGGAGGGAAACCAGACCTCTACGGAGTATGATACCCTGAACCAGGCCAGTTCCTTCACTGACGCATTGGGCCGCATCACTGCGCAGGAATACGATACTCTGGGCCGTGTAACAAAGACTACTTATGCTGATGGCTCCAGCGTTTCTTACACCTACGATGCCAACGGGCAGGTGCTTACCACCACGAACGAGATGGGCGGTGTGATATCCTATACCTATGATGCCGATGGCCATATGCTCACTATGACTGATCCTATGGGCGGCGTAACACGTTCCACCTATGATGCAGTAGGTAACGTGCTCAGCAAGACAACCCCCATGGGGTTCACGACCACATATACCTACGATGGGGATAACAATATCGCCTCCGTCACCGATGCTAACGGGGCTACGACTACTTATACCTATGATGCTGCGGACCGGGTAAGCACGGTCACCGATGCGTTGGGCGGTACTACCAGCTATACCTATGATGCCGTCGGCAATCAAAGTACGGTCACCGATTCGGAAGGAGGCGTGACCCGTTATGAGTATGACCTGCTTGGACGTATTACAGCGATTACCGATGCCAGAGGAGCACGGACTACTTATGCCTATGACAATGAAGGCCGCCAGACCAATGAGACCGACGCCCTCAACTACAGTGCCAGTAAGACTTATGACGCCATTGGCCAGCTTATTCAGGAAGCTGATAAGAACGGTAACACCTGGCATTACACTTATGATAAAGATGGACGACGGACTTCTCAGACTGACCCACTGGGCAATACAACAACCTACGAGTATGATGCGGTCGGCAATCTGCTGAAGATTACCAGCGCCATGGGACACACCACCCGCTATACCTATGATGAACGTGACCGGAAGACCTCTCAGACCGACGCTCTAGGACACACCACGACATTCCTCTATGACAGATTAGGACGAGTAGTGGGTACCACCAATAAGGATGGCACTGAAACCAGCAACGTCTATGACGCCAATGGAAATTTGCTCTCCACAACCGATGCGTTGGGCAACGTGGTCTCCTACGCCTATGATGCCGATGGCCGCATGAGCTCTATCACTAACGCCATGGGTGGGGTTACCAGCTTTACCTACGATGCGGCGGGCAACCTGCTCTCTACGACCGACACCATGGGAGGCGTTACCAGCAACGTCTACGATGTCAACGGAAATCTGACCTCCACCACCGATGCTGTGGGCAATACCACCTCCTACACCTACGATAAACTGGGCCGGGCACTCTCCATTACCGATGCCAATGGCGGTGTCACCTATGCCCAGTATGATGCCAATGGGAATATCGTGAAGACCACTGACCCAGAAGGCAATGTGACCAGCTACACCTATGACGCCAGAAATCAACTTACAAGCTATACCGATGCCGAGGGGTATACCTTCTTCTACACTTATGACGGAAATGGAAATGTCGTCTCGGAGACCGATGGCAACGGCAATACTACCCGATATGTCTACGATGGACTGAACCGGGTGGTAGAGCAAATTAATGCTGAGGGCAATCCCTCCACAAACGAGTACGATGCAGACGGCCGGATGATCAAGGCAATTGACGAAGAGGGTGCAGTGACAGCATACACCTATGATGAAAATGGCCGCCTTACCCAGATGACCAATGCCCTGGGCTTCTCTACTTCCTTTGAGTACGACGCGATGGACCGGGTGGTCAAGGTCACCGATGCAAAGGGGAATGCCACCACCTATACCTACGATGCGGTGGGTAACGTGAGTACAGAGACCAACGCCAAGGGCGTGACCACCAGCTATGTCTATGACGCCAATTACAACCTGACCTCCTTGACTGACGCGGCAGGAACTTCCACCTACCTGTATGATGCAATGGACCGGGTGGTGGGCCAGACAGACCGCCGGGGCAATACACAGTGGTTCCGCTACGACGCCATTGGCCGGATCACTGCAGTGCGGGACAAGAACGGCAACCTGACCGAGTACATCTACGACGGCAACGGCAATATTGTGAAGACCATAGACGCTCTTGGAACTGAAGCGGTCTTTACCTATAACAAGAATGACCAGCTTATCTCCATGGATCTCCATCGTATGGATACAGTCAATAACGTGGACAGCCATGAGATCACCCTGTACGAGTATGACGGCAGAAACCTGGTGACCAAGGAGATCAACGCCTTGGGCGACAGCACCCTGTACGTCTACGACGGCAATGGAAACTTGGTGTCTAAGACTGATGCCGACGGCTATGTCACAGAATATTCCTACACAGCCCTTGATTTGGTGCAGAGCATCAATTACAATGGGGGTAAAGCGGTCTCCTACCAGTACAACAAGGTAGGCGAACTGATCCAAATGGATGACTGGACCGGCACCAACACCTTTGAATTGGACCTGCTGAGACAACTCAAAAAGGCCACTGACCACAAGGGAAATGTGACCGAATACACCTACGACGAGGTGGGCAATCAGGTTACGGTAAAGTATCCGGACGGAGGCATCGTTTCAAATTTCTACGATGCGGTCAACAATCTGACCAGTGTGATCGACCCGGACAAGGGCACTTATGCCTATACCTATGACGATGCCAACCGGCCGGTGAAGCTGCACTACCCCAATGGCTGGGTGGAGGAGTACACCTACGATGCCGAGGGGAATCTGATTAAGACGGTAGATATCGACCCCTTCCAACTCTACAACAAGACGCCATCTATCAAGTTTGAGTATACCTACGATGCTGAGGGTAACGTGACCCATGAGTTCCAGCGGGACAGCGATGCGGTGGAAAACAAGAAAAGCCATACAGACTATACCTATGACGCTTTGAACCGTTTGACCGGCAGCACCCGCAAGCTGGAGATCTATCCTTACAACACTCTCTCCTATACTTACACCTATGACACCCTGGGCAACCTATTGCAGGAGGCCGGTCCAACAACAAAGGATCTGGACACCTACCAGTATAACGACCTGAATCAAATGACGGCCAAGAGAGTATGCGGCTATGAGCAGACGATCACCCGTATCCATAATTACGGCTATACCTACGACAAGCGCGGTAATTTGGTGAAGGAAGAGGAAATCTGCTCCCCCACTACCACCGGGCCAGAGACCATCACCATCGCTACCTACAAGTATGATGAGACCAACCGTATGGTCCAGGGCACTAACAAGGCTGGTGAGGCAAGTCTCTACACTTTCAATGGCCTGGGTGTGCGCGTCGGGTCGGAGCTGATCTTGGAGGACAACACCCACGGCTACACAGACTTCCACTGCCAGAGTCCCAGCATCGAGACCACGGTGGGAGGCCCCCATGGCCCCGAGGTCGTGAAGGCAGACTATGTGATCGACTACACCCGGCTGGATGTCGATCAGCGGGTTTTGATGAAATCCGAGGAAGATGGCTATGACTTCCGCTATGTCTACGGCCTGGATAAGGTTCAGGTAAAGGTCACTGGCGAGGGCAGCGATTGGTGGGGGCAGAACATTCAGAAATGCGTGAACATGGCCTATGTTCACACCGACCGGCTGGGCAGCGTGGTGAATCTCTCCGACCAGTATGGCCGTGTCACGGCCCGGGCGGACTACACCGACTGGGGTGAGGTGCGCGCTTATACAGACATCACCGTAGACCAGGGGTTCCGTATCCTGCTCCCGGAACTGACCTATGCTACCCATGAGTATGACGATGTGCTGGACCAGTTCTACGCCAAGGCGCGGATGTACGATGCCCCCAATAAACGGTTTACCGCAATGGACCCATTGAAGGGAACACCAGATAATCCAACTCAATATATTCAGTATTTGTATGTTGAAAATGCTCCCATAACAAAAATTGATCCTGATGGCCGCATGGCGTTAACGGTAGTCCTTTCTGCTGGAGCATTTACTCTAATAGCAGCAGGCAGTGTTATATTGTTCAAAGGCCTCCAGGAGCTGTGTCGCACGGTCGCAGACATGGTTTATCCCAATTTGGTTGATGGCTACAATCGCGTTATAAATGATATCAATCGTGGGGTTCGTACATTTGAGACGTATTTTGAGTCTATCCAGGAGTATGAGGAGTATACAAAGACGCTGACAAATATCCAGGACATCGGAAAGTTTGATCAAGCGACCATAGGGGCCTATGTCCCCTCTACTTCTGAATTAGAAGGAGAACTACTGGATGCACTTGGTGTTGGCGCAAACACCCTCGAAAGAAATGAACTGAAAAGCTATATTCAGTCTATCAAAAACTCCGCTTACGACTACTTAGTCACGGTTGTAGATGGGTCTGCCATCGTAACGTATGCAGGAACAGAAGATTACAAAGAATATTTTACAAAAATTAGATGTGAAGTAAAGGCCAAGGTAGAGGCGAGGGCGAATCAGAAACTGGAACGCGGCTATTGTGTCTATGTACTAAATATACCGCCCAAGAATGATGTAGTTTATGTCGGTATGACTGTTGAGCCGGAAAGAAGACTTGCCTCACATAATGCTAGTGGTAAATTTGGGGATAAAAGAGTAGATTTAACTGTTGTTGCAAAAGCGACAGATAAAAATGATGCCCGAGCCAAAGAGATGTTCTATATGACCATCTACTTTGATGAACTGTATGCAGCAGCATACAACCGGATTAGAAGCATTAGCCCGGAGAAGATGGGATCTGACAAATACAGCAATACAGTAAAAGTTCTTGCGGAGATGGTCGGTGACATCACAGAGAACGAGCTGCTGTGTATGCTGGAAGAGACCGTGCCGCCTGGCTTCGGACACTGAATGAAAAAGGAGGAAAATAGGATAGATGGGTACATGGGACACCTCGTTGTATGGCGGCGATCTTCCGCTGGATATCAAGGATGAATACTATGAACAGCTTTATGAGGGTCACACGCCGGAAGAGGCGGCGGCCCTGGTCTGGAAGGAGCTGCGGCTGGGCGAGGAAGATCTCCCTGTATTCCGGCTGATCCTGGCGGACGTCCAGTGGAAGCTGGGCCAGATGACGGAGGATACCCTGCGCAATGCGCTGGAGG
>ERZ791886.1451-NODE-1451-length-11859-cov-2.911810_pt1 | contig 11859 bp, 11 predicted proteins | sample MGYA00510158_ERZ791886 | MGnify/ENA primary metagenome ERZ791886 (study PRJEB30046, sample SAMN00792063) | human gut metagenome | study: EMG produced TPA metagenomics assembly of the A metagenome-wide association study of gut microbiota in type 2... | reverse complement strand
ATTCCCACTCGCCGAGTTAAATCCATTTCTAAACTTTTTTGTATAGAGGATTTAATTCGTCGTGGTTTTCTTTGATGCAGATTATCCTTATCCTAAGGTCTATTCGGACTTTTGCTATCAAAAATCTATCTGGGCCATTCTATCAGGGGTTTTGCTTGAGGGTGGCTTAGGAGCATTATAGCATAATCCACGGCTATTTTCCAGTGAAAATGAGCCATTCTCACTCTAACCTTTATGTTCCCCCTTGCCCTGCATCAGATATCAACCAACTGACCGCATTACATATTGTAGCGTAATATCATAACCTCAGAAGACATGTTAGCAGGCAATATTGCGGATGAATTCTTCTGGATCATTTCGTATGTAGTTTCGTGCTACAGCTGATAATTCTGCAGTTGGTTTTGTCATCTCACGCAATTCAGTCACATATTTTTTGAACATTGCCTTATATCCCTGAGAATTAGTTTGAGCATATTCGCGGTAAGCTTGCTTAATTAGCTCAATTTTAGTTTTGCAAATCTGTTGGATTTCTTTGCGTGCATCTACCAATGCTACATTGTTCAAATCAAAAACTCTCACCGATAAGCAAACTCTAAGTGCATCCCAGCAGGTAACATCGGTACATGCCGGATAAACCTTTCCGTCTAATCCAAACCCAATTAACGATACATCACACATATCTGTAGGGTCAAGCAAACCATACCATTCTTCAGTGATCTCTTCACCTTCAGTTATAGCATGCGTACCTTTCTTTAAAGGAAAATATGAACCTTTACTAGTATTAGGAATTGACGCAGCCAACCGATAGTTCTTCCAGTCGAACGCCAACCACCAATACGCCTCCGTACTGGTGGCTGTTTCTATTTCACAGTTTTTCTTTAGCTCTATTGGTTTCTTTTTGGGTCGAAAGTGATCCATGTGAAAATGCGATGCAATTTCTTTGGCTTCCGTGTACCAGCACTTTCCATGGGATAAATCCATATAATGTTCCTTCAATTTTCCCCAATAGGCGTCATGCCGATCGATAAAATCATTTCGCTGATCAGGCGGGAGCTCCATTAACTCTCTTGTGAGTCGTTCTCCTTCGGCAATTAATTCTGGAGAAGGAGGATTGTCAAACAAATCAATAAAAATCATTTGTCTTCCTCCTCCAATATCTCTTCCAAAATATCATCCATTAGTTCCGTCATTTTCTTTCGCTCGACATCTGTAATGGGCTTATCTTGAAACTCTGGTCGAGAATAAAGGTGTTTAAGAAATTGCCCATATAGGGGATCTCTAGTAGTTCTTGAGAAACCAAGCTGCTCTAATTCTTGGGTCAACTGAGTAAGCTCTGCACTTTCTTTGAGCGTCCGCTCATTTTCTTTTTTATATTGCAACTGTAGTTTTCGATCCAACTTGTTCTGTGTTTCATTATCAAGTGTTGTGGGTAGCCCAAATAGATCGCTGGTCAACAGTCCGGCCACTCCCATCCCTTTTGGATCAACTTCAGGCATTCTTACAGTAGTTCCATTAGGTGTACGGTCGAAAATCGTTACCGCTTCTTTATTTAACCCACCGATTACAATCGGGTCATGCGTAGAAATGATGACCTGACTACTTTCACTTTGCCCAACAACATTTTTTATAAGCGTTAAATAGTCAAATTTCCAAGCGGGGTTCAAATGAGTATCTGGTTCATCCAATAAAAACAAAGACTCTTTGGACTGAGTAAACTTCAATAAACCCAAGACCATCAAGAGTTGTTGTTCGCCTTCACTCAGTTCGTTAAAAGTGATAATCGTCCCGTCTGTTTTCCTAACTTTGATGCGAACTTCCTCTATTAGATCAGAAATATATGTGCTCTCAAGATTTTTGAAAAATTCAACATTGTTTCTGTATTTTTCTGCAAAGGCCTGTAGCTTTTCCTGATCTTTCAAATAGAGATATGTGACTTCTTTTTTTACAGTTTTTATCCCCTCCTCAAACGATTCAGTTTCTTTCAAAGGAGCCAAAGCATATTCGTACAAATTATCGAGAAACTCTCGCACTACTCCGCGGGCACCCCAAAAATCCGCTTTGGGGTGAGCCTTTCCCTTTACCCACTCTGCCCTTTTTAGCACGAAAAGTACGGATTCGACAGAGTCTATCTCAAAATATTTTCTCAAAAATTCCTGGTTCCTTTCCTCAAAAAAAGAGAAGAAGGCCAGTAAAACAAAGTTGCTGTGAATGAGACGGGCATAAAACAACGGACGGAGCGTTTCATTATCTCCATCTAATAGCGCCCTGTAAAACTGTTTTTGATGCTTGGCGAAATGTTTCTCCAGGCGGTTACTTGGTCCGGAATAATATGCAAAAACATGCTCCGGCAAATACTCACGCTTCTGTTTATAGAAATTTGTGCGAGCGAGCACCTTACCATCCACAAGAAGCTCCTGCTTACTTTCGCTTACATTATTTTTTATTTGCACAGTGTGGCCGGAACATCTGTAGAGTATTTCATAAGAAAAATCTTTGGTAAATACGCCAAGATCTAAATCCCGAAAGATAATTACAATTGCTTCCAAAAGATTTGATTTGCCTGCACCGTTGCGACCAATAAACACAGATGTCAATTGCGACTCATCGATATCAATTTGGAAATCTTTCAGATTCTTAAAGTCGTTGATTTTCAGCTTGTCTATTCTCATTTGCAGCCTCCAAGTAGGATTCTCCATTTTCTCTACTTTCTACAACACTGCCATTGTCAATTAGCTCTTTCAACCGTGCATAGAAATCATCAATTGGAAGCTCTGTTTCTCTCTTCAAATTTTCAGGAGTTAGACGCACACCCGTTGATAGTGCTTCCATTATTGTCTTGGGCACAAAAACCACCTCTGCTTTTTGCTTGGAAACTTGTTTATGTCTTACTTTTTCACTTTCTATTGTTTCCGAAAAACTTCGTTCTAACAATTTAATTGCGCTTTCCTCACTGGGATCGTTGGTGCCCAGCTCACCACGGAAGGCGCGGGCGAGGATGGCTTTTTTGATGAGGTCGATCTGCTCCAGCACCCTCTCGGCGGCTTCCTTGGCCCGCTGCTCTTTAGCGAGAAGGTCGTCAAGAATACGGACGATTTCGGTTTGCTCTGGAACAGACGGAATCGAAAGAATTATTTCTTTAAGCTTTTTCGCATTAACACCTGGCTGGGCAATGCCTGCGCTAAATTCTGTGATCTGGCCCCAATACAGTTGAGATTGCATGAAACCGTATAAATATTGCGGTTGTAACTTAGGCGATTTTATTTTTATGCGTATCAAATAAGATGCAAAAACCGCTTTTACTTCATCAACAATTAGGTAGCTTTTTCCTGTAGTTGCACCCGTTCTTGCAATCATAATATCATTTTGTGAAACGGCATATCGTTCAAAATCAGTATCGCTAATTTTACAAAATGGGACATTAGCCCAGTCTACAACACCGTCTTGAATGTCTGTAATACGGAGAAATTTTGGCCCCACTTGTTCCCAGGATGCACTTTCAGTATACCCATATTGCGAATCAACATATTTCCCAAGACTAGCTTTTTCCCAACTCTCCATCCCCACACCGTGTTCTTTTCTCCATTGGGCGGTGAGTTCACCGGTGAAGGCTTTGTGGAGAATAGCAGCTTTACGGGTTTCAAAGCTGTCCAGCGCATCCTGGGCCTTTTGCTTGGCCTCGTCAAGCTTGGCAAACAGGCTTTCAATGCGGTCAACAATGTGCTGTTGTTCATAAATAGGTGGGAGTGGGCATTTTGCATCTAGCACAACGCTCTCCGATACGCGCGGCAAGTTAATCCCTTTAGAATTTGAGACAGCATATTCGATAAAAGTATCTTGATCCAAAAAGAAATTTACAAATTTAGGTATAGTAACTGATGTAGCATTAAAAACCAGAATATCTGTTGAACAAACACCGTCAAAAGTTGCAATATCATGTTTATTCAGATATGGGCGCAATTTACCATAGAGAATCTGCTGGGGATGAAACACATTTTTTAAACTTTTTACTCCCTCAGCAGAATCATACGCAACAATACCACCATCTTTTTGCATATGTTCAAGACCAACATATTTTAAGTCGGCATCAGAAAATTCATCAGTCTTTTCCTTTGAACTTTGCAATAAAAATCCTAACCTCGTCCAGCACCAATTCCTCGGCACCTTGTACGGCTGCTCACTCTCCGGCACCAGCGCCGCCTGCAAGCGCTCCTCCGGCGTCAGGGTTTCTTTTTTCTTTCCTCTCGGCATCAGTCCTGCACCTCCAGCGCCCGCAGCTCCTTCACCACGCTCATCAGCAGGTCGACAGCCTCCTCCAGATTGGCGACAGCCTCCTCGGCGCTCTCTGCCGGGTCGGGCAGGTCGTTGTAGTCCAGCACCGAGTCATCCCGGATGAGGCCCAGGTCCAGGCTGTTGCCCTTTTCCGCGATCTGCTCCCGGGTAAAGACACTCCACCGCTCATCCTGCACGGCATGGCGGTCCTCAGCCTCGTAAGCCTTCTCAAAGTCCGCGAAATGCTCCGTTTTCAGCGGAGTGGTCTTGCCGAAGCTGGGCATATTGGTGCGCAAATCATAGAACCAAACCTCTTTTGTGTTGCCTTTGTCGTTCTTGCCACGGGTGAAGAACAGCACATTGGTCTTGACGCCCTGGGCGTAGAAAATGCCAGTGGGTAGGCGGAGAATGGTATGCAGATCACACTTGTCCATCAGGTCGCAGCGGATTTTCTCGCCGTCGCCGTCAGCAAAGAGCACATTGTCCGGCAGCACTACAGCGGCCCGGGCTTTGCCGTTGGTCTTCAGGCTGCGGTAGATGTGCTGAAGGAAGTTCAGCTGCTTGTTGCTGGTGGGGAAGGTGAAGTCATCTCGGGTGGCGCGCTCGCCGCCCTTCTTGGTGCCGAAAGGCGGATTGGTAAGCACCAGGTCAAAATCATGGAGAGCCTTGCCCTGGTTGGACAGGGTATCGGCCAGCAAAATCTGACCGTCGATGTCGTGCAGCATGGCGTTCATCAGAGCCAGACGGTGGGTGTCGTGGACCAACTCACAGCCGGTGAAGCCCTTTTCCCGTTCAAACTTTGCCTGGTCTGCATCCAGATCGTAAAAATCGTCGGTGTGCTCCTTGACATACCGGTGGGCGGCAATCATAAAGCCGAAGGTGCCGCAGGCAGGGTCGTTGCACCGCTCGCCGGGCTGGGGCTTCATCAACCGGGTCATCACATCAATGAGGACGCGAGGGGTAAAGTACTGGCCCGCGCCGGACTTTTTCTCGTTGGCGTTCTTCTCCAACAGCCCTTCATATAGGTTGCCCAACCCCTCTTCCCGGGCGGAGTACCAGTCTAGGCCATCAATAGTAGTGATGATCTTTTCCAGGTTCTTGGGCTCGTCGATGTTGGTGGCGGAGCCCTGGTAGATCTCCCTCACACGGCCGGTACAGTTTTCACCCAGGTGGGCCAGCAGCTCTTTATAGAATTTCTTCAGCTCAATGCCGCTTTTGGCGGTTAGCTCATCCCAACGATAGGTAGCGGGAATCTGGCTTTCTGCGCCGGTCTCCTTTGCCATCTTCAAAAACAGAATATAGGTCAGCTCGGTGACATACTGATGATAGGTAATGCCATCGTCCCGCAGTACATTGCAGAGATTCCAGAGCTTGGATACAATTTCCTGTGTAGTCATGCACGGTCTCCTCCGTTATACCAGTTGGTTTCAGCAGCAAATTTTAATACCATCGCTTCAAAAACTTGGGCCTGATATTCGGGCTTTATTTTAGCTTTGTCCTTTACCAGATCATGAATGGCATCCAAAATTTTCTTTTGGGCTTCTTCCTGGTCCTGAGGAAGAGGCCTAACCCAGTTTCCTCTATTTTGAATAGCTTGATTGACCATTGCCGAAAAAACTGTATTCATAAATTGATTTTCACTCATGCACTTCTTCCTCCATCATCGTACAGATATTCGTTGAGTTCCAGCACGATGCTCTCTAACTTATTCTGGAAAATCCGGTCAATTTTCTTGAATCCGCCCTCACTTCTGAAACGGGTATCTTCATCAAACACGCCTATATTGAGGACCGATTCCTCCATGAGATACTTTTCCATGCGGCCAATCCACTTTTGCTCGATGGCGGTGAATTTGTGAGCCTTTTTCAGCTTGTCCACCGCTCGGCGGATACGGGCTTCATGGCTGATGAGAGTGGAGCCAATGGCATACCGGCGAATCAGGCTGATGATATCTGCCGCCATCTCCTCGTTGGTCAGCTCCGATATGGCGGTGTTGAGCTGCTGGGTGGTAAAGCCCTCCCGATCCAGCGTCAGGCGCAGATCCTTCAAACTTTCCCGGGTCAACTCCTTCGGCCGGGTACAGACGATATTCAGTGCCGCAATCTCGTTGAGATGGGTCTTTACATAGTCGGCAAAGGCATCCAGATAGTCCTCCGGGCGGCTGCCGGTACCGTAACCACGGGTGTGGCTGACCAGTTCATCCGGCGCGTCGGAGAGAACCACCGGGCGGCCGCCGTTGGCCCGGGTCTCTCCAAGCAGTTCAAAAAGATCCCGATGGGCCAAAATATGGTTGCGGGCCTGCTGGGGCGGCTCCTGCTCCAACTGCTGAATAAACTGGGTGGGGTCCGTGCCGCCAGTCATGCTGACAAAATGCTCCATGGTCTTTCCGTCCAACTTCCGCTTTTTCCGCTGGAGTTTGGCGATGATCTGATCGACCTGGTACGCGATCTGCTTTTCGTCTTCCAGAACCTCAAGACCGTCCAGCAGCTGGCCAAAGGAGGCCGATGGATTCGCTACCACAGGTTTCATGGTATTGACTGGTTCTAACGATTCATAGACACCGACAGGGTCATAAATCTCAAAGTGGGTCTTATGGATCTTGGGGCACAGGCGGGTAGCACGGCCCAGCATCTGTTCAAACAGGATGCGGGATTTTACCCGGCGCAGGAACACCAGATTCGTGATCTCCGGCACATCGATACCAGTGGTCAGAAGGTCCACGGTGACGGCAATGCTGGGATATCGCTCATTCTTGAAGCGCTTGATGGCTTCCTGTACTTTTTTGGGGTTTCCGCCGCCCACGCTGCCGGTGATCTTCATAATGGCTTCGTTGTCCACGCCGTACTCGGCATAGATATTTTTCAGAATATCCACAATCATGTCGGCATGCTGGTCATCCACGGCATAAATGAGCGTTTTGCCCTGCTCGTCTGGATTCTCGGGGTCGATGTCTCTAGCAATCTCGGCCAGCACCGCCTCGTTAAAGGGCCTGGTAATAACCTTCTTGTTGAACTGCTCTACATCGAAGTTGAGTTCATCGTTCAGCAGTTCGCTGTTGGTGATCTCTCCGGTCACCGGATCGTAGACAGTGACGGTATCGCCGGATTGATAGTGAATGCCTTCATCCCGCAGTTTGGTATGGAGATCGTGGGGGGCGTCGTGATCCACCAGATACCCTTCGATAACCGCTTCACGGTAGGTGTACTTGAAAACCGGCTGGCCGAAAATCTCGGTGGTCTGTAGGGCAGGAGTCGCGGTCAGAGCGATTTTTACCGCATCAAAATACTCGATCACGCTACGGTATTTGCTCTGGTAATCTCGCTGATCCCGGTAGAGAAGTTCGGTGTCGCCCATCTCCTTGTCCAGAAGATAGCCCCGGTGAGCCTCATCTATGATAATCAGGTCATAGTCGTTGACTGCAGGCATGGTTTCCCCATCATTGTAGAGAATACGCTTTACCATTCCCTGTACGGTGGCAACCTGGATGCGGGTCTCCCGCTCAATCTCTTTATCTTCCAGTCCCTTAATGTTATAGATGTCTGCCAGGGGCATCAAATCCTCCAGCTTGACCTCTTTGAATACATCCAACGCCTGCTCTCCCAGAGCGGTGCGGTCCACCAGAAACAGGATGCGCTTGAAACGGCCTGTCTTCAAGAAACGGTAGATCATACCCAGCACTGTCCGGGTCTTGCCGGTACCGGTGGCCATGGCCAACAGAGCTGTATTTTTCCCGTCCATGATGGTCTGCTCCGCTGCCTGAATAGCCCGCAGCTGATAATCACGGAGGTTCAGTCCATCCTTATCCCGCAGCAGATCAAGGGGCATCTGCTCCAGCGCCCGGTTGCCGGCGTCGATGTCCTTTCCCAACAAATCCAGAAGGTTTTCCGGACTCATCCATCCCCGCAGAGCCTTCGGCACATTGGAGGATTTCCTAAGATCCAAAAACCAGATGCCAGACTTTGTTCTATACTGCTCCAAGTACGGTCTGCCATTGGTGGCAAAGGTAAACGGCACTTTATAGCTACCCCAACTTCCCACCTGGTATTGGGCATCGTCAACACGAATATTCCGGGGATAGTCTTTCCCCTGATAGTCGATCACGGAGGGAATGTCCTTGTGTTCCGCTTTTGCCTCAATGATACCGACAAATTGCAGACCAATAAAAAGAGCATAATCGGCACGGCCATGATTTCCCACGGTGGAATCAGTGGGCCACTCAGCTATGGCAAGATTCCGCCCCTTGGCTGGACGAGTGCCATTAGAGAAACGCAGATTCTCAGTATCAGCCTCCCAGCCCACTTGACAGAGTTGCTGGTCAATAATGTAGCGCGTTTCTGCTTCTGTCTTCTGCCGCTGACTGGCTGCCCTGGCTGCCTGCTGGCGGCGTTTTTCTTTTGTGACAGGACCCGAAGCGGCAGCCTTTTCTTCCGCTTCTTTGACTAGACTTTCCTCCTGTGCATCGTCAGTATCTGCAATATCTTGCTCCTGCGAGTCAGTCGGCATCACAAAAGGAACAGTTTGATAGTTCCAGTCACCGTAGGTCTGCATGAACCATTCGCATAAGCTGTGCGCCATTTGAAGTAGCACTTTTCCATCTTCAACGGAGGAGTAGTTCTCATGTACCGCCTTATTGCGCACCTTGCGTAGCGCATGAAGAATATCCACAAGATCCTGCGTGAGGAGGCCCTCTCGGAACAGTACGCCGATCCGATTGACCGCTGTATTTTCGGAAGGAGGCACAATCCGATCATAAGTAAACATCAAGTTCACAACTGTTTCGCCAATCATTCCTAACTTCATCAGGCAGGAGTTTGAATCCGAATAAAGATATGCTTCTGCTTTTTTCCCGAACTGGGATAGCACCGGAAACTCTTTATCAAGAAATTCAAAATTACTTTTCATCACAGCTCACCACCCTTGCAAGTTCTGCATATTTTCATGTAATAAGTAAGATTGTCAAGTAGACGCACTCGTCGTTCCGTGAAATGCCAGTTTTATTCCTCTGGTGGAACGGGGATGTACACCATTTTCAGAGGAATCATTTTGCGGTATTTGACACTGAGCTGGTCGTAATATTTCAAGACCAGATCCACAAGTTCTGTGCCGTTAATGCCTCGAATAATCGGGGTGTTATCCAGGTATCTCTGCGCATTTTTGGTATAGTTGGACAGTGTCACGAACAGGCCGTAATCTCCTTCGCGCATAGCGCCTTTTAAGGACTGGATGGTCGTCTCTTTGATATCTCCGTCCTGGCTCTTGACCTGGACAACAATGCGGGGCGGCAGCTCGTCTTTATAGGCGGTAATGTCGATGCCGCTATCCCCACCATGAGGAGATAGGATCGTGCGGTATCCCATGGCCTGCAAAAGATTTGCGACAAACGGCTCCAGATCATAGCCTTTCAGATTTTTGCTCAGCTCTTTTAAAATAAAATCTCGGGTAGCCTCGATAATTTCATCCGCCGTTTGTGCCACTGTCTCATCGGTATCCGGCTCCATGATATTACCTTTGAAGTCTTTATCTAGCGCCTTCAAATACTCATCCGCGTAGTTCTTCACTAAGAAAAAAGTCAATGCCGATCCTACTTCATGCAGAGCCCCTTGCGAAAAAGCCGTACGAGGCAGATGTTTGAGCCACTTTACTTTCCGACGATTGTGATACTGTGCTGCTGTACTATCATAAAAATAGGCGCTCTCAACGATCCCAATATTGATTTTACGGTCGAACTCAGGTGGGAACACGATATAATCGCCTTCTCGCACTTCATGAACGAACCGGTATAGCATTCCAGCACTTGTGGGAATCGAACCTTTTTTAGCGTCCGGATAGGTCGCAATATATTTTTCTTTGTAGGCATCACGAGATGCACTTATGACCGACAAGTCGCCCATCTCTTCCCAGCCGATTGCAATTAGATTCTGATTCAAAAAAAGGGGATCGTCCATCGTATGGATTCCCCAAACCGTTTTGTTTGCTGTTGCCATCACAGCCACACTCCTATCCGATCTTTCACAGCTTTTCAGTCTACGAAGTTCTTGTATGCCAAAAGAACCTTTCAAATATCAAATATCAAACCACTTTGTCAAATTCTTTCTTATTTTTCTTCCGGAACAAACTCCGGAATATCGTCCACGCCACATTCCATCACGCGGCAAATCTTCTCGATGCTTTCGATAGAAACATACTCGTTGCGCTTTAGGCGGGTGATAATATTGGCACTAAAATCGGCCTTCTCTTTTAGCTGTGCATTGCTTATCTTTTTATCAATCATCAGATGGAATAAGCGGTCATAACAAATCGCCATTTTAGTCCCTCCAAAGCAAGAAATGCTTGGATTTATTTTATTACATTTTCGTGAAAAACTCAACTTGATATCTAATTATCAGGCTTTATCAGTGTTATGGAAAGGCAGAGATTTCGCTGCCTTTTCCGAGCATATTCAACCAGTTCCCGCGCATTGCTGGCAGGGTGCCAAGTATAAGCAATCAGATAGTCTACATGATCCACAACATAGCGGTTTGCTCTTATAATTGCAGCCTTGCGCGGAACACTTTCCATCCCTGGCGGATAGAATGTTCCATCAAATCCATCAGGTGTTGGGATGGGCCGCTCTGCCGGATGGTATGGCAATAGCAAAGTGAGCTTTACCTCTGGGTAGAAACGCTTTGCTTCTTTGACTGCTGACGCTGCAAGGCGGCCAAATCCGCCGTAGTGACCGACAATAAATTCTGTGACGCCATATTCCAAAATGTGCTGCTCCACAGCCGCATACAATGCTGGATAAATTTCTTCCGATGCCTCTCTGTGTCCGATGAAAAAACAGCTTTTCGTATCCATCTTATATCCTCCAACCCTTTTGAGTTATATTAACTTAAAAGGGTTAATCTTTTCAAGAGGAAGCGGGTATCATCATCAGTGAAGAGAGGTGATACCCATGAACATCGGCGAAGCTGTTAAAGAGCGCATTTTGGAATTGTGCAGCGAGCGCGATATTTCCATCAACAAGCTCTGTAGCATGAGCGGTGTGACCCAATCCACAGTAAACAACATCATCAGCGGTCGGAACCGCAGCGCAACAGTTTCTACAATCAAGAAACTCTGCGATGGTCTGGGAATCACAATCGAGGACTTCTTCAATTCTGAGCTGTTCCGGAATTTGGAACAGGAAATTCAATAAAAAACAACCCGCCCGCATCCATACAGATGGTATGAATGCAGACAGGTTTCTTTTCTGCTATTAGATTCAATCCAAGAGCGTATGCTCTGTCACAGCCTTTAGATATAGTTCCGGCTCATCATTCAAAATCAGCTCGACATAGGCTAGCGGATCATTGTAGATCAGCCAGTCTAGTTCTGACCGCTGGTACATGCTGTTTGCCACCTCGCTCTCCACGGCAGTGCAGTCGATGGACAACAGGGTTCCATCTTCCATGCACAGCTCCACGCAGGCACTGTCCGGGTTGAACTCACAGGACAAAATCTTTCTCATGCTCGTTACCTCCCAATACTTAAATTTCAGTTGGTTTCCGTAGCGGCACAAGGGCCGTTTCGGTTATTTGGGATATTCGCAAGCAATGCGTGTGGATAGCC
>ERZ791886.1444-NODE-1444-length-11917-cov-2.725932_pt1 | contig 11917 bp, 10 predicted proteins | sample MGYA00510158_ERZ791886 | MGnify/ENA primary metagenome ERZ791886 (study PRJEB30046, sample SAMN00792063) | human gut metagenome | study: EMG produced TPA metagenomics assembly of the A metagenome-wide association study of gut microbiota in type 2... | reverse complement strand
CGATCCGTATTCCAATAGCAAATCCTGTTCGGAGCTGGTGACACACAGCTATAAGCAGTCGTTCTTCACGGACGGCCGCTGCGCCGTCTCAACCTGCCGTGCTGGCAATGTGATCGGCGGCGGTGATTTTGCGGCGGACCGGATCGTGCCGGACTGCGTGCGCGCAGCGGAAAAGAAAGAGCCAATCATCGTGCGGAATCCGCATTCGACGCGCCCGTTCCAGCATGTGTTAGAGCCGCTGTTTTTGTATCTGACGGTGGCAAAGGCGCAGTGGGAAAATGCGGAGCTGGCGGGCTGCTACAACGTCGGACCGGATGACTGTGACTGCGTCAATACAGGACGTCTGGCGGATCTGTTCTGTGAAACATGGGGCGGCGGGATGCATTGGATCAACCGCTATGACGGAGGTCCGCATGAGGCGAATTTTCTGAAACTGGATTGTTCCAAAGTGAAAAAGGTATTTGGCTGGAAGCCGCACTTCCATGTAGAAGAGGCGATGGCTGCGACGGTGGAATGGTCGAAGAAGTGGCTTGCCGGAGCGGATATGCGCGAGGTGACGGATGAGCAGATCCGGGCGTATGCGGCTCGGTTTGAAGAAAAACAGATAGATGCAGGCGGCTGCACGAAAGGTGTGTCTGGCAGCAGGCAGAGCTGATACGGCTGCGGCAGAGAACGGTAGCAAAAGCAGGAGGAGAAACATGTCAGAAGAAAAAGTAACCCTGTCGGACGGAAAAGAGGCTGCGCGTCAGCAGATTCTCGATCTGGTGGCAGAGTATTGTGATAAATATCATAATCAGAAAAAAGAATTTACTGAGGGACAGCGGATTCCGTATGCGTCCCGCGTTTACGATAACCATGAGATGGTCAATCTGGTAGACAGTGCGCTGGAGTTCTGGTTGACCTCCGGACGTTACACCGATCAGTTTGAGGCGGGGCTTGCGAACTACCTGGGCGTCAAATACTGTTCCCTTGTAAACTCCGGTTCCTCCGCGAACCTGATCGCATTTATGGCGCTGACTTCCCCATTGCTGGGAGAGCGCCGGGTGTGCCGCGGCGATGAGATTATCACGGTTGCGGCAGGTTTCCCGACGACGGTAACCCCGGCGATCCAGTATGGCGCAGTTCCAGTGTTTGTGGATGTGACGATTCCACAATACAACATCGACGCCGATAAGCTGGAGGCGGCGCTTTCAGAGAAGACGAAAGCGGTTATGATCGCCCACACACTGGGAAATCCGTTTGATTTACAGAAGGTAAAAGAATTCTGTGACCGTCATAACCTGTGGCTGGTGGAGGACAACTGTGATGCCCTCGGAAGCCGCTATGAGCTGAACGGCGAGTGGCATTTTACCGGTACGATCGGAGATATCGGAACGTCCAGCTTTTATCCGCCGCACCACATGACGATGGGCGAGGGCGGCGCCGTGTACACGGACAATCCGCTTTTAAACAAGATTATCCGTTCCTTCCGCGACTGGGGACGCGACTGTGTCTGCCCGTCCGGCTGCGATAACCTCTGCGGTCATCGATTTGACCGCCAGTATGGTGAGCTGCCGCTTGGCTACGACCATAAATATGTATACTCCCATTTTGGATATAATTTAAAGGCGACCGACCTGCAGGCGTCGATCGGCTGCGCGCAGCTTGAAAAGTTTCCATCCTTCGTGGAGCGCAGAAAACACAATTTCGCCCGCCTGAAAGCGGGACTTGCCGGAACCGAGGACGCATATATCCTGCCGGTTGCCTGTGAGCATTCCGATCCGAGCTGGTTTGGTTTCCTTCTGACCTGCCAAGAGGGCGTGGATCGGAACAAGGTAGTCAAATATGTCGAGGGAAAGGGCGTGCAGACGCGTATGCTCTTTGCCGGAAACCTGATCAAGCATCCGTGCTTTGATGAGATGCGGAAAGAAAACTGCGGCTACCGCGTAGCCGGAACTCTGGAAAATACCGACCGTATCATGCGCGATACCTTCTGGGTCGGCGTTTATCCGGGCATGACAGATGAAATGATTGATTATATGGCAAAGACACTTCGTGAGGCATGCCGTCAGTAGGGACGGGGACCGCGGCAATTCACAGGCGGGGAGATACTCTGCCTGTAAGAAAATGCCTGTGAAAATGAGCAGCTGTGACAGAGAAAGAACAGTTACAGGAGAAAATGAGGGGACAACCATCATGAATGAGGAAAAATCAGAGAGCCGCAGGGCGGTCAAACTGCCGCCGTGTCCGGGGCTTGAGAAGGTTCACCGGGCGAATCTGCGCCTTTTGAAGGAGATAGACCGGATCTGCCGGAAATACAAGATTTCCTATATGCTGGATTCCGGGACACTTTTGGGCGCGGTGCGTCATGAGGGATTTATCCCGTGGGATGATGATGTCGATCTGGCATTTACACGTGCCAATTATGAGATGTTTTTGAAGGTAGCGCCGCGGGAGCTGCCGGAGGGAATGTCCCTGCTGCGCCCGGAGGAGATCCGGGGTGGCAAGGTGTTTTATGATTTTACAACGCGTGTCATCTATGACAACAGCCGCGTCCATGAGGACAATGAGCAGATGCAGTTTTATGAGGGAAAATTAAACCATCTCTGGGTGGATCTGTTCGTCCTTGACCGCCTGCCGGATAGTAAGGTGGGCGCGTGGAGCGCAAAATTTCTTCAGAAGGTTATTTATGGAATGGCGATCGCACACCGTGATCAGATTGATTTCAGCAAATACAGCCTGATGGATAAGCTGCGGGTTGGTGTGCTGGCAGGTGTGGGGCACCTTGTCCCGATGCCGGTTTTATTTAAGCTGCAGAGACTTGCAGCGGCGAAGGATCGCAAAAAGAAGACGAAACACTGGTATTACAGCAATTACCAGCCGGATTATCTCTATGTAACGCTGGAGGGCGCATGGTGCGAGCGCGCGGTGGATCTGCCGTTTGAGGACACAAAGCTGATGGTGCCGGTGGGCTATGAGCATGTGCTGGAGTGGATTTACGGCGACTATATGACGCTACCGCCGGTGGAAAAACGGGTTCCGGCACATTCTTCGATAGCGATCGAAATTTTGGATGACCCGGATGCTTAATTGAAAGATGAAATATGAGTAAGAAAGATAAGAAAAAACGGACAGACAGCATGGAAGATAAGAAGAAAAATGAAACCAGACAGTCGACCATGCAGAACAGGATGGAAAATATGAACGGACAGAAACCAAAGACGATCTCGATCGTGATTTCTGTTTACAACGAGGAAAAGGCGCTGCATGAGTTCTATCGGGAGGCAACTCCGGTTTTTGAGGCGCTGCCGTGGAATTACGAACTGATTTTTGTCAACGACGGAAGTGCGGACGCCTCGGGGCAGATTCTGGCAGAACTGGCAGCAGCGGATCCGCGGGTACGTGTGATCAACTTTTCCCGTAACTTTGGCCATGAGGCGGCGATGCTTGCGGGGCTGGACCACAGCAGCGGGGAGGGCATCGTGTGTATGGATGCCGATCTGCAGCATCCGCCGGAATGTGTGGCGCAGATAATCGAAAAATTCGAAGAGGGCTATGAGGTTATCAACATGGTCCGGACGAAAAATAAATCGGCTGGATTCATCAAAAACCTGACGTCTTCTGCTTTTTATAAATTTTTGAACAAGATTTCAGATGTGAAGCTGGAAAATAACGCATCCGATTTCTTTGCGCTGACTGCCAATGCGGCGCAGGTGTTAAAGACCAATTACCGGGAAAAAGTGCGTTTCCTGCGCGGCTATGTGCAGAATATCGGATTTAACCGGACGACCATCGAGTATGAGGCGAGAGCCAGGGTGGCGGGCGAGAGCAAGTACAGCATCCGGAAATTATTTAAATTTTCGATCAATACGATTCTATGCTTTTCGGATCTGCCGCTAAAGCTCGGCATTTACTCGGGAATTATTGTGGGCTTTCTGGGGCTACTCGTGATGCTGGAAACGATTTATGAGTGGGCGGTCAAAGGAACGCCCAATGGTTACGCGACGATCGTAGTGCTTTTATGCTTTATGTTCGCGATGCTGTTCGTGATTGTGGGAATTATCGGGGAGTATATCGCGATCCTGTTTACAGAATTGAAGGATCGTCCAATTTATATCGTTCATGATACAAAAGGATTTCCGGAAAAGGAAAGCTGACAGGAAGGAATCGTATGAAGAGATTAAGACGTTTACTGATAAGTTTGATGATTACGGCACTGATGGCTGCCGGAATACCGATGACGGCATTTGCAAAGCCGGACTGGCCCTCGGATACGGGGATCGAGTCGGAGGCAGGCATTGTCATGGATGCGGACTCCGGGGCGGTTTTATTTGGGCAGAACATCCATGTGCAGAAGGCGCCGGCAAGTATCACGAAAATATTGACGGCGCTCGTAGTCATTGAGAACAGCAGTCTGGATGATACGGTCACATTTTCCCACGATGCCGTTTACAACGTGGAAGATGGCAGCGGAAACAAGAACGCCATCGAGGAGGGCGACACGCTTTCGGTGCGCGATTGTCTCTACCTGCTACTGATGCGTTCTTCCAACCAGGCGGCGAATGCGCTGGCGGAGCATGTGGGCGGAAGCCGCGACGGTTTTGTGAAGATGATGAACGAGAAGACAGCGGAGCTTGGTTGTGAGAACAGCCATTTTGCGAATCCGTCCGGTCTGAATGACGACACACAGCTCACCTCGGTGTACGATATGGCGCTGATCGCATCGGCGGCGTATAAAAATGACACGCTTTTAACGATCAGTAAGGATAAGAGCTACCGATTACCGGCGACGAAGAACAATCCGGACGGTGTGACCATCCAGCCGGAGCACAAGCTTCTTATCACGACTGACACAGAGAGTCCGAACTATTATCCATATGCGGTAGCCGGAAAGACCGGTTACACATCCGTTGCGGGGCAGACGCTTGTTACCTATGCGATCAAGGATGACAGACGCCAGATTGCGGTCACGATGAAGAGTACGCAGGCGACCCATTATCAGGATACGATTGCATTGCTGGATTTCGGCTTTCTACGGTTTGAAAATGTAAATATTTCGGAAAATGAGACGGCATACACAAGCGGCGATCAGCCGGTGCAGATCGGAGACAATAGCTATCAGCCGTCCGATTTATCGATGGATACGTCGGCAGTCATCACGATCCCGAAGGATGCTTCGTTTGCGGATGCGGAGAAGACGGTGGTAACGGATCTGCCGGAGGATGCACCGCTGGGCGCGGTGGCACTGCTTTCTTACAAATACAACGACCGCAAGATCGGACAGGTGTATCTGATCAGCGCATCGGCGGCAGAAGCGGCAGCAAACGGGGAGGCGGCTCCGGATGACGGAAATACGGCATCGGATCCGGCAGCATCCAATACAGGCGCGTCCGGAAAATCGAAGCAGGCGAAATCTTCGCTCCACCTGACCCTGCTGAAACTTCCGAAAGTATCGGTGAGAACGGTGCTGATTGTGGTCGTCAGTGTGCTTCTGGCAGCGGCGTGTGCGGCGCTTGTATGGTTGTTCTACCAGCGTCATCAGGAAGAAAAGAGACGCCAGGAGGAGCGAAGAAAACGGAGAAGACAGCGTCTGCAGGAGATCGGCTGTTCGCGGGAAGAGTTTGAAAAACTGCTTGAAAAGCGGATGGGCGCGTCCTACAGGGCGCCTGGCACAGCGGAGGCAGATGAGAGCACAGAGCAGGCGGAGTCTGACATGGATGTGCGATCTGGTTCAGGACAGGTTCCGGCGGCAGATGCAGCCGCGTCCCGGCTGGCAGAGAGTGGAAAAGTAAGAACTGGTTCCACGGAAAAGAAGCCGCTGAAAGAAAAACCTGCACAGAAAGAGGCAGAGGATGCTAAAACACAGCAGGGTGTGCAGGAGGATGACACAGAGCTTACGGTTGAGGATTTGGATTGACAACCTGGATGCGCTAAATGGCGGTAAAATGGTCCAGATGGATTGTTTACGGGAAATTTTGGAAAGTATGAAGATTTTTTGAATTTTTCTAAAATGACTACAAAAACAAAAGGCGATATTATATAATAGCCATGCGGTTCGGGCTGGTTCCGGCTGTGAATGAGTGAATGAAGGGATAGAAGAACACGATGAAAAAACTTCTGATAATGATGGTTGCGTGTATGGCGCTGCTCAGCGGATGCACGGAGAGTACGATTGTAAAACCGACTTCTGAGACGGTAGTCGGAGATCCGAATTTTGAGACCCAGGAAAATGTTGAGATCGACTGGACACAGGTCAGCACGGACGCGGAAGACATGTTCAAGGATACAAGTACCTACGAGTACGGCCGCGATTTCCATTTCTATATGGAGCCGAACAAGAAACAGATCATGCTGATCTGGGTAGTGGCAGATGATCTGCCGGATGATCAGATAGGAACCTATGCGGAAGATTTAATCAAGGGATTCAACGACATTGTCCACACCCAGGACTTCTCGATTGAGATGTCCGGTGAAGATTCCTACGGCGGACTGTGGAAACAGTATGCACTGTCCTACAGCATCGTTCCGGAGAGCGACCAGGATAACGAGGACGCATGGTTTATCAGTGGTTCCTATGAGGCTGGCGCAGATTTCAAACTTCCGGATACCAAAGAGCTGATTTCCAAGGTGAAAGAGAAAGAAGCAGCAGGCGAGTACGATACGACTGAGGCGGAGGAAGAGACAGAGAACGCAGAATAAGAGGTTGTCTGCACAGACACGGGATATTTTCTGTGTATAATTAAGAGAAAAGTGATCAAAAAAGCTGTCATATGAGAAACAGATGAGTGTTCTTCATATGACAGCTTTTATTTACCAGGAACCGAAGTACGTGTTTTCACTCAACAGGTAGTCCGCTGTGATAAGACTCATTCCCCAGTTCAGCCAGAAGCGGCGATAAATCCTGTTTATCTAACGGCATGTTGTCTGTGACGGCGCTGTTTAAAAGCGCATAGACACGGCTGCATTTGTCCAATGTTTCATGGAAGAGATCAACAAACGATGCGGTTGAGACGCGGGTCGGATCCCACGGGTTGCCCCATGCTTCGTGGTTTAGGTTACAGCTGCTCCGGTAGTCGGTTACGGAGTCCGTTACCATTTTCGCGGAAGCAACTGGGTGGTTGACGAAGATGGATTCGACCTGTGCAATGCCGAATTTTTTCTTGCCGTTCTTGTCCGAGAGTGTCCGGCAGCCGAAGCGCAGCGCCCAGATGGAGCGGTGCACCATCGCCGGAGTAACCTGGAAGTTGTTGCGGTAGGTGATCGGATAATAGGTTTCGTTGATGCAGGAAGCCAGGAAATGGGAAATAAACTGGATTTCCTGTCCATTTAGACAGATCGTGGCGGTCTGGTTAAATTCAGACGGCTTCTTTTTTTTATATTTCCAGAGCAGGATCGCGTCGAGCTCGTTTTCCAGATGTGCGTGCATCCCGTGATGCATGGAGGTCGGGGCATCCACTGGATAGCCGATGCGCCCGTACACGTAAGGATGACAGATCGAATCGGCAATGTAATGGTTTATAAATCCGGCCAGATAGGAGATGGCTTCCTCCTGCTGCTGGCGCGAGCGGATGGTTCCAATACGGCGCAGACAGCACTCAAAAAAGGCGTTTACCTTGTGTTCGTGCATATAGGAACCGACGTTGCGGTAATCGCGGTGGCGCAGGATCGGGATATTATAGAAAAACATATCCGGTCCCTGCAGACCGAGCTGGTAGAGCCAGCGGTATTTGGCGATCGTGTGTTTTAAGGGTGTGAACGGCATATCGTTGTATGCTTTCATGCCGAATATATAGTGCGTGGTAAAACCTGGCATATTGTTTTCATCCTTTCCAGAAGGACAGAGATTTGGAAATTTGTCCGCCTGTCCGATATGCTTATTGTAGCACTGCCGGTCTGGTTTGTCATGGGGTTTGCGGATGTTTACAGAAAGTGTAAGAAAACGTGAATGGAAAGAGAGTTCTCGGAAGGCAATATCACGGCTTGGAGAATGAAATATCATAGTAAATCATAAGATTGGTTTGATAGAGTGAAAATAGATATAGAAAGGTGCTCGGATGGAAGCGCTCAGAATCGTACAGAAAATGGTGTGGGGACCGTGGCTTCTGGGACTGTTTCTGGCGGTTGGAGTCCTCTGCATGGTGCGTCTGCGGGGATTTCCGATCCGTCATATCAGAGTCTGGTGGGGAGAGACGGTTGGGAGCGGCGGGAAAGGACAGCTTTTGACGACCTGCACCGCGCTGGCGGCGACGGTCGGAACGGGAAATATCACGGGCGTGGCAGCCGCGTTGGCGATCGGTGGTCCGGGTGCTGTGTTCTGGATGTGGGCGGCGGCATTTCTGGGGATGGCGCTGGCATATACGGAGGTTTATCTGGGAATTTTGTATGGGGGCGGACCTTATGTCTATCTGGAAAATGGGGTTGGAAGCTGTTTCGCTGGAAAATGCTATGCCCTGTTTTGCGTGCTGGCGTCGCTTGGAATGGGATGTATGGTACAGGCGGGGGCTCTGGCGGATAGTCTGCGCTATGCAGCGTCCCTGCCGCCGCTTGGAACCGGTATCATACTGGCAGTTTTGACTGCCGTGGTGCTCTTTGGCGGGGCAAAACGCATCGGATGGACGGCTTCGGTGCTGGTACCGGTATCGGCGGGGCTGTATCTGCTGGCAGGTGGAATCGCCGTGTTCAGCTTTTATGATCAGATACCAGAAATATTGGGGAACATTGTGGGCGGGGCATTTGGACTGGCAGATAATGCAGGACAGACGGATGGAAGCAGTATTTTGAATTTTTCAGGAATTTCGGGCGGGATGACCGGGTACGGAATGGCAGCGGCGATCCGGAGCGGGGTATCGCGCGGTGTGTTTTCCAATGAGGCGGGCCTGGGGAGTCTGGCGGTGCTGCATGGGATGAGTGAGGGAAAGGGGAGGCTAAGACAGAGGCAGGAAGCGCAGAAACAGGGAATGTGGGCGATTTTCGAGGTGTTTTTCGATACGATCATAGGGTGCAGCCTGACCGCTTTTTTACTGCTCTGTGTATTTCCACACAATCTGACCGAGAAGATCGGTTCCCTGGGCGGCAGCGGCGCGGTGGCGGCGGCTCTGGCAGCCCGTTTTGGGAATGCAGGCGGCATGGTGACGGCGGCGTGCATGGTGCTGTTTGCCTTTGCCACGATCCTTGCTTGGTTTTACATCGGCGATCAGGCCCTTGGATGGCTGATGCGGGATGTCCCACAGAAGCGCGCCGACAAAATATGTATTTTGTATCACGGGGGTTATCTTGTTTCGGTCTTTCTCGGCTGCGTCATCCGGATGGAGGCCGTCTGGGCGGTATCTGATATTTTCAATGGGCTGATGGCGGTGCCAAACCTTGCAGCGCTGGTGGTGCTTGGCAGGAAGGTACGAAGACCGGAACAGTGAGAGAATTGAGGGATTCAGATACAACAAAAGACCTCTCCAGCAGTGAGAGGTCTTTTGGTATTGAAAAAGGGAGGAGAGCTGATATAAACTCAGCTCGGTATTATGAAAAAAATTTGTAAGCATTGCTTGTTGCTATGGTTATAGTATAGGGAAAAATCGTGAAGAAACCATGTTAATTGTGTAAAAGGTTTTTTAATGAAGTGTGAACGAAATATGAACGCGGAACATGGATTCCATGATCCTGGTAAGTATGTTTTATGTTCAGAGGATCGAAAATGGCAGCCTGGGCAGGAAGCGCAGATATTTTGCGTGCTTCGTCTGTCAAGACTGCCATAAAAAATACGGGTATAAAGTGTGTCAACAATCCTTATTCCGCTTTTTTAACTGATAAAACGGTTCCGCTGAATGCATCCACTTCACTGACGGTTCCCGTATACGTTACGGTAACTTTATCCCCATCTTTTACATCAGAAAGCCCGTCCGGTTTCTGATCCTGCTCGAAGCTGAATTCATAATCGGTTCCGTCGGCGGTGATCGTAAACATAAAGTCTTTGATGTCGCTGATCGTACCAGTCAATGTGGACTGTTTTGCATCGGCAGTTCCTTCGGATGGAAGAACGGCGTCTTTGGCGTCTTCTTTTAAATCATCCATCGGGCTGCTTTCGTCCATGCCATTCGAGCTGGACTCGGAGGAGGCGGACTGGGACGATTCATTAGCAGTCGGTTCATTCACGTTTTTGGAAGAGCAGGCGGTTGCGAGCGAGAGGATCGCAGCCGCGCCCAGGATAGCAAAATATGTTTTTTTCATAGTACATTACCAACCTTTCTTTTGACTTAGTTTGCTCACAGATGTATGATGCAGGACAGATGATGATTCCTGAGCGCAACATTCATCTTTTCGCATAGAATGTCCATTTCGACATTGTGCTATACATCTTAAGCCATAAATGTGAACGAATTGTGAGGAGAAACTTACGAAATGTAAAGAAAATGGACAAATATGGAACGAAAAACAGTCGATTTTCGAACGTTCTTATGGTATAATGTGACCACTTAATGAGGTATTTTTTAAAATTCAGGAGGAAACATACATGAAAAATCCAGTTGTTACCATTGAGATGGAAAATGGTGATATCATGAAGGCAGAGCTCTACCCAGAGATTGCGCCGAACACAGTCAACAACTTTATCAGCCTGATCAAGAAGGGCTTTTATGATGGTCTGATCTTCCACCGTGTCATCAAGGGCTTTATGATTCAGGGCGGATGCCCGAATGGAAATGGTATGGGCGGTCCAGGGTATACCATCAAGGGTGAGTTCAGCCAGAATGGTTTTACGAACAATTTCAAGCACACCAAGGGCGTTCTCTCTATGGCGCGTGCGATGGACCCGAACTCCGCAGGTTCCCAGTTCTTCATCATGCATGAGACTTCCCCGCATCTGAATGGTCAGTATGCATCCTTCGGGAAGATAGTTGAAGGTCTGGATATCGTGGACAAGATTGCCGGCGTCCGCACCGACTGGGGCGATCGTCCGCTGAAAGAGCAGAAGATCAAAAAGATGACCGTTGACACCTTCGGCGAGGAGTACCCGGAGCCGGAAAAAGGAAAAGAAAGATAATCTATGACAATCGAACGAGAAGTAACCATTGCGGGACAGACATACCCGGTGATTCTCTCCGATGAAAACGAAGCTCTTCAGGCTGCGAAAGCAGCCGGGAGAGCTATTGTTGGCTTATGGAGGGAAAACGAGGAAAAACAGCCAGCCGACTATTCATCTTGCCTTTACCTTATTACAGACCCTGAAGACGCCGATGAAACATTCCTGGAACGCGTCGTCCGCCGCCACCTGGCTCTCCCGTGGCTCATTGCTGAAACTGACCGCCTCATCATCCGTGAATTTTCCCAGGACGATCCGTTGGAACCGGCATCCGCTGAGGATGCCGACGGAACTTTTTCTGATTGGAACAAGCGCGAGGAATACCGGAAACACCAGTACCGCTTTGCCGAGTGCGGTTTGTGGGCGCTGGAACGCCGCGCGGACGGTGTGCTGGTTGGAAAGGCGGGGCTGACGGACGGAGAGCTGGGATATCATATTTATGAACCGTTCCGCCGTCAGGGCTATGCGCTGGAAGCCTGCCGGGCGATTGTGAAATATGGGTTTGAAACGCTGGAGCTGGATAAGATCCGGCTTTGCACGAAGCGTTCCAACACGGCTTCACGGATATTGGCGGAAAAAATGGGATTCATTCAGGTACCTTCATCTTGCAAGGATTCTATTGTATTTTGTATGCAAAAAGGATATAATAGCTTGTATACAAAATAATGAAAAAATACAATCTAGTGTGATTACACTAAGGGAACGATGGGAGGAATGACCGATGATCAGGCATCTGGAGCTGAAAGCATATGGAAAGATCAATCTCGGTCTGGATGTAGTCCGCCGGAGAGAAGACGGCTACCACGAAGTGCGGATGATCATGCAGACGGTGCGCGTGTACGACGCGATCGAACTGAACCGGACGGA
>ERZ791886.1421-NODE-1421-length-12070-cov-2.505285_pt1 | contig 12070 bp, 12 predicted proteins | sample MGYA00510158_ERZ791886 | MGnify/ENA primary metagenome ERZ791886 (study PRJEB30046, sample SAMN00792063) | human gut metagenome | study: EMG produced TPA metagenomics assembly of the A metagenome-wide association study of gut microbiota in type 2... | reverse complement strand
CAGCACCTCCGCCGCCACGGCGGTATGGGGGTCGATGAGGTAGTTGTGATCCTGCCAATACCGGCGGATGGTTTCCTCCGTTTCCTCCTCCGAACAGCAGCCGCCCCAGAAGGCATCGTCCAGCTTTGCTTTGATGTTGTCGGACACCTGATACCGGCCTGCGCTGCCCAGTGCATCCATATACATCCGGATTTCGACGTCGTTCTCCCCGGAGAGGTCGAACAGCAGCCGTTCCAGATTGCTGGAGATCAGAATGTCCATCGAAGGACTGATGGTGGTGTGGAAGGGCCGGTTCCGGTCATAGATGCCGGTGCGGAGGAAGTCCGTCAGCACGTTATTGCTGTTGGAGGCGCAGATCAGCTTGTTTACCGGCAGGCCCATGCGCTTTGCGTAGTACGCTGCCAGAATGTCACCGAAGTTGCCGGTGGGGACGCAGAAGTTCACCTTGTCCCCCATGGTGAGAGCACCGTCCCGCACCAGATCGCAGTAGGCGGAGATGTAGTAGACCACTTGCGGCAGGATACGGCCCCAGTTGATGGAGTTGGCAGAGGACAGGAAGTATCCCCGCTTGTCCAGCTCCGCCCGGACAGTCTCATCGGAGAAGATACGCTTAACGCCGGCTTGGGCGTCATCAAAGTTGCCGATGACCGCCCGGACGTCCACGTTCTCCCCCTCCTGGGTCACCATCTGCCGCTCCTGCACGGGAGAGACGCCGTCCTTGGGGTAGTAGACCTGAATACACGTCTGGGGCACATCCGCAAAGCCGGCCATGGCCGCCTTGCCGGTATCGCCGGAGGTGGCCGCTAAAATGCAGGCTGTCCGCTTTTCGCCGGTTTTCCGCAGTGCGGCGGACAAAAGCTGAGGCAGCATCTGCAGTGCCATATCCTTGAACGCGGAGGTGGGACCGTGCCACAGCTCCAGACAATATAGGCCGTCCTCCACCTTCCGCACCGGCGCGGCAATGGGATCGTCAAACTGCGCCGGGCCGTAGGCGTTCCGGCCAAAGGTCAGCAGCTCCTCCTCGGAATAATCCGTCAGGTACAGCGCCATGACCTTCGCCGCCCGCTGGGCGTACTCTATGGGTATCAGCCGCTCCAAAAAGGCCCGGTCGATCTGAGGGATCTGCGTTGGGGTCAGCAGACCACCGTCCCGGCTCAGGCCCATTTTCACGGCTTCCGCCGCGGAAAGGGACACGTTCTTATCCCGCGTGCTGTAATACTTCATATCGGTCTCCTCCTTTATGAGGCTAAATAAATGCGTTTTCAATATAGGAAATGCGGAGGCTGCCGCCCTCGTCATAAACCTCCGCCACATCGAACCGGACCGGTACGTCCAGCTCGTTCGCCGCCAGATACAGTTCTGCGGCGCTGCGGAGCCGCTGCTGCTTGCGGCCGTCCACAAACTCACGGGGCAGGGCGATGGAGCCGCTCCCCCGGAGCTTGACCTCCACGATGCAGAGGAGCCCTCGCTTGTCCTTTGCCACTAAATCCAATTCTCCAAACCGGCAGCGCCACTGACTTTCCAGCAGCGTGTAGCCCTTCTGCCGCAGATAGCGGGCCACCGCCGCCTCGCCCCGGTTTCCGGCGCTCTGGGTTTTACCCATGGCGTTTGGCCTCCCACTTTTTCAAAAAGCTGCGCCGGTGCTCCGGGCAGGGGCCGTACTGGTCCAGCAGTTCATAGTGCAGCTTCGTACCGTATCCCTTATGCTTAGCGAACTGGTACTGGGGATATTTTGCGTCCAGCTCTCCCGACACATACCGGTCCCGGCTGACCTTTGCCAGAATGGACGCCGCCGCGATGGAGGCACTTTTGCCGTCCCCGCCTACGATGAGCTGATGGGGCGTCTCGATGGCGTACCGGCTGCCGTGGTCCCGGTTGCCGTCGATGAAAGCCGTATCCGGTCGGACGGACAGGCCCTCAATGGCCCGCTGCATGGCCAGCATCCGGGCGTTGAGAATGTCCATCTCGTCGATCTCCCACGCCTCCACGCGGGTCACGCTCCAGGAAACCGCCTGAGTGGTGATGACTTCGTACAGGGCTTCCCGCTTTTTCTCCGTCAGCTTTTTGGAGTCATTCAGGCCGGGGATGTCCAATTCTCTCGGTAGGATCACCGCCGCCGCGTACACCGGCCCCATCAGGGGACCGGCCCCGGCCTCGTCCACGCCGCAGACGGTCTCCGCACCGCTGTTCCACGCCTGACGCTCATAGTCCCAAAGTTCCATGTGATTCACCATCATTTTCCGGCGTCCGATCCGTTATGGCAGTTCCAGTGTAAAGCGGCCCAGCTTGCCGGAGCGGAACTCGTCCAGCAGGATCTTTGCCATGCGCTCCGTGTCCACCTCGCCGCCGGAGATCAGAAAGCCCCGCTTCTTCCCTGCCGCTTCCAGCAGGCGGTAGCCGTAGGCTATGTCATTTTCCTCCGCCTCCCGTTCCGGCAGAGCAGACAGCTTATAGGCTGCTTTCAGGGCGTCGGGATAGTGCTCGCCCAGATACGCCATCAGGTGACAGCCCAGTGTCTCCACGTCTAAAATATCGTCCTTCACGGCGCCAGTGTAGGCCAGATTCATGCCCACGCTCTGATCGTCAAACTTCGGCCAGAGGATGCCCGGTGTATCCAGCAATTCTAAATTCCGGTCGATAGGCACCCACTGCTTGGAGCGGGTAACGCCGGGACGGTCCTCCGTCTTGGCGGTCTTTCGCCCCGCTACTTTATTGATGAAGGTGGACTTGCCCACATTGGGAATACCCAGGATCATGACCCGCACTACCCGGCCGGTCATCCCCTTTTCCGCGTAGGCGCGGAGCTTGTCCGCCAGCAGTTCCCGGACGGCCCCGGCGAACTTCGCCGTGCCCACGCCGCTTTTGGCGTCGGATTCCAACACGGCGTAGCCCTTGGCCCGGAAATGCTCCGCCCAGCGCTTCGTTCCCTCCGGGTCCGCCTGATCCACGCGGTTCAGCACCACCATGCGGGGCTTCCCCGCCGTCAGCTCGTCCACATCCGGGTTCCGGCTGGAAACCGGAATGCGGGCGTCTAAGATCTCGCACACCGCGTCCACATTCTTGATCTGCTCGGCGATCATCCGCCGGGTCTTTGTCATGTGGCCGGGATACCATTGAATATTCATGACCAAATCACTCCGATCCGTTTAAAGTCCCGCTTCTCCGTCTCATAGTCCGGACCGGGGAAAATCAAAAAGGCCGCCTTGCCGATGACATACCGGGTATCCACCGTACCCAGCCGGTAGTCCCGGCTGTCGCTGGAGCCGTTGCGGTTGTCACCCATGACGAAGATGGACCCCTCCGGCACCGTCAGGGGAAATTCGGTGCCCTCGGCGGTGTAGGTCGGCTCCCGGATGTAATCCTCCTCCAGTGCCTCACCGTCCACATAGACGATGCCCTCGGCAAAGTCGATGTCCACCGTCTGACCTTCCACGGCGATCACCCGCTTGACGATGGGGTCATCGTCAAACACGCCGTTTTTCCGCAGGATCACAATATCGCCGTATTGGTAGTCATGGTACAGCATGGAGTTGACCACCAGCAGACGATCCCCGTGCTGCAACGTATTGAGCATGGAGTGGCCGTCCACTCCCATCATGCGGATCACAAAGGTGAAAATCGCCACCACCACCAAAACGGAGCCTACCAGCGACTGCACCCATTCATACAGGTCCCGGCCCTTCGCCGTCTGCTTTTCCTGTTCCTGCATCAAACTCTTCCTTTCAGGCCATAAGGCCAATTACGCATTATTGGAATAGTATATCAAAAAAAGCCCGGCGTCACAAGGTCTGCGTCAGATTTTTATAACAAAAAAAGAGAGGCTTTCGCCTCTCTTTTTCTGCTCAACTGAAAGCTGATTACAGCTTCTCCTTAACCTTGGCGCCCTTGCCCACGCGGCCACGCAGATAGTACAGCTTGGCGCGACGGACCTTACCGTTGCGGACGACCTCAAAGTGGTCGATGGAAGGAGAATGGACGGGGAACACCTTCTCAACGCCGATGCCGTAAGAAACACGGCGAACGGTGACGGTTTCCTCAATGCCGCCATGCTTCTTGGCAATGACGGTGCCCTCAAACACCTGGATACGCTCGCGAGAGCCTTCCTTAACCTTCACGTGTACGCGAACAGTGTCGCCCACCTGAACGTTGGCGGTTTCCTTCTGCAGGGCTTCTTTGTTCAGTTCCTTGATGAGATCCATGGATTTTTTCCTCCTGTTAATAGGCGTTCATGCCGCTTTTTATGCGCATTGGCACACTTTTAGTCGGCGCACGACAGAGGACCGCCCTTTGTAAGCCATGATAGAATACCATAGAATCTGTCAAATTGCAAGGATTATTTTAGAGTTCTTCCGAAATTTCTTCCGTTTTCGTCTCTCCGGCAAACCAATCCGGGTGGTTGTACAGCTCCGGGAAGGAGTGGAACACGCCACGGTGCTTAAAACCGGGGAAGGTGTCCAGCTGCAAGCCGTTGATCCCCTGAAAAATACTCTTTTCGATGTTGGGATTCGTCTTTTTCATCTCCCGCAGCAGGAATTTGATCTCCTGCCGCTTGCTGCGGCCCACGCCGTCCCCCGCCGCCTCCCGTTCCTCCGTGAACCGGCAGGCGCACTGGAGGAATTGCAGGTGGTTGTAGTTCTTCCATGCGATGATGGCGTCCTCGTGGACGCAGTACAGGGGCCGGATCAGTTCCATGCCGGGGAAATTTTTGCTGCGGAGCTTGGGGGGCATGGCCTGAAGCTGTCCGCCGTAGAACAGGCCCATGACAGTGGTCTCGATCACGTCGGAAAAGTGGTGGCCCAGCGCGATCTTGTTGCATCCCAGTTCCTGAGCCTTGGCATACAGGAAGCCCCGGCGCATCCGGGCGCAGAGATAGCAGGGGTTCTTCTCCACGCTGACGGTGACATCGAAAATGTCGCTGTCGAAAATCGTGATGGGAATCCCCAGCAGGGTGGCGTTATCCTCGATGAGTTTTCGATTCTCCGGCTTGTAGCCGGGGTCCATCACCATAAAGACCAGCTCAAAGGGCTGAGAGGTATGGCGCTGCAATTCCTGCATCAGCTTGGCCAGGATCACGGAGTCCTTGCCGCCGGAGATGCACACAGCGATCCTGTCCCCCGGCTCGATCAGCTCGTACCGCTTCACGGCAGCGATAAAGGGATTCCAGATGGATTTGCGATAGGTTTTAATGAGACTGCGCTCGGCAGTCTCCTGCGGTGTCAGTTCCCGGGACATACGTTTTGATCCTCTCTTACTGTTACAGCCAGATGGCCCCTAATTTCAAAATGGACGCCGTCATCCGCCGGAGCCACGGGCGGTTCTCCCAGTCCTCCAGTGTATAAAGCTGGCTGTCCTCCACGATGTGGTCCATATCCTCCAAAAGCTCCTCGATCACCGGCATGTGGTAGAGCATCACCGCGTCCTCATAGTGAAGCTGGAAGCTGCGGTAGTCCATATTGGTGCTGCCGATCAGGGCCGCTTCCCGGTCCGCCATGACGCTTTTGGCATGGACAAAGCCGGGGGTATATTTGTAGATCTTGACGCCGTGACGCAGCAGTTCTCCCCAGTAGGTCTCCGCCACCAGATACACCAGTTTTTTATCCGGGATAGCGGGGATCATCAGCCGCACATCCACCCCGGCGTCCGCCGCGATGCACAGCGCCTCCTGGATGGATTCCTCCACAGCGTAATACGGCGTGGTGATATACAGCATCCGCTTGGCAGAGGCGATGAGCTGAAGATAGACAGCCTCCACCGGATTGTCCGGGTTATTCAGCGGCCCATCCTCAAAGGGCTGGCAGAAGCCCTCCACCGCCGGACCTTCCCGGCGGGAGCGGTAGTAATCGTCCTCGTTGGGAAAATGACGGCCCAGCATCTTCCACATCTGCATGAACTGCACAGCAAAGCCCCAGGCCCCGTCCCCCGTCAGGCGAACGGTGCTGTCCTTCCAGTAGCCGAAGCGCTCGATCCGGTTGGCGTACTCGTCTCCGATGTTGATACCGCCGGCGTAGGCCACATAACCGTCGATAACAGTGATCTTCCGGTGGTCACGGTAATTGAAGTACAGGCGGTTGATATACCGGTGGACGGGGTTGAAGATCTCCACCTCGATCCCCGCGTCTTTGATGGCTTGCAGCGTCCCGTCAGACAGACGGGTCAAGGTGCCGAAATCGTCGATAATCAGGTGGATCTCCACCCCGGCGGCGGCACGTTCCTTCAATACGGCGAAGATCTCGTCCCAGACAGTCCCCTCCGCCAAAATATAGTACTCCATGAAGATATAGGTCTCCGCCTGCCGCAGATGCTCCACAAGATCCCGGAAGAAGGACTCTCCCTCTCCGAAATAGGCGGCGTCCGTATTGCGGTACAGCCAGAATTGCCGCTTCTGGAGATAGGCGGCCAAGCGGCCCCACGCAGGGCTGCGGCGGGTCAGGGCGGTCTGATTCAGGTCGCTGAGCATTTTTGCGCTCTCCCGCTGGGGGATCGGCGGCACCGGCTTCAAACTCAGCTGCTTGGCCTGATGCGTGCCGCCCCATAGACAGAACAGGAGCATACCTGCCACCGGCAAAATCAGCAGCAAACACATCCAGCTCAGCTTATAAGACGGACTGCCGCTGCGTTGGTAAACCCGAATGGCCACCGCCGCACCGATCAGCTGGAGAAATCCGTACACAAAGCTGGCCTTTTCTTTCAGGAAACGGGTCAGCAGAAGGGTCACCGCGATCTGCGCCAGCACCGTCAGGGCGCAGAGCATCAGACTGGCCGCTGCGGAGATCCGCCGCTCCGTGCGTTCCTGATTCCTATGGGACATTCTGCCCATACCGTCACCTCCCGGATTCAAATAATTTTCTATGATAATTATAGCAACACAACCGGCAATCTTCAACTATATTTGAAAAAAGCGCATGGCTGGAATGGCCATGCGCTTTTCATTCAGCGGTAATTCTTACGCAGCAGATCCTGCTTGATGTCCCAGAGCTTCTGGCTCAGGTCCACATAGTAGTTGTGGGGATTCTCAAAACGCTTTACCTCGTCCCACAGGGTATCGATCTGCTCCCGGCAGTACTTCTGGATCTCCGGCAGCGTAGGCTGCTGATACACCAGCTCGCCATGGTCAAAGATCTTCTCCTGGAGGGGCTTGATGATATAGTCCGTATAGGTCCGCCGCTTCCAGGTAGCATCCGGATCGAACAGTTCCAGAGGCTGACCCTCCTCGATCACTTCATCCCACACGGTGATGTAGTCCGCCTCCGCCTTGCCGGTGGCCTTGTCAAAGATCCGGTAGACCTTCTTGAAATGGGGATTGGTGATCTTGCCCACATTTTCGCTGATCTTGATCTTCGGCACGATAGTGCCGTCCTCTTTCTCAATGGCCGCCAGCTTATAGACACCGCCGAACACCGGGTCGCTCTTGGAGGTGATCATCCGCTCACCCACGCCAAAGAGGTCCACCTTAGCCCCCTGACGGAGGATATCCTGAATGATGTACTCATCCAGGGAGTTGGACGCGGAGATCTTGCAGCTCTCCCAGCCCGCCTCATCCAGCATCTGCCGGGCCTCCCGGGTGAGATAGGCGATGTCGCCGGAATCCAGACGGATGGCGCACTTGGTAATGCCCTTGGGCCGCAGCACCTCGTTGAAGGCCTTGATAGCGTTGGGAACACCGGATTTCAGGGTATTGTAGGTGTCTACCAGCAGCGTGGCGTTGGTGGGGAACACCTCGCAGTAGGTCTTGAAAGCCTCATACTCCGAGTCGAACATCTGCACCCAGGCATGGGCCATGGTGCCGCCGGCGGGAACGCCGAAAAGCTGGTCGGAAATGGTGCAGGCCGTACCGGCGCAGCCGCCGATATAGGCAGCCCGGGCGCCGGAGATGGCGGCGTCCGTGCCCTGTGCCCGGCGGGAACCGAACTCCAGGATCACGCGCCCCTCCGCCGCCCGGACAATGCGGTTGGTCTTGGTGGCCACAAGGCTCTGGTGGTTGAAGATCAGCAGCAGGAAGGTCTCCACCAGCTGCGCCTGAATAGCCGGAGCCCGGACAGTGATGATCGGCTCCCGGGGGAAGATGGGAGTACCCTCCGGGATGGCCCAGACGTCACCCGTGAATTTGAAATCGCGGAGATAGTCCAGAAACCGCTCGGAAAACAGATCCTTGCTCCGGAGATATTCAATGTCCTCCTCAGAAAAATGCAGATCCTGAATATAGGCGATGATCCGCTCCAAACCGGCGCAGATGGCATAGCCGCCGTGGTCCGGAACATCACGGAAAAAGATGTCGAAATAGGTGATCCGATCCTTCAGCCCCGCTTCCAGATAACCATTTCCCATGGTCAATTCGTAAAAGTCGCAGAGCATCGTCATATTGAGTTTATCTGTGATATCCATCGTGTGTCTCCTTCTCGTTACACCACAAGTTACCACACATTATAGCTATCTCACCGTGCAAAAGCAATTCTTTTATCAATTTTTTCACAAATAAACATTGACAAGGCACCTCTGCTCCCCTATCATAACTAAGACGGCGGCCGACTTTCGCGTATCCCTCACCTGCCGGCCCCCTTTGGAAAGGAAACAAGCCATGGAAGTGATCTTAGGCATTGATATTGGCGGCTCTACTACAAAGATCGTAGGGCTGCGGACCGACGGCAGCGTGGTCTCCATGCTCCGGGTCCGGGCGGAGGATCAGGTCACCAGCCTGTACGGCGCACTGGGCAACTACCTGACCAGCAACGGTCTCTCCCTCGGAGATGTGCGCCGGGTCGTTCTGACCGGCGTTGGCGCCAGCTATGTGGACGGGGATGTGTTCGGCCTGCCCACCTGCCGGGTGGATGAATTTCAGGCCAGCGGCACCGGTGCGCTGGCTCTGTCCGGTCAGACCTCCGGCGTAGTTGTGACGATGGGTACCGGCACCGCCTTTTTGTGGGCGGAAGCCGGAAAAGAAGTGCGGCACCTCTGCGGCAGCGGTATCGGCGGCGGCACGCTGGGTGGTCTCTGTCACAAGCTGGTGGGTATGGAACGCTTCTACCAGATCAAAAAGCTGGCCGCTCAGGGGGATCTGAGCCATGTGGACCTCACCATCAGCGACATTGCCCGGGACCCTGCCTCCACGCTGGACCCCAACATGACCGCTGCCAACTTCGGTGATCTCTCTGAGGACGCCACCCCCGCCGATCTGGCCGCCGGCGCGGTAAATCTGGTCCTTCAGGCCATCGGCACTATGACGGTGCTGGCCTGTCAGAGCTGCCATACGGACACCGTGATCGTCACCGGCTCCATGACCACGCTGGATCAGGCGGAGCCAAACTTTGCGGCTTTCGAAAAGCTCTACGGCATCCATTACGTGATCCCGGAAAGCGCCACCTTCGCTACCGCTATCGGTGCCGGACTTTGTAGCCTGCGGCAGAAATCTGCAAAGTAATACAGCTTTAAAGTCATTGCATTGACTAATTTTATGCATCCGCATAGGAAATCAAGCAAAACAGCTCTCCGGTATTCACCGGGGAGCTGTCAGCGGGGCGAACTTCTTTCGCCCCGCTGAACATTTTCGGAACTATATGAGAGCTCCGAAAATGCGGGATTTTAATGGCGCAGGGAAACAGGCGAAGCGCCGCCGGTGGCGGATGAAGCAAGCCTGTTTCGAGGAAGGCTCCCAAATAGCGGATACGCAGTATTCACTGTTTGGCTTGAGCCGACGGTGTATCCCTTCTTGGGTTTCCCGCGCACACCCTTCCTTACCATAGCGGAGAATTCACCGTTTTATCAGTAAGAAAAACAGCTCCCCGGTATTCACCGGGGAGCTGTTTCATATTGGATTAGATCGGATTTACTCCTGATCGTCATCAGAGTCCTCTTCCAGAGAGCTCATGTCGAACTCCAGCTTCTCACCGCAGTTGGGGCAGATGACCTCGCCATCCTCCAGCACGGACTCATCGAAATAGATGGTCTCCTCGCAGGTGGGGCAGGTGGTGGCGTAGCAGTCCTCGTCCTCTTCGGCGTCATCCTCATAGTACTCGTCGTCGAAAGACTCCTCGTCATCCTCGTCATACACGATGTCCTCGATATCCTCCAGATCATCGCTGACAACGTCCAGACCGTCCTCCAGCTCGCCCTGAGCATTCCACAGGTCCTCCAGCTCCAGGCCGATGTCCTCCAGAATGTCCACCATAGCGGACAGAATCTTGCCCTCGTTGGTCTCTGTGTCGATCTTCATGCCTTCCATCAAGCCCTTCAGATACGCAACCTTCTCAGTGATCTCCATAGTGATCGCTCCTTTCAAAATATCAATCTTGGAAATAAAGGGGGAATTATCGTTATAATCCCCCCTTCAGCATGTCAAAAAATCCTTTTTGCCCCGCTGAGACCATTTTCAGAGCTTTTTAAAAGCTCTGAAAATGCAGGATTTTAATGGCGCAGGGAAACAGGCGAAGCGCCGCCAGTGGCGGATGTAGCGAGCCTGTTTCGAGGAAGGCTCCCAAACAGCGGATACACAGTATCCGCTGTTTGGCTTGAGCCGACGGTGTATCCCTTCTTGGGTTTCCCGCGCACACCCTTCCTTACCGTCGCGGAAAATCTACCGCTTTATCAATCGTCTCAAAAGGGGGGATTATCGTTATAATCCCCCCTTCAAAACTTATTCCTTCACGCGGCCCAGGTACTCGCCGGTGCGGGTATCCACCTGGATCTTCTCGCCCTCGTTGATGAACAGAGGCACCTTGATGATGGCGCCGGTCTCCAGAGTGGCGGGCTTGGTGACGTTGGTGGCGGTATCGCCTCTCACGCCGGGCTCGGTAGCGGTGACTTCCAGCTCCATGAAGTTGGGAGCCTCCACGCTGAACACGCTGCCCTTGTAGCTGACCAGAGTGCACATGGTGTTCTCCTTGACGAACTGGAAGCCGTCGCCCAGAACATCCTTGTTCAGCGGGGTCATGTCATAAGTCTCGGGGTCCATGAAGTAGTACAGATCGCCGTCGTTGTAGCTGTACTCGGCGTTTCTGCGCTCCACAGTGCCGTTCTCAAACTTGGCGCTGGGGTTGAAGGACTCCTCACGGATCGCGCCGGTCATCACGTTCTTGTACTTGGTACGCACGAAAGCGGCACCCTTACCGGGCTTGACGTGCTGGAAGTCCACGACCAGCATGGGCTTACCGTCCATCTCAAATACAACACCCTTACGGAAATCGCCTGCAGAAATAGGCATAGTTAAATCCTCCTCACAAATCTTTACGAGAAAACGACCGTGAAGTGGACATTTTCTCAATTCTTTCCTGTCTTATATAATTTGACCGATGATATTTTAACCTATCTTGTCCGTTATTGCAAGTGGTTTTCCGGTTATTTTGTGTTTTCCTCCGGATTTTTTTGGCATTTATAGGGGCAGGCTCTTTTAAACGGGCGCTGCAGCAGGTGCAGAACATGGTTCCACAGTCCCACAGGTCCCCCCAGCGGCTCCACCATCCACGCCCGGACGCCCGCCCGGTGGGCCGCCAGCATATCGGTCAACAGCTTATCTCCCAGCATGGCGGTGTGGGCCGGATCTGTTCCTGTTCGCTCCATAGCGGCCCGCAGGCCCTTTGGACTGGGCTTTCCGGCATGGCCCTGATAGCCGATGCCCAGATCTCCGCAGAACTCAGTCACGCGAACGCCGGATCGGTTGTTCGACACGATCATCACGGTGATCCCGGCGTCCTTCAAGCCGTCGATCCACTGGCGCAGGGCGTCATCCGGGCGGCGGACCGCTTTGGGCGCCAGTGTATAGTCCAGATCCGTCAGCAGCAGCGTTACGCCCTGACTTTGCAGAAAGGCGGGGGTGATGTCCCGGTAGCTGTCAAAAAGAATATCCGGTGTCAGCATAAGCCGCCCTCCTCTCACATAAGAATACATGCAGTATACCAGAATTCTGACCGCTTCACAAGGGGGAACCTCTATGCAGCTCTATTTGACCGTCCGGCCGGAGGACACGAGAACCGCCTCCGCCTATCCGGCGGGACTGGCCCACGCCGCCTACCGCATCGGGGAGGGGTCCTCCCTGCTGAGCCGGAATTTACTGACACCGGCCCGTCCCGGTCCCATATCC
>ERZ791886.1413-NODE-1413-length-12119-cov-1.872016_pt1 | contig 12119 bp, 9 predicted proteins | sample MGYA00510158_ERZ791886 | MGnify/ENA primary metagenome ERZ791886 (study PRJEB30046, sample SAMN00792063) | human gut metagenome | study: EMG produced TPA metagenomics assembly of the A metagenome-wide association study of gut microbiota in type 2... | reverse complement strand
GGCAACCTCCGGCGCATGGGGTAAACCGACCTGTGTCAACAACGTCGAAACCCTGTGTAACGTTCCGGCGATCCTCGCTAACGGCGTGGAGTGGTATCAGAACATCTCGAAAAGTAAAGATGCTGGCACCAAGCTGATGGGCTTCTCCGGTCGGGTGAAAAATCCGGGACTGTGGGAACTGCCGTTCGGCACCACCGCACGCGAGATCCTCGAAGATTACGCCGGTGGTATGCGTGATGGTCTGAAATTTAAAGCCTGGCAGCCAGGCGGCGCGGGGACTGACTTCCTGACCGAAGCGCACCTTGATCTGCCGATGGAATTCGAAAGTATCGGTAAAGCGGGCAGCCGTCTGGGTACGGCGCTGGCGATGGCGGTTGACCATGAGATCAACATGGTGTCGCTGGTGCGTAACCTGGAAGAGTTTTTCGCCCGTGAGTCCTGCGGCTGGTGTACGCCGTGCCGCGACGGTCTGCCGTGGAGCGTGAAAATTCTGCGTGCGCTGGAGCGTGGTGAAGGTCAGCCGGGCGATATCGAAACACTTGAGCAACTGTGTCGATTCTTAGGCCCGGGTAAAACTTTCTGTGCCCACGCACCTGGTGCAGTGGAGCCGTTACAGAGCGCCATCAAATATTTCCGCGAAGAATTTGAGGCGGGAATCAAACAGCCGTTCAGCAATACCCATTTGATTAATGGGATTCAGCCGAACCTGCTGAAAGAGCGCTGGTAACCGAATTTCGATTAACGCTCAGTCTCTGACTGAGAAAACTGGAAGCATGCTAATGGCTACAATTCATGTAGACGGCAAAGAATACGAGGTCAACGGAGCGGACAACCTGCTGGAAGCTTGTCTGTCTCTGGGCCTTGATATTCCTTACTTTTGCTGGCATCCGGCGCTGGGAAGTGTCGGTGCTTGCCGCCAGTGTGCGGTGAAGCAATACCAAAACGCGGAAGACACGCGTGGTCGCCTGGTGATGTCCTGTATGACACCGGCTTCCGATGGCACCTTTATTTCCATTGACGACGAAGAAGCGAAACAGTTCCGTGAAAGCGTGGTCGAGTGGTTGATGACCAACCACCCGCACGACTGTCCGGTATGTGAAGAGGGCGGTAACTGCCATCTTCAGGATATGACTGTGATGACCGGACACAGCTTCCGTCGCTACCGTTTCACCAAACGTACCCACCGTAATCAGGATTTGGGGCCATTCATCTCTCACGAAATGAACCGCTGCATCGCCTGCTACCGCTGTGTGCGTTACTACAAAGATTACGCTGACGGTACAGATCTGGGCGTTTACGGTGCGCACGACAACGTCTACTTCGGTCGCCCGGAAGACGGCACGCTGGAAAGCGAATTTTCCGGTAACCTGGTCGAAATTTGCCCGACCGGCGTATTTACCGACAAAACGCACTCCGAGCGTTACAACCGTAAATGGGATATGCAGTTTGCGCCGAGCATCTGCCAGCAATGTTCCATCGGCTGTAACATCAGCCCCGGTGAACGTTACGGCGAACTGCGTCGTATCGAAAACCGTTACAACGGTACGGTAAACCACTACTTCCTCTGCGACCGTGGTCGTTTCGGTTACGGTTACGTCAACCTGAAGGATCGTCCGCGTCAGCCAGTACAGCGTCGTGGCGATGATTTCATTACCCTCAACGCCGAACAGGCAATGCAGGGCGCGGCAGATATTCTGCGTCAGTCGAAGAAAGTGATCGGTATTGGTTCTCCGCGTGCCAGCGTGGAAAGCAACTTTGCGCTGCGTGAACTGGTGGGCGAAGAAAACTTCTACACCGGTATCGCTCACGGTGAGCAGGAACGTCTGCAACTGGCGCTGAAAGTGCTGCGTGAAGGCGGCATTTATACTCCGGCTCTGCGCGAAATCGAATCTTACGATGCGGTACTGGTGCTGGGCGAAGACGTTACCCAGACCGGCGCGCGCGTCGCGCTGGCAGTGCGTCAGGCTGTGAAAGGTAAAGCGCGCGAAATGGCGGCAGCACAGAAAGTGGCTGACTGGCAGATTGCGGCAATCCTCAACATCGGTCAACGTGCGAAGCATCCGCTGTTTGTTACCAACGTTGATGACACCCGTCTGGATGATATCGCGGCGTGGACTTACCGCGCACCGGTTGAAGATCAGGCGCGTTTAGGTTTTGCCATCGCCCATGCGCTGGATAACTCTGCACCAGCGGTTGACGGTATCGAACCTGAGCTGCAAAGCAAAATCGACGTCATCGTGCAGGCACTGGCAGGTGCGAAGAAACCGTTGATTATCTCCGGGACGAACGCCGGTAGCTTAGAGGTGATTCAGGCGGCGGCTAACGTCGCGAAAGCCCTGAAAGGTCGCGGCGCTGACGTCGGTATCACCATGATTGCCCGTTCCGTCAACAGCATGGGGCTGGGCATTATGGGTGGCGGTTCGCTTGAAGAAGCGTTAACCGAACTGGAAACCGGACGCGCCGACGCGGTGGTGGTGTTGGAAAACGATCTGCATCGTCACGCTTCTGCTATCCGCGTGAATGCTGCGCTGGCTAAAGCACCGCTGGTGATGGTGGTTGATCATCAACGCACAGCGATTATGGAAAACGCCCATCTGGTACTTTCTGCTGCCAGCTTTGCTGAAAGCGACGGTACGGTGATCAACAATGAAGGCCGCGCCCAACGTTTCTTCCAGGTTTACGATCCTGCTTATTACGACAGCAAAACTGTCATGCTGGAAAGCTGGCGCTGGTTACACTCGCTGCACAGCACCCTGCTGAGCCGTGAAGTGGACTGGACGCAGCTCGACCATGTGATTGACGCTGTTGTGGCGAAAATCCCGGAACTGGCAGGTATCAAAGATGCTGCGCCGGATGCGACATTCCGTATTCGTGGGCAGAAACTGGCCCGTGAACCGCACCGTTACAGCGGTCGTACCGCCATGCGCGCCAATATCAGCGTTCATGAGCCGCGTCAGCCGCAGGATATTGACACCATGTTCACCTTCTCGATGGAAGGTAACAACCAGCCGACTGCGCACCGTTCGCAAGTGCCGTTTGCCTGGGCGCCGGGCTGGAACTCCCCGCAGGCGTGGAACAAATTCCAGGACGAAGTGGGCGGCAAACTGCGCTTTGGCGATCCGGGCGTGCGTCTGTTTGAAACCAGCGAAAATGGTCTGGATTACTTCACCAGCGTACCGGCACGCTTCCAGCCGCAGGACGGGAAATGGCGTATCGCGCCGTATTACCACCTGTTTGGCAGCGATGAATTGTCACAGCGTGCTCCGGTCTTCCAGAGCCGTATGCCGCAGCCGTACATCAAACTCAACCCAGCGGATGCCGCGAAGTTGGGTGTGAACGCAGGTACACGCGTCTCCTTTAGTTACGATGGCAACACGGTCACGCTGCCGGTTGAAATCGCCGAAGGACTGACGGCAGGGCAGGTGGGCTTGCCGATGGGTATGTCCGGCATTGCTCCGGTGCTGGCTGGCGCGCATCTTGAGGATCTCAAGGAGGCACAACAATGAGTTGGATATCACCGGAACTGATTGAGATCCTGCTGACCATCCTCAAAGCGGTGGTGATCCTGCTGGTGGTTGTCACCTGCGGGGCATTCATGAGCTTTGGCGAACGTCGCCTGCTGGGTCTGTTCCAGAACCGTTACGGACCTAACCGTGTTGGCTGGGGCGGTTCGCTCCAGCTGGTTGCGGACATGATCAAAATGTTCTTTAAAGAAGACTGGATCCCGAAATTCTCGGATCGCGTCATCTTTACCCTGGCACCGATGATTGCCTTTACCTCGCTGCTGCTGGCCTTTGCGATTGTGCCAGTCAGTCCGGGTTGGGTGGTTGCCGACCTGAACATCGGGATTTTGTTCTTCCTGATGATGGCAGGTCTGGCGGTTTACGCGGTGCTGTTTGCGGGCTGGTCAAGTAACAACAAATACTCGTTGCTGGGTGCGATGCGTGCTTCTGCGCAGACCCTGAGCTACGAAGTGTTCCTCGGGCTTTCCCTGATGGGCGTGGTGGCGCAGGCCGGTTCATTCAACATGACCGACATCGTCAACAGCCAGGCGCATGTGTGGAACGTTATCCCGCAATTCTTTGGTTTTATTACCTTTGCCATCGCGGGCGTGGCGGTATGTCACCGTCACCCGTTTGACCAGCCGGAAGCCGAGCAGGAACTGGCGGATGGTTACCACATTGAATATTCCGGTATGAAGTTCGGTCTGTTCTTCGTGGGTGAGTACATCGGGATTGTGACCATCTCTGCATTGATGGTGACGCTGTTCTTCGGTGGCTGGCAAGGCCCGTTGTTACCGCCATTCATCTGGTTCGCGCTGAAAACCGCGTTCTTTATGATGATGTTCATTTTGATTCGTGCGTCGTTACCGCGTCCGCGTTATGACCAGGTAATGTCCTTCGGCTGGAAAATCTGCCTGCCGCTGACGCTGATCAACTTGCTGGTAACGGCGGCTGTCATTCTCTGGCAGGCGCAATAAGGGGCAATAAGACCATGACCTTAAAAGAATTGTTAGTAGGTTTCGGCACCCAGGTTCGTAGTATCTGGATGATCGGCCTGCACGCGTTCGCCAAACGCGAAACGCGAATGTACCCGGAAGAGCCGGTCTATCTGCCGCCCCGTTATCGTGGTCGTATCGTTCTGACCCGCGACCCGGACGGCGAAGAGCGTTGCGTAGCCTGTAACCTCTGCGCGGTAGCCTGCCCGGTCGGCTGTATCTCGCTGCAAAAAGCAGAAACCAAAGACGGTCGCTGGTACCCGGAATTTTTCCGCATCAACTTCTCACGCTGCATTTTCTGTGGTCTGTGCGAAGAAGCCTGTCCGACCACGGCGATTCAGTTAACCCCGGATTTCGAAATGGGGGAATACAAGCGCCAGGATCTGGTTTACGAGAAAGAGGATCTGCTGATCTCCGGTCCGGGCAAATACCCGGAATATAACTTCTACCGGATGGCAGGTATGGCAATCGACGGCAAAGATAAGGGCGAAGCAGAGAACGAAGCCAAGCCTATCGACGTCAAGAGCCTGTTACCGTAAGGAGAGGGGCAATGGAGTTCGCTTTTTATATCTGTGGCCTGATAGCCATACTTGCGACCTTGCGAGTGATCACCCATACCAATCCGGTACACGCACTGCTGTACCTGATTATTTCGCTGCTGGCGATTTCCGGGGTGTTCTTCTCACTGGGCGCTTACTTCGCCGGTGCGCTGGAAATTATCGTCTACGCGGGTGCCATTATGGTGCTGTTCGTGTTCGTGGTGATGATGCTCAACCTGGGCGGTTCAGAAATCGAACAGGAACGCCAGTGGCTGAAACCGCAGGTGTGGATTGGTCCGGCAATTTTGTCGGCCATCATGCTGGTGGTGATTGTTTACGCCATCCTCGGTGTTAACGATCAGGGTATCGACGGTACGCCAATCAGTGCTAAAGCAGTGGGTATTACGCTGTTCGGGCCTTACGTACTGGCGGTGGAACTGGCTTCTATGCTGCTGCTCGCAGGTCTGGTTGTGGCCTTCCACGTCGGTCGTGAAGAGCGTGCGGGTGAAGTGCTGAGCAATCGTAAAGACGACAGCGCGAAAAGAAAAACGGAGGAGCACGCATGATCCCCTTACAACATGGACTGATCCTCGCGGCAATCTTATTCGTTCTTGGCTTAACCGGTCTGGTTATCCGTCGCAATCTGCTGTTTATGTTGATTGGTCTGGAAATCATGATTAACGCCTCCGCGCTGGCCTTCGTGGTCGCCGGAAGCTACTGGGGCCAGACCGACGGTCAGGTGATGTACATTCTCGCCATCAGCCTCGCGGCGGCAGAAGCGAGTATCGGCCTTGCGCTGCTGCTGCAACTTCACCGTCGTCGCCAGAACCTGAACATCGATTCAGTAAGTGAGATGCGCGGATGAACATGCTTGCCTTAACCATTATTTTGCCATTGATTGGCTTCGTCCTGCTGGCATTCTCCCGTGGGCGCTGGTCTGAAAACGTCTCGGCGATCGTCGGCGTAGGCTCTGTGGGCCTGGCGGCGCTGGTAACCGCCTTTATCGGCGTTGATTTCTTCGCTAACGGCGAGCAGACATACAGCCAGCCGCTGTGGACGTGGATGTCGGTAGGCGACTTTAACATCGGTTTTAACCTGGTGCTGGACGGCCTGTCGCTGACCATGCTCTCGGTGGTCACTGGTGTGGGTTTCCTTATTCACATGTACGCCTCCTGGTATATGCGCGGTGAAGAGGGCTACTCTCGCTTCTTCGCTTACACCAACCTGTTCATCGCCAGCATGGTGGTTCTGGTGCTTGCCGACAACCTGCTGCTGATGTACCTCGGCTGGGAAGGCGTGGGCCTGTGCTCCTATCTGCTGATCGGGTTCTATTACACCGATCCGAAGAATGGCGCAGCGGCAATGAAAGCGTTCGTCGTGACCCGTGTGGGTGACGTGTTCCTCGCTTTCGCACTGTTCATTCTTTACAACGAACTGGGCACCCTGAACTTCCGCGAAATGGTGGAACTGGCACCAGCGCACTTTGCTGACGGCAATAACATGCTGATGTGGGCGACGCTGATGCTGCTGGGCGGTGCGGTCGGTAAATCTGCGCAGTTGCCGTTGCAGACATGGCTTGCCGACGCGATGGCGGGCCCGACGCCTGTCTCCGCGCTGATCCACGCCGCAACCATGGTAACCGCGGGTGTCTACCTGATCGCCCGTACCCACGGCCTGTTCCTGATGACGCCGGAAGTTCTGCATCTGGTGGGTATTGTCGGGGCGGTTACGCTGCTGCTGGCCGGTTTTGCCGCGCTGGTACAGACCGACATCAAACGTGTTCTCGCTTACTCTACCATGAGCCAGATTGGCTACATGTTCCTCGCGCTTGGCGTGCAGGCATGGGATGCGGCGATTTTCCACTTGATGACCCACGCGTTCTTTAAAGCGCTGCTGTTCCTGGCATCCGGTTCCGTCATTCTGGCCTGCCATCACGAACAGAACATCTTCAAGATGGGCGGTCTGCGTAAATCTATTCCGCTGGTTTATCTCTGCTTCCTGGTGGGCGGCGCAGCACTGTCGGCACTACCGCTGGTCACTGCGGGCTTCTTCAGTAAGGATGAGATCCTCGCGGGTGCGATGGCGAATGGTCATATCAATCTGATGGTGGCAGGTCTGGTCGGTGCGTTTATGACCTCGCTCTACACCTTCCGTATGATTTTCATCGTCTTCCACGGAAAAGAACAAATTCACGCTCACGCCGTGAAAGGGGTAACTCACAGCCTGCCGCTGATTGTGCTGCTGATCCTTTCCACCTTCGTTGGCGCACTGATTGTACCGCCGCTGCAGGGCGTGCTTCCGCAAACGACGGAACTGGCGCACGGCAGCATGTTGACCCTGGAAATTACCTCTGGCGTGGTCGCGGTGGTCGGCATTCTGCTGGCAGCCTGGCTGTGGCTGGGTAAACGTACTCTGGTGACCTCCATCGCCAACAGTGCGCCGGGCCGTCTGCTGGGCACCTGGTGGTACAACGCCTGGGGATTTGACTGGCTGTATGACAAAGTGTTCGTCAAGCCGTTCCTGGGTATTGCCTGGTTGCTGAAACGCGATCCGCTGAACTCAATGATGAACATCCCGGCTGTCCTTTCCCGCTTTGCAGGTAAAGGTCTGCTGTTAAGTGAGAACGGCTATCTGCGCTGGTATGTGGCATCCATGAGCATCGGTGCGGTCGTGGTGCTGGCACTGTTGATTGTACTGCGTTGAGTTAAGGATTGTGGGATTGCCCCTGGGCATATAAGAACGTAGGTCGGATAAGCCGCCATCGCGGTGCATCCGACACTACCCCCAGTCCGAAGAGAATTTTCTGTCGTGAGAATTCGTTGAAAATCCGGTCCTGACGGGACTTTTACAAGGAATAAAGATCGCCATGTTACTACCCTGGCTAATATTAATTCCCTTTATTGGCGGCTTCCTGTGCTGGCAGACCGAACGCTTTGGCGTCAAGGTGCCACGCTGGATCGCGCTGATCACCATGGGATTGACGCTGGCGCTGTCGCTGCAACTGTGGTTGCAGGGCGGTTATTCACTGACGCAATCCCCCGGAATTCCGCAGTGGCAGTCTGAATTCGACATGCCGTGGATCCCGCGTTTTGGTATCTCTATTCATCTCGCCATTGACGGGCTGTCGCTGCTGATGGTCGTGCTGACCGGTCTGCTCGGTGTGCTGGCGGTACTATGTTCGTGGAAAGAGATCGAAAAATATCAGGGCTTCTTCCACCTCAACCTGATGTGGATCCTGGGCGGCGTTATCGGCGTGTTCCTTGCCATCGACATGTTCCTGTTCTTCTTCTTCTGGGAAATGATGCTGGTGCCGATGTACTTCCTGATCGCACTGTGGGGGCATAAAGCCTCTGACGGTAAAACGCGTATCACGGCGGCAACCAAGTTCTTCATTTACACCCAGGCGAGTGGCCTGGTGATGTTGATTGCCATCCTGGCGCTGGTTTTTGTTCACTACAATGCGACCGGCGTCTGGACCTTCAACTATGAAGAGCTGCTGAATACGCCAATGTCCAGTGGTGTGGAATACCTGTTAATGCTGGGCTTCTTCATCGCCTTCGCAGTCAAAATGCCGGTGGTTCCGCTGCATGGCTGGCTGCCGGATGCGCACTCCCAGGCTCCGACCGCCGGTTCCGTTGACCTCGCGGGGATCTTGCTGAAAACTGCCGCTTACGGTTTGCTGCGTTTCTCCCTGCCGCTGTTCCCGAACGCGTCGGCAGAGTTCGCGCCAATTGCTATGTGGCTGGGTGTTATCGGCATCTTCTACGGTGCGTGGATGGCCTTCGCCCAGACCGATATCAAACGTCTGATCGCCTACACCTCGGTTTCCCACATGGGCTTCGTGCTGATTGCTATCTACACCGGCAGCCAGTTGGCCTACCAGGGCGCGGTAATCCAGATGATTGCGCACGGTTTGTCGGCGGCGGGTCTGTTTATTCTTTGTGGTCAGCTTTATGAACGTATCCATACCCGCGACATGCGCATGATGGGCGGTCTGTGGAGCAAGATGAAATGGCTGCCAGCACTGTCGCTGTTCTTTGCGGTGGCAACGCTTGGGATGCCTGGCACCGGTAACTTCGTCGGCGAATTTATGATTCTGTTCGGCAGCTTCCAGGTTGTACCGGTGATTACCGTTATCTCTACCTTTGGGCTGGTCTTTGCATCTGTTTATTCGCTGGCGATGTTACATCGCGCTTACTTCGGTAAAGCGAAAAGCCAGATTGCCAGCCAGGAACTGCCAGGGATGTCGCTGCGTGAGCTGTTTATGATCCTGTTGCTGGTGGTGCTGCTGGTACTGCTGGGCTTCTATCCGCAGCCGATTCTGGATACCTCGCACTCCGCGATTGGCAATATCCAGCAGTGGTTTGTTAATTCCGTTACTACTACAAGGCCGTAAATCGCCATGACAATAACTCCACAAAACCTGATCGCACTGCTACCGTTGCTGATCGTCGGCTTGACGGTGGTGGTTGTGATGCTCTCCATTGCGTGGCGACGCAATCATTTCCTCAACGCTACGCTCTCGGTTATTGGGCTTAACGCGGCGCTGGTTTCGCTCTGGTTTGTTGGCCAGGCGGGCGCTATGGACGTTACGCCGCTGATGCGCGTTGATGGTTTCGCCATGCTTTACACCGGGCTGGTATTGTTGGCGAGCCTCGCCACCTGTACTTTCGCCTACCCGTGGCTTGAAGGCTATAACGACAACAAGGATGAGTTCTACCTGTTGGTGTTAATTGCCGCGCTGGGCGGGATCCTGCTGGCGAATGCCAACCATCTGGCGTCTCTGTTCCTCGGTATCGAACTGATCTCTTTGCCGCTGTTTGGCCTGGTCGGTTACGCTTTCCGCCAGAAACGTTCACTGGAAGCCAGTATCAAATACACCATCCTTTCTGCCGCAGCGTCTTCTTTCCTGCTGTTTGGTATGGCGCTGGTGTATGCGCAGTCTGGCGACCTGTCGTTTGTCGCGTTGGGTAAAAACCTTGGCGACGGTATGCTCAACGAGCCGCTGTTGCTGGCAGGTTTCGGCCTGATGATTGTTGGCCTCGGCTTCAAACTCTCTCTGGTGCCGTTCCACCTGTGGACGCCAGACGTATACCAGGGCGCGCCTGCGCCGGTTTCCACTTTCCTGGCGACGGCGAGCAAAATCGCTATCTTCGGTGTGGTGATGCGTCTGTTCCTCTACGCACCGGTGGGTGACAGCGAAGCGATTCGCGTGGTGCTGGCGATTATCGCCTTTGCCTCCATCATCTTCGGTAACCTGATGGCGCTGAGCCAGACCAATATCAAACGTCTGCTCGGTTACTCATCTATCTCTCACCTCGGCTATCTGCTGGTAGCGCTGATTGCGCTGCAAACCGGCGAGATGTCGATGGAAGCGGTAGGGGTTTACCTGGCCGGTTATCTGTTCAGCAGCCTCGGCGCGTTCGGCGTGGTCAGCCTGATGTCCAGCCCGTATCGTGGCCCGGATGCTGATTCCCTGTTCTCTTACCGCGGTCTGTTCTGGCATCGTCCGATCCTCGCGGCAGTGATGACGGTGATGATGCTGTCTCTGGCCGGTATCCCGATGACGCTGGGCTTTATCGGTAAGTTCTACGTGCTGGCGGTCGGTGTCCAGGCACACTTGTGGTGGCTGGTGGGTGCCGTGGTTGTCGGTTCGGCAATCGGCCTCTACTACTACCTGCGCGTGGCGGTGAGCCTGTATCTTCACGCCCCGGAACAACCGGGTCGCGATGCACCATCAAACTGGCAGTACAGCGCGGGCGGTATCGTTGTGCTGATCTCTGCACTGTTGGTACTGGTGCTGGGTGTATGGCCACAACCGCTGATTAGCATTGTGCGTTTGGCAATGCCGCTGATGTAATCTGTTACTTTGTAAGTCAGAAAGCCGCCGACATGCTCGGCGGTTTTTCTGAAAAAGAAGGGATAGTAGATAGACGCAGAGCGTTAAGTGAACTGTGTACGACTATCGCCAAAATACTCTAAACATAACTGCCTGAATTTTGCCCGCCATTCATCGATATTAAAATCATAGCGTTCCTGAAATGCAGTCGTTTCACTGGACATTATCCAGGCATAATTATGTAACAGGGTTAATGCCTGAAGCGGTTTTCTCTGCGCAAAATAAGTATCAACACACATCTGCATCAAGGGGTAATTATTATTTTCCTTTGTTCCTCCAAAGCTAAGATCTAATCCTTGTTCTTTAATGCACTGAATCACAGGATCATCCTGGAAATTCGGGACATCTGCGGCCTGTGACAAATGAATGACTTTATTGTCAGGAACACCAAATGCCCAATTGCCAAGATAAGCATTAAGCGCAGCCTGTGCTGCAGCTTCTGTTTTTTTACATCGGCGATACTGGATTGCCAGTGCTAACCAATATTCGCTGACTTCAGGCAATTGTTCTGTTGCTCGCTGTAACAGTGGCAGTGCGTCATCAAGCCTTCCCGTTGAAAGACATTTCCGAGCAACACGGAAGAGATTTGCTGCAAAGTCTTGATCTTCGATGCTGATGCCATTTTCATGGGGATCATCATCATTCACTTCCAGCCATTCTTCGAACTTCTTAATGCTGGAAAAGGCAGGTACGATTCGCCATTCGTCATGGTACGTTTCGCACACTATAGGTAGTTTATGCTCCTGACCAATAGGCCAGTACAAACCGAAACAGTCTCCGTTACCATATGCTGCATCTGTAAGTACGGTAAATCCGTTCGGAGGAAAAGGCCCCGGGCAAATTCCATCAATGCCAGGTGAAATATCACTACTGCGAGGAATAAGTTTCATCATGTTCCTTCACATAAAAATTTATGTAAACATCCGCTTATCTGTTTATATAAATGTTTTAATCCCACCAACAAGTAACCGGATGCATACCCACAGGGACTTCAACCCATCCATGCTCCGTATCTTCTGACCATCCTTCCCAGCACTCATCAGGGGCAATTTCTTCTACAAACCAGCTCTGAACTTCTTCTGGTGAAGCAGTGGTGATAACTAAAATACTTTCACTAAAGGGCCAGTCTGTGGATTTGCCCCTATATTTCCAGACACCTGTTATCACTTAACCCATTACTGGC
>ERZ791886.1407-NODE-1407-length-12167-cov-2.773943_pt1 | contig 12167 bp, 4 predicted proteins | sample MGYA00510158_ERZ791886 | MGnify/ENA primary metagenome ERZ791886 (study PRJEB30046, sample SAMN00792063) | human gut metagenome | study: EMG produced TPA metagenomics assembly of the A metagenome-wide association study of gut microbiota in type 2... | reverse complement strand
AACACCACGGTCGCTTTCCGCATGAATAATTTGTCTGGCAGCGCCTCTGATCTGATGCTCTACGCTTATGGCATGGACGGCAAGCTGGCGAAGGTCGCTTCTGAGCTATGGTCGATCACGGATGAGGCCGGTGAGGCTGTGACGGAACTCACTGAAGGAACGCTCTATGAAGTGCGCATCACTGTCGCCGACGGTGGTGAACTCGACCTGAGTGAAGTAGAAAAGGAGATCAAGTTCTCCTGCGTACTTGGGAAATAATTCATTTCAGAATCCGGCGTTTTGAACGCCGGATTCCTTTTAAACAATCATATTCATTACGGAGGAAGTGCCCATGAAACGAATGATTGCGGCAGCACTCATGATCTTATTGCTGCTTTCTGTCACCGCTTGCGACAAAGCGCCATCTAAAGAATCCACACCGCTGAATGCCGAAAGCAAAGCTGCAACAGAAATTACAGCGCAGACCAACGCCGAGGTCTATCAGCTGCTCGATTTTGACGACGAGCAGGAGGCCGAATTTGCAGGCCGCGGCCTCATCTTCGCGCCGGACTCGCTCGTCATCCAGGCCGAAAACGGCATGACGATCTGGTCGCAGGATGCGTATGACTTCGTGCGGGAAAGCGGCGATGCGCCCACGTCTGCAAACCCAAGCCTCTGGCGCAACACGCAGTACAACGCCCGTTACGGCCTGTTTGAGGTCACGGACGGCATCTATCAGGTGCGCGGCTATGATATTTCGAACATCACCTTCGTCCGCAGTGAAAACGGCTGGATCATCATGGATTGCGGCAGCAGCCGCTATACTGCGTCCGAGGCACTGAAGCTCTTCCGTGAGCAGATGGGCGATGACCGCATTGTCGCTGTCGTTATTAGTCATGCTCATGTCGACCACTACGGCGGCATCGAGGGGCTGATCGGCGCAGAAGATGTGGCGGACGCATCGCTTCCGCTGGACGAGCAAATTGCCTCAGGCAAGACAGCCATCATCGTGCCGCAGGGCTTTGCCGACGCGGTCATGAAGGAAAACATCTTGGTTGGGACGGCGATGAAGCGCCGCGCGATCTACCAGTACGGCAGTTTCCTGCCGTACAGCGAGCAGGGACGGCTTTCCGTCGGTATCGGTCTGACCGCCGTGCAGGGCGGCACGGGCTATCTCGCACCGACATATGAGGTCACCGACACACTCTTTGAGACGGAAATTGACGGCGTGAAGGCTGTCTTCCAGCTGACGCCGGGCACGGAGTCTCCCGCGGAGATGAATACGTATTTCCCTGACAAACAGGCGCTCTGGATGGCGGAAAACTGCACCGGCACGATGCACAACCTCTACACGTTGCGCGGCGCAGAGGTACGCGACGCCAACGACTGGGCGCGGTACATCACGCAGGCGCAGACGCTCTTTTCGGACGCGGAGGTTGTGTTCCAGTCACACAACTGGCCGCACTGGGGAGCCGATGTGGTGCAGGAATATCTAACCAATACCGCCGCTGTCTATAAATTCATCCACGACCAGACACTTTTGTACATCAATCAGGGCTACACCGCGACGGAGATCGCCGCCACGATCGAGTTGCCGGAGGCTTTGGATAAGGTCTGGTACACGCGGCAGTATTACGGCACGCTTCGCCACAACGTCCGCGCGGTATATCAGAAATACATGGGCTGGTATGATGCGAATCCCGTGCACCTGAACGAGCTGGAGCCGAGCGAATACGCGAAAAAGCTCGTCGAATATCTCGGCGATCCCGAAAAAGTGCTCGAACAGGCGCGCGCGGACTATGAGAAGGGCGAATACCAGTGGGTCGCGCAGATCACAAACACGCTCGTCTTCGCAGACTCTGAAAATATGGACGCGCGGTATCTCTGCGCGGACGCGCTCGAGCAGCTTGGCTATCAGGCGGAGTCCGGCGCGTGGCGCAACGCGTATCTCGCCGCAGCATATGAGCTGCGAAACGGTACAGGCAGCTATCCACAGGTCAGTAGCATCGGTGCCGGCACGACGGCGCAGGGCATGGATGCGCAGACAATGTTAGACTACATGGGTATCATGCTCGATACAGAAAAGCTTGCAGATACGTCCTTTACCATCCGGCTTAAGCTCACGGACGGCGAGGATTATTTCCTGAAGCTCCACCACGGCGTCCTGCTGTATTATAAGGACGATGGCACGGCGGAGGCCGACTTGACGCTCTCAACCGTCCGCACCGGCATTCTTGCCATTGCAAACAGTGATCAGGAAAATATCGCTAAGCTTGTCACAACAGAAAGTGGAGATATGACACTGTTTGAGGATCTGTGCACCAGTATGACCACACCGGAGTTGTATTTTAATATTATCGAGCCATGATTGCCGCTCATCGACATTTATGATGACCGTCTTACCATTTATTCTCCCGGCGGTATGCCCGACGGTACGCGGATACAGGAACGAGATGTCCAGCATTTCCTCCACACGCCGCAATCCTGTCCTCGCAGATATTTTCGGCAGATTGGGCTATATGGAGCGGCAAGGCAGCGGCTTTAAGAAAATCACGGAATCCTACCGCGCCGCCCACAATTACCGTGACGAACTTGAGCCTAAGTTCTATTCGGATGCCAGTTCTTTTCAAGTTACACTCTATAATCCAAATTATGGAACAGCGGCAACCGCAAGCAAGGTTACGATTGAGGACGAGAATATTGCGATTGATCGACTGAACGCAAGCCAAGGTACGATTGCAAAAGCGAAAGCGGTATTTGCAAATATGGGCGTTGATGGCGCCTTTGGCCGATCTGACATCGTTGCTATCACAAAGGATTCTGTTAACGCTTTGCTGTGGCTCCTCTCCGTTGAGTTGTGCGCAGCTGCATCCGGATATACGGCAAGAGAACGACGGAGGCTGGGAAATAATCCCAGCCTCCGTTCTTGCGGTTCAAATCGTGCAAACGAGATCAGTTGGAACCTGCATGGAAATACTGATAGTTGGTCGCGCTCGGTACAGCCGGGGCGGTATAGCCTGGGTCATGGGTTTTCCCAACTCAGTTACCAGATGCGGCATGGAACCACTGATAAGTTCTGAAAATATTTTGACTGACAGTAGCATCATAGGTGATTGCACCACTTTCGTCCTTGTTGAGGGAAACCTGTGCTGTGACGCCGTCACCCAGAATCGGCTTATAATACATAGCATGCATACCTTCAGATTCCTCACCATTTTTTGTCGCGGTACCGCTGACCGCAGTTACGCTTCCTCCATTGATCGTTAGTCCCTCGTAGTCTGCCGAGATCCCGTAACTGTTTGCGCGGAGGGTATAGCCCTCTGTCGTTGTCAAAGCCACATCACCGCCCCTCGCGGTCACACTGCCTCCGTTGACAATGAGATTGTCAGCCGTCAATCCAATGCTCGAGCCATCGGTGCTTTTACCAACATTCGCTTTGTTGATACTGCCTCCGGTCGTGGTGATGGCTCCGCTGTTGATTGTCATGGTTCCGTCATTTTTCGCCACACAAATGGCAAAGCTTCTAATATAGCCTGTGTCGTAGGAACACGTACCAGTTATATTGACTGTCAGACTTCCTGTACCCTCGATCACCAGGTCGGAGTTCTGGATATAAATTCCGCTGCTAAAGGTGGTATCTCCGTCGTAGGTCAGCCTGTTGGTTCCGAGCAATCTAATGGTCAGCGTCTCGCTGCCTTTATATCCAAGGCAGGTATCTGCGGTGGTCGCACCAGTTATATTGGTGGTGCCCTCTCCGGTATAGTGGTAATTATTCAGGGTCAGGATATTCGTTTCCGCATCATAAGAAACGGTTCCATCCCCGAAAACATTTTGCGCGTTTCCGCCTGTGACCTGCACGCCGCCGATCCAAAGCTCATATTTCGTCGCATCCTCGACCCAGTGGGCGTAAAGGGTATGATCTTCCGTCCGATTCACAGAGGTGCCGGACTCGACCTTGCTGCCGCCGTCTGCTTCAGTAAACCAGCCGGTAAAGGTATAGCCCTGCCGGAAGGGAGTGGGCAGCGTTCCGTAGGCGCCGTCATATGTGACCTCCGCGCTGCTTGGGTTAACACTGCCGCCGTTGGCATCAAGAGTCACGGTGTAGGTGTTGGCCGTCCACTGGGCTGTGAAAGACTGATCGCTGTCAGGCATGGTGTTGGGCACATTCGGATCCCATCCGGTAAAGGTATAACCGGTGCGGGTAGGTACGGGAGCCATGATGGCCGTTCCGTAATCCACGGTTCCGCTGGTATACGATCCGGTCAGGGTGCCGCCGTTGGCGTTCCAGCTCAGGGTGTACTGATTGAGCTTCCATTGGGCAGTAAAGGTGGAGTTTTGGTCTGGAACAGTGGCGGGGACCTCCGGCTCCCAGCCGATAAAGGTGTAACCGGTGCGGGTAGGTATGGGAGCCGTGATGGTCGTTCCGTAATCCACCGCTCCGCTGGTATACGAGCCGTCCAGGGTACCGCCATTGGCGTCCCAGCTCACCGTGTACGGAATCGGCGTCCACTTGGCGTAGAGGGTCTTGTTTCCTGTCGCATCCGCAGCGATCTCTGTCACCTGCTCTCCGTTGAAACTGCTGTCCTCGTACCAGCCGCCGAAGGTATAGCCCGTGCGGGTGGGCGGAGCCAGGGTCACAGCAGTCCCGTAGGTATAGAAGAACGGGTTGGGATTGGTTGCGTCATATACATTTTCATAGGTGATCTGATAGGTATTTGCCGCATCGCTGAACTGGGCGTAATAGGTCACATCTCCACCAACGGTTGTGCTTTCTGTCAAGTCCGTACCCAAACCGTCTGCCTCTGTGTTCCAACCGGTGAAGGTATAGGTGTGGCCAGTGGAGGTTTTCGTAGGGGTGCTGCCGTCATAACTGGGCTTTGATCCGAACTTCACATCGGGATCGGTCTCCAGATTCTCACTGCCGTTCATCCATGTGACCGTGTGCCTGTTCCGGTCATACTTGATCTCGATGACGGTGGAGCCGTCCGCACTGATCGCCGTCTGTGTGACAGGCTGCGCCGTAAAGCCCTCGTAGCTCTTGGCTTCCGCGGCGGTCTGCTGGCCGGTGGTGCCGGATCTGGTCTCTGTTTCGTGCTGGGTGTAGCCGTCATCCTCCGTGTTCTGCCAGAGATGGTTGACGGTGTAGCTCGCCCCGCCCTCCGTCCAGCGGGCATAAAGGGTGTGCGCTGCCGTCATGGAAACCACAGTTTCCGGCGTGACCTGTGTGCCGCTTTCGTCTTCCGCTGTGAACCAGCCCGCGAAATCATAGCCGGCGCGGGTGGGAGCGGGCAGGTCGCCGTAGGCAGCGCCGTAAGTCACTGTTTTGCTGCCCCCCGCATCCGTCAGGACGCCGCCCTTGGCATCGAAGGCCACAGTGTACTGGTTGGCCGTCCATTTGGCATAGAGGGTCATGGGGCCGGAAACGGTGTTGCTGAACTCCCATGCCCGGGTGCAGTTCTGATCGGTATACCAGCCGCCGAAGGTGTGGCCCGTGCGGATGGGTTCGGTGGGCGCTGTGATGGTTGCGCCCGTCCGGACGGTGGCAGATTCGACCGCGCTGCCGCCCATGGCGTTGAACACGATGGTATTTTCATTGGGCATCCACTGGGCGGTGTAGGTCACGCTTTCGGTGACGGTCTCAGACAGAGTTTTGTCCCAGCCGGCAAAGGTATAGCCCTCCCGTGCCGGTTTGGGCGCGGCCATCTCCGCGCCGTATTTGTAGTTCTGGATGGTCTGCTGCATTCCGTTCTTCAGATCCCACGTCACAGTGTACTGGTTCCGGTTATAGTACACCCGAACCACGGTGGAGCCGTCCGGGGCGATGGACTGCTCTTCAAAGGCCCTGGCGGTAAAACCGGGATATTCGTTGGCACTGCCCATGGTCTTGGATTCTGTGACGCCCTGTTTGGTTTCCGTGGCATCCAGCTTGTACGAGCCGTTCAGCTCCTCCAGATAGTGCTCCACAGTATAGTTGACCTGAGCTGGCACCCACTTGGCGTAGAGGGTCATGCCCTTTGCACCGTTGGAGAAGGTGGGCATGGTGGTGGTGCTGCCGGTGTACTGGTTACGGAAGTTCGTGTCGGTGTACCACCCCTCGAAAGTGTATCCTGTTTTCTCAGGATTCGCCGGCCAGGTGATGGCGGCGCCCACGCCGCCGGTGAGCTGCGCTACGGCGGAACCGCCCATGGAGTTAAAGCTGATGTACCGCAGCCCCTCCGGATCGCTCCATGTGATATGGATGACCTTCTGGATGGGCTTGGAGGTGAAGGACAGAGCCGCCTTCTTCCATGTAATGGTCATGTCGGTCTCTTCGTTCAATGAGCCGGTGGGCGGCGTGACCGTCACGGTATTGCCGGCCGGGTCGTAGCGGAAGGCCGGGTTAGAAAAGGAGATGGTAAAGGCGCTCTCGCTGCCGTCATCCCGATTGACCGCTCCCGTCTCACCTGATTTCAGATCCATGTACTGCATGGTATAGGTGGAACCGGGCAGAGCAAGGCTCTTGACGGTCTTAATGTTGTAGCCTGTGTCATCCGTCACGGCAAAGGCATAGACATTCTGCTGCTCACCCGCCGACCACAACGGCCACTCATGGGCATAGAGGGTAGGCGCCCAGGTGAGCTTGCTGCTGTTGAAGGCCTGCGCCAAAAACTTGATGTCGATATACATCCCGATCTCGATGAGCATGGCCCCGGCGGAACGCTCCTCCTTCCCCTGTCCCTGCACCCAGCGCAGATGATAGAAGAAGTAGCCCCAAAGCTGGGAGTAGGCCCCGACATCCGCCACGATGCCGATTTTATCCAGCTTTAGTGAGATCAGTCCCACATACATCTCCAGCCGTAGCCCCGCGCGGATGCCAACGGTGCCCACCACATAGAAATCGAAATTGTACTGGGGCGTGATGATGTCAATGGTCTCATTGGTAGCCTGTCTGGACTTCACACGGACGGAAAAGTTGTACCGTTTCTGGGTGGTATAGTCAAAGCTCATACCCATGGACACCGCCAGATTGGCGCTGACCACGAAGCTGCCCTTTACCTGCCAGCAGAAGATATGCAGGAAGGCGCTGCCGTTGTTTTCAAACAGCTTGACGTTGACGATCTCGAACCATGTGTCATTGGCGTTATCCATCACGCCGGCATAGATCTCCGCCAGGGAATCCATCTCGCCGTCTGTTCCCTGTACTCCGCCCGCATCGTTATAGGCCTCCATGCGGTCCATGATGGCGTCCAGTTTTTCCGTCATGGAGGCATCCTCCTCGTCCCCGCCTGCCGTAATGTCAGCGGTGAAGCCGATGCCGGTATAGTTGCCCACATCAAAGGAGGCGTTCAAAGAGTAGTCATAGCGCAGGAAGCCTATTTTGTGGCGCTTGGTGCTGACGCTTTGCCGGAGGATGATCTCCTCCTCAAAGGTGGCGGTGATGCCGATCTCCACCTTGTCGTTGATCTTCACAGTAAAGGGGATACTGATCTCCACGTCAAAGCCATTGCCCTGCAGATGATCCAGCCTTTGGTTGGCGCGCACCTTGATATTGATGTCCTTAGCGTCAAATTCCACCTCTACATTGTTTCCACCCTTGGCTGCGGCAACAACGCCGCTGTACGGTACGGCGGAGGCCCGCATGGTTTTCATGGTTTCCTCCACCTGCTCGGGGTCCGGCAGCTCGTTCAGTTCGTCGCTCTCCAGCATCACTGCCGCGAGATAGAGGGCGGCCTCCTCGGCGTAACCGCTTGCTTCCACATCGTTTTTGATTTCTGCTTCGATCTCCGCCTTCTCCGCCTCGCTGACTTCGATCTCCTGATCCTGCGTGTAGTAGACGTCCAGCGCGGTTTCGATGTCCGCTTCTGTTGCGGAGGTGTAGGTGATGACATAGCTGTCGCCGTTTTGGGTAAATTCAGTGATTTTTCCATAAGAGTTTGCAGAGGCATTTTCGCTGTATGCACTGCTGATAAAGCCGATGAAGTCGCCTGCGTCCAGGCTGTCCGCGTCCACATACTCCATGGCTGTGGCCAGATGGTCCGCTGTGATGGTAATGGTGTTTTCGTTGCTGTCCGTATCCCAGCTACTTTGGATGGGCAGCACATCGGGCATAAAGAGCACATCCTCCACATCGGCCATCTCGTAGCTGTAACTGTCGCCGCCGTTGACGGCAGTGATCTTGATGTAACCTACCTCGCCCTCGGTGGAACTGACATCGTTCAGATTTACGCTGCCGGAGGTGACGGCCAGGGTATCGCCCACCGCCAGCGCTTCAGAACCCGTGTAGGTAAAGCTGCCGCTGGTGGTGTTCTCGGCGCTGCGGCCCTGTCCGTCGATCTGATACAGTCCGGCGAACACCGTGTCCTCCAAGCCGGTGGTTTCAGTGACCGGGATCTGCCTCACCCCATCGTTCAGTTGGGCGTTTTCCACCTCGTCTTTTGCGGTGAGGAGATTCAGATAGCGGATGGAGGCGCTCTGCTCGACACCGTCCAGCTGGAACCGCGCTGCCTCATTCAGCAGCTCCACCTGATAGGTCTGTCCGGCTTCCAGCACAGCGGACACCTTGGAACCGCTGACGGTGTAGTCCACGGCCATATTGCCGCCTGTGATATTGATGAATTTCACGGCAGATTTTATATCGCTGTCTCCGGTCACGCCCATCACGTCAAAGGAATATGTGCCCGCCTGAAGTTCCGTGCGGGTCACATAGTTTGGCGTTTCCATGGACTGCACTTCTTCTCCCGCCGCCGTCTTGGCATAGAGAGTCATGTTTTTTGTCACGGTGTCGCCTGTTTCCACTCCGCGGGTCAGTTCGGCATCATAGTACCAGCCCAGGAAGATCACCCCGGCCTTGGCCGGCGTAGGCAGGCTGCTGATGAGGGTGTCCTTCGCGGCGGTTTGGGGGGTGGGAAGGCTGATGTCCGGCTGACCGCTGCCCAGCGCAAATTGCACTTCGTAATAGGTGGTCTGACTCGTCCCTCCACCGGAGGAGCTGCCTCCGCCAGAAGATCCGCCGCCTGTGGCGGGCGTTTCCGGCTTGACGGCTGGATCTCCGACTTCGGGGTCGATGCTGACCCGCTCGGACGGCACGCCGGGTTCCTGATACCAGGTCTCCACCGTTTCGTCCGTCCGCATACACAGTGTGGCCGCCTGGGCGCGGCTGGCATTGCCCGCCGGATTAAAATTTACTCCGTCGCCGTTCAGAAGTCCGGTTTTCCACAGCTTCAAGACCGCGTCCCGCGCATAGGGGGAAACCGTTTCGATGTCCGCAGGCGTGGTGGTGATCACCGCGTCAGTCGTATAGTCCACATCAAATTTCTCAAAATAGCGCACAAAAAATACTGCCATCTGCTCCCGGTTGATGAGCGCATTGGGGGAGAACTTCCCGCCTCCCGTACCAGCCGTGACCCCGTGCTTCACCGCCCATGCCACATAAGGGGCATAATAGGCGTCTGCCGGTACATCGCTGAAGCTGCTCACACTCTGATAGCGATCGGCATCTACTCCAGCCATCCGCCCCAGCACAGTGACGAACATCCCGCGGGTCATGGTTCCGTTGGGTTCAAAGGTCGTTTTGCTGGTGCCGCTGAAAAATCCATTGACACGCGCGTACTGCACAGCGTCATAGAACCAGTCTGTTTCCTTCACATCGGCAAATGGGTTTGCCTGCTCCGCAGATGCTCCCTGTGTATCCGCAACGGCAAAAGCCGTGGTTGGGATCAGAGAGACTACCATAACAATCGCCAGCAGCAGGCTGAGTATCCGTTTTTTCATATCGTGCATTCCTCCTCCTTGGTCATTTTGGAATCTTCCTGTTTCAACAATAACAGCAGCCGCTCGAATTCTTCTGATGCGGCCGGCCGAATGTGTCCCCGTTCTCAGCGGGACAATCCCTCCCCCATGGGGGTGGGAAAGGGGGCGAGCCCCCTTTCCCTGAACACCTCTGCTCAGTCCTCATAAACGGTGGTCGAGATCTCGCCTCCCGCGCAGTCGAAGGTCACGGCGTCGGAGCAGGCGTAATTGCCTGCCGCATCCCACATCTCAAAGACCATGGAGTAGCTGCCGTCGAACAGGGGTGCCTCTCCAAAGGCCGTGTCGGCGGTGACGGTCAGTTCCTCAGCGGCGTACATCTCAAAATCATCATCCCCAGTGAAGATGGCGGCTTTCCAGATGGTAGTGATGACGTCGCCCTCGGCCAGCAGGCGCAGCTCCTTGCTGGCCATGCCGGACTCGTCCAGCCCCTGGGAAGCGCCCAGGATGCTCCATTCCTCAGCGGTAAAGTCGTATGCCACCTGCAGGTTGTACGCCTCGCCATTTAACAGGATGGGAACGGAGTAGAGGTTGTAATCTTCGCCCTCGAAGGACAGCTCCATATAGACCAGATGACCGTCCAGCGCGCCCCAGACGCCCCGGAAATTGTCGTAGAACACGCCGTTTTCCCAGTCAGCGGTCAAATCGTTGTCGGTGCCCAGCAGGAGCATCTGGTCGCCCGCCTCGTCCACATAGAACAGAGAGAAGCCGATGCCCGCCAGAACATCGTTGGCTTCTGGCCCGAGGGTCAGGAAGGAGGTCCCCTCATCGTCCAGATCCAGCGGTGCGCCGTCCCAGTCCATATCGGCCAGCGTGACCCGTTCCGGCAGTTCCCCAATATCCAGGGAACTGAGATATTCCTCGCCGTCCTCGGCCAGCTCGCCGGTGAGCTCGTAGGCGTACAGATGCTTGAACGCGGTGCTCTCACCCACGGTGATATACCCGTTCAGATCGTCCACATCGCCGTTGTAGGAATAGTAGCAGCTCAGTCCCGTAGCCTCGGCCCGATAGGGACCGCCCACCTGATAGATTACACAATCCGTCAGCGCGTCACAGACCCTCTGGGCGGAGGGCAGCATCCATGCGGTCTGTCGGGCCAGATGGCCCAGATCCACCATGTTGGTGTAGCCTTGCTCCCGGGTGTTGCCGCCGTAGTTCTCACTCCGGGCGGCGGCCCGGCCCAGTTCGGCAAAGAAGCCGGGATCCTCCGCCGCAGCCGCGAGCGCCTCCTGTCCAAAGGACTCGTAGGCCTCCAGCAACGGTTCCAGTCTGGAGAGGTCGGTCACGGACAGGGTGGTCTGATCCTGGGTGCCCACCGCCTCGCAGCCCTGGTAATAGGTGTCGCAGATGGCGGTGCCCAGCGCTGCGCCGTCCATATCCGTATTTTCCGCCAGCGCCCCCAGCCAGCCGGAATAGAGCCAGCCGTTGCCAGGCTCCACCTCTTCGGAGGCCACCAAGTATTTGGCAAAGTTCTGGAAGGTGGACGCCACATCCACCGTGGCCATCAGGCAGGTGTCGAAGCCCACCAGCTCCAGCGCCGGGTGTTCAGCGTCTGCCGGCCATACGGCGTCAAAGGCCTGATACATCTCGGCAAGGTCCAGGGAATCCAGCCCGTGTAGCTCGTCAAAGGCCGCGCCGCTCACCGAGCCGCCGCCGTGGTTCCAGAAGGTCACCGCCACCTTGTCGGCGGGGTAATTCTCATTGGCAAAAGCAAGGAACTCATAGAGGGTCTGGGCGTCGCCCATATTGGCGGTATCCTGCTCCTCGATGAGCTGCAGCCCCTCGCTGTTGTAGAGCCACCGCTGAAGTTTTTCCGGATCCATCTGGTCGTTCTGCCACACGGCGGCGCCGCCGGTCTGGATGACCACATTAACGTTTTCGGGCAGCTGTACCTCCATCATCTCGGAAAGGTCGGTGGTGGCGAAGCCGCCGTTGGTCTCAAGATCGCTGCCGCACAGATACCAGTACACCGCCCAGCTTCCGTCCCCGGCGTGAAAAACGGGGGCGGCGTCCGGGGTGGACCCATCCGCAGCCTCGTCCCCGCCGCAGGCGGCGAGGGACAGGCACATAACCGCTGCCAAAAGAAATACGAATATTTTGTTCTTCATCCCTGCCTCCATTTCAGATCCCCAGAAGCTGCCGCTTCTTGGCCACAAATTCTTCCTCCGTCAGCACACCCGCATCCAGCAGGGCCTTGTACCTCTGAATCTCATTCACAGCATCCGCCGGCGCCGCCGCACCGCTCTGCGCGGTCTGCGCTGCGGCGGAGGAATTGAGATGTATTTCACCCGCAGTGGGATCCATCATGCGCATCAGCTTGGAGGCCATCAGATGCAGTTCCTCCGTCTGCTCCCGGTAGCTTTTCAGATAGTCCTCCGCACGGGGGTAGTCCCTGTCAAATT
>ERZ791886.1390-NODE-1390-length-12265-cov-2.160442_pt1 | contig 12265 bp, 18 predicted proteins | sample MGYA00510158_ERZ791886 | MGnify/ENA primary metagenome ERZ791886 (study PRJEB30046, sample SAMN00792063) | human gut metagenome | study: EMG produced TPA metagenomics assembly of the A metagenome-wide association study of gut microbiota in type 2... | reverse complement strand
GTGAAAATACAAGGGCAAAGGCCGAGCCGAGCATGAGGCCGACGGAGGCGTCGGAGTTTGAGAACGCGTCTACAAAGCCTGCGCCGGAGAAAAAGCCGCCTGAATAAATCATGCCGGTTATACAGCATATAATCAGTATTACAATTGGGATTATAAGGTCAATAACCTTTCCCTTGCCGTCCTCGACGTCGTTATCCATCATAGCGTATGGGTTGGAGCCGGAGAACAGGTCGCCCTTTTCAATGGCGTTATGCTCAAATTTTGCCATAGGGCCAAAATCAACACGCATAAGCACAAGGCCGACCATCATTATTATGGTAAGAAGGGCGTAAAAGTTGTAAGGGATAGCGCGTATAAACAGATTAAGGCCCTGTCCCTCCTCAGCGAAGCCTGCGACAGCGGCGGCCCATGAGGATATAGGCGCAATAATACACACCGGCGCGGCCGTGGCGTCAATTATATAGGCAAGCTTTGCCCTGGAAACCTTGTGCTTGTCCGTAATTGGCCTCATAACGCTGCCGACCGTAAGGCAGTTGAAATAGTCGTCAATGAAAACAAGACAGCCAAGTACAACGGCTGTTATCTGCGCGCCTATTCTGGACTTGATATGGGTCTTAGCCCAGCGGCCAAAGGCTGCGGAGCCGCCGGCCTTGTTCATCAGGCACACAATGGTGCCAAGAATTACAAGGAAAATCAGTATGCCGACGTTATATGCGTCGGACAGCACGGAAACAATTCCGTCGTTAAAGACATGAAGAACAGTACCTTCAAATGAAAAATTGGAATACAGCAGTCCGCCTACCAATATACCGATAAACAGTGAGGAATATACCTCCTTGGTTATAAGGGCCAGCGCAATGGCTATTAAAGGCGGAAGCAGAGCCCAAAGCGTATTGTAATAATTGCTTGAAGACCTTATGTAGCCGCTGCCTGAACAGAGGGAGCAGACATTGGCGCCCTGGCAGTCGCCGCAGGACGGGTCAAGCCCGTAGCAGGTCATACAGGCGCCGCTGCCCGAGCAGTCGGTGCACACAATCATTTTGGTTCCGGGCTCCTCGGTAGGGTCGCCGGCGGCAAAGGCCGTAGCGGACAATGCACCCATAAGTAAAAGCAGGGTCGTCAGAAATGGTATTAGTCTTCTTAAATTCTTTCTCATTATTCACACTCCTCAAAAAATAAAGCCATGACAGCTATCATGGCTTCCTGCGGGCGAAAAACGGCGGTGCGCCGCTTTTATTCGCCTAAATCGCTGAAGCTGTCGGCTACTGTAAGCAGTCCGCCTGTTATAGCGTCGGCAAGCTCATTGCTCATTGTTATTACCCAGCCGTTCTCGCCCTTTGTTAAGGCAACGTCGACTTCCCTCTCAATAAGGTTTTCCTTGTTGTTCTCCAAGGCCGTGCTGAAAACCTCAAGCATTTTCTGCTGAAGCTCGTCCTCGGCTATGCCTGAGAAAGCAAGGGTAAACGCCTGGCTTATGTAATCCGACATGACAAGGGACATGTCAATGGCCTTAATGTTCACCTTCACTGTGGCCGTGTCCGCGCTTTCCTCAGTGGATACTATTGTGTAGCTGAGGCTTTCCATAAGGCTGTTCATCATGGCTGATGACTGCTCGTCCTCGTTTTCGCCTGAAAGCTCGTCGTACTCAACGTCCACATAATTGGAAGCCGTCTTAAAATCCTGCGCCTTTATGGCATTAAGATAATTGCTTACAGCGGTGTCCGGGCCTTCCTTAGCCCCGCAGGCACCGAGCGAGACCGCCATTATTACTGTTAAAACCGCGGCCAATAATTTCTTCATAAATTTCCTCCTCTGATTGACAATATTTTTCAACAATGGTATTGTTTTTATAGGAAAGCAATTTGCCTGTCAGCTTTTCTTTACGCCCTCCCGCCTGCCAGCGGAAGGGCGCTTTTTGTTTCCTATATTTCGCTTTCAAGGCGCGTTATGCTGCCCTCGCCGTCCAGAGTTATAAAGCAGGCTATATCCGTCACAACACCCTCGCCGTTCACTCTGCCGTATACCGCCCTGCCGGGCCTTACAAACTGTATTCCCGTCCCGTCGCCGCAAAGAATGGTAAACCAGCGGTATGACCCTGTTTCAACAGTGCCTGTGACAAATTCCGTATATTCCTCTTTGGTCACCTTTCCCAGGTTTTCCTTTGAGATGTGTATAAAGCCCCTTATGCCGGCAAATAAGCCCCTGCCGTCCGTCACCTCGGCCTTTTCAACCTTACAGTCAAGCAGCCCTGCGGCCTTCTTTTTAAGAAAATTATCTCCCATAAGAATTCCTCCTTTTTACAAAGATAAAATGCGTCATCCGTTTTTTTGCCAATCTTGTCAAGTAAACGTCAGGTATCCTCCGGTGATATTTTCTTATCCTTCCTATTATTATAATATCACATAAAAAACGACATTAAAATATTAAATTAGAAGGTTATTAAAATCTTATTAAAAGATTGGGACAGACTGGCTGTCACCGATGGAAGGCTGTACGCATATTTGTAATGTATAGGGCGCATGTCCCAGCGCCTAATGATAAAAACGAGCGGCAGGAGGTGAAAATAAATTGGATTCGCAGACAAAAAAGATAGACGACCTTTTACCCTACGCGAGAGTGGCCTGCAGGCTGTTTTTGAAAAGATGCAGGGAGGAGGGGCTTAATATTTTTATAACAGAAACATACCGTTCCCAGGAACGGCAGAACAGGCTGTACGAGCAGGGCAGGACGAAGCCGGGTCCCATAGTAACATGGACAAAAACCAGCCGCCATACAAAACGCACGGCCTGGGATATTGCCTGTAAGGGAAGCGACCCCTACAATATACGCATTTTAAACAGGGCGGGAGAGATAGGAAAGGCACTTGGCCTCATATGGGGAGGGGACTGGACGCCGCCGGACAGGCTGCACTTTGAGGTAAAAAAGAATTGGAAGGCGCCAAAGGAGGACGAGGAAATGACGCAGGAGCAGTTTAACAGGATGATGGATAGCTATCTGGAGGAAAGAGGCAGGCTGCCGGTGAGCGGCTGGGCCAGAGAGGAATTTGAAAAGGCGGAGAACGAGGGGATAATAGACGGCACAATGCCGCAGGCCTTTGCCACAAGGGAGCAGGTAGCGGCTATGATAATAAGAAGCAAGGAATAAAAAGCGGACCGCCATAGGCGGTCCGTTTGCTGTCATTTTTTAAGTATACGGTTAAGGGCTGTAGCATCCAGCAGATTTACGGTCTGGAAATTGCCCTTGTAAAATACGGCCCAGTTGTTGAATACGCAGGGCAGCTCCTTTGCCTTTTCAAGGGTATCTATTTGGATAAGACGCAAAGGGACTTCAATTTGGCTGCAGTGTTCCTTTATTTTTTCAATGTATTGATAAATAAACGGACACTGCATATCGTAATAAATTGTCAGCTCCTGGTTTTCGATTTTTTCCTTCTTAGCGTTTTCTTTAAACCTTGGCACGGTTCCGTCAAAGGAAAGCGCCAGCAGCTCGTATCCCCTTTCGGTAGTGTCTACGGTTTTAAATCCGTATTTTTTAGCGAAGGCCTGGTCAGACAGCCACGCCTTCTGTTTATCTGACGCCAGCATGCACACGCCGGACTTCCCCTTGGCCTTAGCGTCCGCCAGACAGTATTCCATGAGCTCTTTGCCATAGCCGTTTCCCTTGCAGCTGCCGGTAATCCACAGGCAGTAAAGGTAAAAATAATTTTCGCCCTCTATGGGCACCCATGCCGTCTCAAGAGGGGCATACTCAATAAACGCCGTTGCCTTCGCGTTAAGCTTCCTGAATACATGGCCTTCATTCAGCCTGTCAGAAAGCCACCGACGCTTTGCCTCGACCCCCGGATGCAGCTTTTTGCTTCGTATAATGCAGCATAAATGCTCGCTGCTAAGGTTTTGTGCCGTTAAGTTTATAAAATCAGTTTCCATGAGCGCCTCCGCTTTTTAATAGTCCGCCGCAGTTTAAAAATTCTTTATGTTATTCTATCACAAACATAATGCCGCGTCTATCAGCCTTTCAGAATACGCAAACTTAAATTTTGTTGCTGAAATTGCAAAGCTGTATGGCCGCTCCGTCCTCCATAACCTTAAAGCCGTGCTTTACATAAAATGCCGCGTTTTTGCTTTCCTCAGGCATGCCCTCAATATACAGATAGTTTTTGTATTTCTCCTTGACCAGCTCAAGCATTTTTCCGGCTATTCCCTGACCGTGGTAATCGGGGCGCACAAGCACATAGTGTATATAAGCAACCAGCTCGCTGTCGTCCAGCGCGCGTATAAGTCCCACCAGCCTTTGTCCGTCCCAGGCGGTAATAACGGTTGAGGAATTCATAAGCGCCTTATGCAGGCGTGTAGGATACTGGCCCGAAATCCAGCCGACGGACAGAAATAAATCCTGCGCTTCCTCTGCCGTAAATTCTTTTTCCTCTGTGTATGTAATCATATTTAAGCCTCCCGTTTTTTAATAGCCATTATAAAAGGCAGGGGGCTTATTTACAAGACACTATTAAATTTAATAGCTTATCTTTAAAGCCTGATATAGCCAAACACCTCAAAATGCCTCTTTACTGGTGTTTTAAATAGCATTATCAGTCTCTTGCAGCCCATTGGTTGCGTCAGGAATTATGAACGTAGATAAAGGCGACTTTTGTTTTCAATGTTATCCTCTCGCTTTCTTAATTAACGCTTCCACCTCATTCTTTTTTAACACCTTGCCATAGGACATAACTTTACCGTCAATTACAAGGGCCGGTGTTGTCATTACGCCATAGGAGGCAATTTGAGTAAAATCTGTGACATGCTCAATGCTGTCCTCCATCCCAAGGGAGGAAAGGGCTTCTTTTGTGGCTGCTTCAAGCTCATTGCATTTTTTGCATCCTGAGCCAAGTATTTTAATACCTGATCCGGATGATTTTGACTGTTCTGTCTTTTGCATTGTTTCGGCATTCATGTTGCAGTTACAGCAAGTGTTGGTTACTGTTTTTTTCTTACGGAATAAACCCATAAAAAGACCTCCTTATATAAATAAAAATTGCAATGCATTAAACATATAGCCTACAAGTATGATACCAGCAGTACAGATGAATATAAACAGTGCAAGAAGTTTTGGCTTAACCGCTTTGCGAAGCATTATCATAGACGGTAGGCTCAGTGTGGTGACCGCCATCATAAAGGCAAGTATAGTTCCAAGCTGCGCCCCTTTGTAAAGCAGCGCCTCGGCAACAGGAATTGTGCCGAAGATGTCGGCATACATGGGAATACCAACAAGAGTGGCAAGGATAACGCCAAAGGGATTATTACTGCCAAGTATTGACTCAATCCAACTTTCAGGAATCCAGTTGTGGATGAGGGCGCCAATACCTACGCCCACTAAAATGTATGGAAATACTTTTTTAAAAGTAGATATAACCTGTTCTTTTGCATAGTCCAGCCGGTCTTTGCGGGTAAGCGTTGGCGACTCAATATCGACGCTGCCGGAAGTATGGATATATTCCTCCACATAAGACTCCATATGGAGTTTTTCAATGAGCGTACCGCCCACAACGGCAATAATAAGGCCGACAATTACATAGACAACCGCAACCTTTGCGCCAAATATACTCATTAACAATACAAGACTTCCAAGGTCAACCATAGGCGAGGAAATCAAAAAGGAAAATGTAACGCCCAAAGGAAGACCCGCGTTGGTAAAACCAATGAATAGCGGAATAGAGGAACAGGAACAAAAAGGCGTGACTGTGCCGAGTAAAGCGGAAATACAGTTAGCCCATATGCCGCCGAAACGTCCGAGTATTTTTTTACTGCGTTCCGGCGGAAAATAGCTCTGGATATAAGAAATCATGTAAATTAAAAAACAGAGCAGTATGGTGATTTTTATGACATCGTACAGAAAGAATTGTATACTTCCGCCTATACGGCTGTTTATATCTAAGCCAAAGGCCGAGAGCGTACCGCCAATGAGCGTGTTCAGCCATTGCATACCAAGAATCTGGTCTTGAAAAAAGAACCATGTAGATTTTATGAAGTCCATAGAAATACCTCCAATAATAGTCATATCAATTTTTTTTGATGTGTTGGCCTGAGAAATAGCCATCAAGAAGATGGCTTAATATCTGATTATTCTTTTATCGTGTGAGGGGAAGTGATTTGTGCCAAGAGTTTGACGGCATATTGGCTGCCTGATTTACTAATGCTGTAATGCGTCCATTTTCCTTCCTGTCTGCTTTCCACAATGCCTGATTCACAAAGAATTTTCATGTGATAAGACAGGGAGGATTGCCCAATGTCCATTTGTTCAGTTAAAACACAAGCACACTTTTCACCATTTTTGAGCAATTCTAAAATTGCAAGGCGTTTTTCATCGCAAAAGGCTTTGAATACCTTGGCATTTTTCTGGTGTATAGTTTCCATGCTTATCACCTCTCAAATCAAAATATTTTGATATGAACAGTATATGTGTTAAATCAAGTTTTGTCAATATGACAAATGAAATGAGATAGTTTATTTTTATTATTGCAAAACTTTCACTCTTTTTGCAATGATTGATTGTGCGTACTTTGGACTTTCCTTAAGGTTTAATATAATCTGGGCTGCCCATAGGCCGACGCCGCGCGCCATGTCGGCGTAAAAAAAGCTGACGCCGGAATTTACCTGGTTTAAAACAGCTTCCTTTATCCTCTCTTTGATTTTGTCACATCTACTAATGTCGCCGAGCTTTTCAGGCTCGTGGCCTATACAGATACAAGTCTTTTCCATACTATCTACTCCATTATAAATATTATTTCAGTTTGGCAGCTGTTGCTGCCGTAAATGTTAAAATAAAATATAAATCCACATGTTTAAAACTGATTATACACAATAATAAAACTATTTTCAATGCATAAAAACGTTAATTATTGTGGATTTTTAATTTTAAGGATTTTAAAGTATATAATCGTATCAACAGGAGGTGATTCAATGGAAGGAGAAAGACTGAGTGAGTTAAGGAAAGATAATGGGCTTACTCAAAGAGATTTAGCCGAAATTTTAGGAGTATCAGAAAATTCCATCTCACTTTATGAGAGAAACATAAATACGCCGGATGATGAATTGAAGATTAAGATTGCAAATTATTTCAATGTTTCATTGGATTATCTGCTAGGAGCCACGGATAAACAAATACCCTTAAACAGAAATGAAACTCAATTTATATATGCGGAAAATTTGCCAAGTAATGCTTATAAAGAGATGAAAACATTTTTGGATTATTTACAAAATAAATATAAAATCTGATATAATGATAAAGGGTGATGGAAATGACAAACGAAGAATTGCTGCAAGCCGTTAAAGAAATGATAGGTGCTTTGGACACAAAAATCGATAGAGTACAGCAGGAAGTGGGAAACATAAAACCCACAATAGATGGACTGGACACAAAAATCAATAGCGTACAGCAGGAAGTGGGAAACATAAAACCCATAATAGATGGACTGGACACAAAAATCAATAGCGTACAGCAGGAAACAGGAAATATAAAAACCCTTATAGAAAATACAACGAACAAAAACATACAGCTTCTTGCTGAAGGCTATACGTCATTGTCTGAAAAGGTTGACGCCATTAAGGCTGAAACCGACAAAATCCCCGATTTATGTGAAAAGGTAGAACTGATTGAAGCTGTGGTTACAGACCATTCAAAAAGGCTGAATAAGCTTGCTTAATAAAAAGGATTAAATACATAAAATAAAAAGCGCCGCAAATCAGTAATTTACGGCGCTTTTATTATCAGTCGAAAGCTTTGATATAGAAAAAATGAGGTGAAGCAGGCCATAAAAGAAATAAATAATAAACTTGAAAACTATAAAGCCGCACTGGAAAAGAGCTTCCTCTACTTCATGCTCTATTCTTTCTTGGGGTGGATTTATGAGGTGTTTCTGGAGGTAGTAATATATGACTGGGGATATTCAGATAGGGGTGTCCTTTTCGGACCTTACTGCATTATATACGGAACAGGAGCGCTGGTGCTGCTCATTGTTTTGAAACGTCTTAGGCAAAAACGGATTACACTTGGACAGGTGAGTATTACTCCGCTGATTGTGTTCGTCTCCATAATTGCAATTACAACCCTGCTGGAGCTGGCAGCAAGCTACATAATGGAATGGCGCACCGGAAACTGGATGTGGGACTATACCCGTTTCGCATTTAATTTTCAAGGCAGAATTGCACTTAATCCCAGCCTCCGTTTCGGGCTTGGCGGAATGGTAATTCTTTATGTTATACAGCCGCTTTTTGAACGGCTGACCAGCCGGCTTTCCCCAAAGCTGCTCTCGGTTATCAGCGGCCTGCTTGCCATTATTTTTCTGACGGACTGCGCCTTTTACATATTTAAATAATCTTCCGCTAAAACGGTGCCGCCAAAGGCATATAATAAAAGCCCATGTTAAGTGACTTTTTTAGACCATAGGAATTAAAAAATCCGCCGTAAACTAAGCAGCTTACGGCGGATTTATCATCAATCGGGGTGACAGGATTTGAACCTGCGGTCTCTGCGTCCCGAACGCACAGGAAAAACGCCGCAAACCCTTGATTTTACTGGGTTTGTGAAAAAGTTTGACTTGCATTTGACTTGCATTTTAAAAACTCGTCTAATTTAGCCATAGATTTGCGCTTAAATTTTTTATCCAAGTGAGTATAAATATTCAAAGTTGTTTGTATATCAGCATGACCAAGCTGATACATTGCTGTAAGCACATCCACTCCGGCGAAATAAAGCATCGTTGCATAAGTATGCCTGAGCCAATGGGCCGTAAAATACGGAATAACAAAAGGTATGCCTTTAGGGTCAAATTTACTTTTAGGACGATTAGTAAATTTAGAGAAATCTCCGTATTTGATATTAAGGTCTGTTAAGTATGATGACCACATACGCCGCCAAGACGCTTCTGTCATTAACTGCCCTTTGGTGTTAGGGCAGACATAAATGGACGAGGCTTTTTTCTTTTCAACTTTCAGAAAATCCACAAGTACTTCTGGAATATCAACAGTCCTGATACTGTTTTTTGTCTTTCCGGTATCTTTGACGTGTGGATAACCTTTAATAAACTCAACAGTTTTGTTAATACTTATTGTGGCAGCTTCTAAATCTATATCGTGCCATTCAAGTGCAGCGGCTTCGCCTCGTCTCAATCCTGCATATAGCATAATCATTGCAGGAATTTGCGCTCTATGAGGCGTATTTAAAATCCATTCTTGTTCTTCCTCAGTTAATGCACGCCTTTCTGACTGGCTGTCTCTAGCGGTTATTTTGACTGCTGATGCCGGATTATAATTTATTACCCTGTTGTCAATTGCCAACTGCATAATTTGAACAGCAGACCCCTTGATGCCGATAAGCGTCTTTTTAGCCGTCGGCTTATGTGTTCTCGGATTTTCCATTGCAAGCTCAGATATAATACTCTGTATATCAATCGTTCTTATTTTAGTAATCGGAGCATTATTCAATGGTTCAAGATGGGCAAGATGAGACTTATATGTAGTTAGCCTTCCGGCGGATACAGTAGCAGATTTAATATTAATCCAACTATCCGCCCATGATTTAAAACTATCATCTTGAGCAGAAATATCCAACCCGGCATACATTTGGCGTTTGATTTCTTCTGCCTTAGCTTCGGCTTCTTTTTGATTTACGCCATACACAGTCTTATATTTCCGCTTCCCGTCAACAGTGCCGGTATAAATTTGTACTGCTATACGGCCATCGCTTCGGGTCTTGTTCGATTTTTTTGGCATGAAAAGACCTCCTTTATTCTAAATTTGTATAGAAATAAAAGCGGCCATATGATATACTTTACTTGTTGAGAGTGAGTATATCTTTATAGGTAGACCGCTTATTTATCCCCTGCGCTACCAACACAGGGGATTTTTATTTTTTAAAAGGAGTCGAATTCGACCCTGTTAAAGTTGTTTAAAGTTTCCTTCTCCATGTGTTGGAGTAGAGGATTTTCATTATCTTATGACAAGTTTATATGTTTCCGTAGTACCATTTGGTGATATGGTGAGGAAAAGAGGATAGTCAGTTTCTTCAACTTCTTGGGGGCAACTAAATATATAGTGCATTCCTCTAGTTGCTAACGGTGATATAGAAGAAATGTTGGCATATGTAAATCCTGTTGAGGAGTCATCAACTATTGCCATGCCCGTATATTCAAAACCATCATTGTAATCAGCTTTTGCCTTCAAAATCTCATCACACATAAGGTCTTGTTTCTGAACGTTTTTAACATCTACATCTAAGTCTATATATACATATCCGCTATCAGCAGGATAATGAGTATAAAAACCAGAAGTATCATCCGGAAGTACATCATAAGTAAGTTCCACTTTATTTATTACTATTTCCATAGAATCTGTTGTTATCGTGTCACCAACTAACACTACGTTTTCTACAGGCTTTTCTACCTCCTTATCAGTGTTGTCCTGCGATGGTTTATCCAAGTCCGTAACATCGCCAGTCACTTCGTCTGTTGATTCAGAATTAGAGTTATTTGACTGCTGAGAATTGCTGTTTCCAGATGAGCACCCGGAAATTGCCATCATACAAGCTAACCCTACTGCTAAAAATACTTTCTTCATACAATTTCCTCCTTTAATTGACAATATATAACAACAGTGTTATTGTTTTATTAGGAAGAATATAACCCAATATCTTCTTATTTCCGCTCCTTCTGGTTGCCGCCGGAAGGGGTTTTTAATATTGGAAATATTTACTTGTGTAAATTATTCCAATGTAGTGGTACAATTTAACTAGGTACAAAAGAACCATATATTAACCAAATTATAATGTATAAATAATTTAATTGCAATCTACGCACCATAGCTTTGGAGGTGCATAGATGGTAAAAATAATGCTAAAAGAAATACGTGCCAAAAGAAAAATTACACTCAGGCAGCTAGAAGCAGCTTCCGGAATAAGCCTAGCCGCTCTAAGCAGAATAGAGAACGGAAAGGTATCTCCTACGGTTTATGAGTTAGACCGTATAGCGATTGCTCTGGATGTAAGCCTTTGGGACCTAATAAAATTCGTCAAAAAATAATTCTTGTTCCGATATCGGAACAAAAGTATAGTTTTGTTTTCCCCTTTCAGTCTATATAAGCATATTTAATCAAAAACGACATAAATCGCGATGATTATACAAAACAGACAAGGGGGAGTGTACATATATGACAAAGAACAGAGCGAACGAAAAAAGCAATACAAAATTGCAAATCCCGCCGTAGAATAATTTTATTAAAACAAAACATATATTTGTAAAATGCACACATATTTTCGCTATATTTGAAAAAATGGTTGTAATAAACGAATATAGGTTCTATAATTAAATTACTTTCCTAATCCTTTTCCACAACAGCCTTTTACAACAGGGGGTATGGCGTTATGACAGACGATGAATTAAGAAAAGATATTGTGAAAATGCTCTCAAACTGTAGCAATAAAATATTATGGTTAATACATGATTTCATAGTAATTATGCTTGATAGCTAATTCTGGCGGTTTATAATAACCGCCTTTTTTATTGCGCAAATTTAGAAATGTTCTTTATAAAACCTTTGACTTCCTGTTTTGCTTCATCAGATAATTTTAAATATTCTAATATAAAGTTTTTAACAAATTCATCATCAGATTTAACTAACTTAGCGATTTCTTCCATAATCATATTATCAATTGTTTTGGGCGGTCTAATCATGGGACCGTCACCATTACGTAGCCAAGTTTCATTTACACTAAATTCTCTACATATGTCTCTTATTAATCTTTCTGATGGTTCTCTTTTTTTAGTTTCTAATAATGAAATTGTTGATTTTGTTACACCGAGGATAGCTCCAAATTCTTCTTGGCTTTTTTCAACGCTTTCTCTTACTTTACCTATTCTATCCCTAATATCTTCACCCATGTTTTTCACCTCGTTCAGTCATTTATTAATTTGATTATATATTACAAAGTTTACAAAGTCAACAAAAAGTTATTGACAATATTTAAAAAGTCGATTATAATGATGACATAGTAAACTGAGAAAGGAGGGAGGTAAAATGCTTGATATTAAGGACATCAAAAAACAAGAGGAAGACATTAAAGAAATGGATAAGTTATTAAGCAATATTCCAACAGAATACAGGGACATGGCCAAAGGATTTATGATTGCTATGCAGATTAAAGATGAAAAATCAATGAACGATAAGCCGGAAAAGGTTGGATAGGAGGTGAGGGGGAATATGAGAAAGTTTATTGACGA
>ERZ791886.1385-NODE-1385-length-12300-cov-2.455125_pt1 | contig 12300 bp, 10 predicted proteins | sample MGYA00510158_ERZ791886 | MGnify/ENA primary metagenome ERZ791886 (study PRJEB30046, sample SAMN00792063) | human gut metagenome | study: EMG produced TPA metagenomics assembly of the A metagenome-wide association study of gut microbiota in type 2... | reverse complement strand
CAATATTGCCTACTGGGCAACCATGGCGCTGAACATTCCTGACTTCTCTAAAATGGCTAAGAGTCAGAAGGACCAGTTCAACGGTCAGCTCATCGGCATGCCCATCCCCATGGCGGTGTGCGCGATTGCCGGTGCCCTCTTCGCTCAGGCCACGACCTATGCCTATGGCACCGCCAGCTATGACCCCACCACAGTGTTCTTCTACATGTCCAACCCCCTGGCTGTGGCAGTGTGCGCCATTGGCGTCATCGTAGCCACTCTGACCACCTGCGTAGCTGCCAATGTGGTGGCTCCTGCTAACGGCTGGTCTGACCTGGCACCCAAGAAGGTCTCTTTCAAGAAGGGCGTTATCATCACAATCGTCATCTCTATTTTCGTGATGCAGCCCTGGTTCATTTATGGCTCCGGCTCTGCTTACGTTTTCACTTGGCTGAACAACTACGGCACCATTATTGCCCCTGTGGCGGCGATCCTGTGCGCGGACTATTTCGTTTGCAAGCAAAAGCGTGTGGATGTAGCCAGCTTGTACCACGGGGCCAACGGCCGCTACGCCTATTCCAACGGCTGGAACTGGTGCGCGGTGATCGCCTGGGCGGTATCCTTTATCATTCCGCTGCTGGGCAACACGGTGTTCCTCTATCAGTCCGGCTCTGGATTGACGCCGAACTTCCTGCAAATGATCGCCGCGAACGGCTATCTCTTCTCCTTCTTTGTGGCGTTTGTGGTGTATGTCGCTCTGATGCGCTCCAACTTCTGCGGCGCTCCAGCCAGCAAGGGCTTTGTCTCTGAGGAAGAGGACGCTGAAATCACCCTGGTTGAGGAAACCATTTCTGGCTGAGTGTGCGTTTTCATGCTCCCCCTTATGTAACAGTGATGCATCCGCCGGCTGTCAGTGGCCGGCGGATGCATAGAACTTTTTTGCTTCTGCAGCGTCCTTAACCGGCACAGATTTTAAATCTGCCGATGACAGGCGCGGCACTGAACAGCGCCGCATGGTCTCTCTAAGGCAGCTGGCTATCCCATACCGTTTTTCATGGATCACATGAAGCCGTATTCCTCAGGTTTTCTCCTCAGATAGAAGTGCACCTGGAATCCCGGAAAGGAGATGACATCATCGTGGATCAGCATATATTCCCAATTATGTCCGAGGAGTTCTTGGGTCCTCTGCTGGAAGAGCTGCTGGAAAATCCGCTCATGGGTGTGAATATCACGGATGGCCAGGGCCGCGTTCTATTTTTGAACCGGACCCACAAGCATATCACCGGTCACTCTCCAGAGCTGTATCTGGGCCGCACGATGGAGGAACTGGCAAAGGATGGCCTGGTCTCGGAGTCAGCCACATCGCTGGTTCTCAAAACAAAGCAGGCTATCTCCATCAATCAGGTCACATCCCACCGGGATCACTTCTATCAAGTTCACGCCGTCCCTCTGAAAGATCAGGAGGGGGTCATCCGGTATGTGATCAACTACCTTGTGAATATTTCCGATATCGTCAAGCTCAAAAACAAAATCATGGCCATGGATAGCTGGAACAAGGTGCCTGCCAACCACAGTGATCTGATCCAGATGAATTTAAACCGCACCGGAGAGCTGATTTACCAGAGCAAGGTGATGCAGGATGTGGTGGAGGCTGCCGCCAAAGTCGCGGAATATGAGGTCTCTGTCCTGCTGACCGGCCCCTCCGGCGTCGGCAAGGAGATGATCGCCAATCTGATCCATTCCCACAGCAGCCGCAGCGGGGCGCCTTTTGTCAAGATCAATTGTGCCGCAATTCCAGATCATCTCCTGGAGAGCGAGCTGTTCGGCTACGAGCCAGGCGCCTTTACAGGCGGCAATCCCAGAGGGAAAAAGGGGTTGATTGAACGCTCTAACACCGGCACCTTGCTGCTGGATGAAATCGGTGATCTGCCTCTGGGGCTTCAGTCCAAGCTGTTGCGGGTGCTACAGACCCACAGTCTCCGTCACATTGGCGGGCACAAGGACATCCAGGTAAATTTCCGTCTGATCTCCTCTACCAACGCTAATCTTCGGCAGATGATTCAGGACAAAACCTTCCGGGAGGACCTCTATTACCGGATCAACGTCATTGAAATTGCCATCCCCTGTCTGGAGGAGCGAAGGGACGATATTCCTCTGCTGGCCAACCACTTTTTAAAGCAAGCCAATCTCAAATATGGCACCGAGAAATCCTTCGATCCAGATGCCCTTCACTTTTTGAGTGCATGCCGCTATCCCGGAAACGTGCGGGAACTGCAAAATGTAATCGAGCGCGCTATGATTATGAGCAGTGGTCGTGTCATCGCCCCGGAAGATATGCAAAAGGCATTTGGAATCCCCCAGGAGAAAACAGCTCCGCGCAGTGCCTATATCGTCCCAGAGCTGGAGGAAGGGCTCTCTTTGAAGGAACTCATGGGACGCTATGAGAAACAGCTTTTGCTGGCGTACCAAGAGAAATATAAAAGTGGCGTAAAAATGGCAGAAGCCCTGCAAACAGACCAATCCACCATCTCTCGAAAACTCAGCCGCTATCACATCCGGTCGGATTAAAGGCCATCCTCGATTATGCAATTTCGCATAATTTAAGGGTGGTCTTTCTTTTTTGCATAGAAAAAATATTTAAAATGAGAGCAATGCAAGGATTTTTCAGGCCATTTTTTTCACGGTTTTTTATTTTATGCAAAAATGCATTTTTAAAATTGTGTAAAAGCCGAAACTGCTGTATTTTGTGTATTCTTATGTGAAAATCAGATTAAAACTTTATAAAACACCTTCCCTTTTGGCTCCAACTTTCACAAAAGCATCCCGGGATTTTGTTGGATAATTCACAAACTTTTTTTCCGATATGGGGAGAGAGAAATATTTGGCACAAAAATTGCTATATATTCTTTTGCGGTGATAGACACCAAATATTTGATAATGAAAAAAGGAGTGGCAAACTATGTATCGCTGTGACATGAAGAGCATGGAAGACAAGATTAAAACCTTTAGTAAATTCGGCGATGCCGGCCATGGCGGAATTACTCGCTATGCACTGTCAGAAGAGGACAAGATGGCTCGTGCAGAATGGCTGCGTCGGATGGAAGCTATTGGTGCCACAATTGAGATGGATGATCTGGCTAACATGTATGCCACGCTCCCCGGCTCCGAGCCCGGCCTGAAGCGCATCGTAATGGGATCTCACTGCGACAGCGTGAAAAACGGCGGCAACTATGACGGTATTCTGGGCGTGATGAGCGCCATGGAAGTGCTGGAAACCGTGGTGCGGGAAAACATCCCCCATCGCCACCCCCTGACTGCCATGATTTTCACGAACGAGGAGGGGTCTGAGTTCCCGCCCTGCATGATGTGCTCCGGCACCATGGCACACGATTACATGCCCGAACGTTTCCGGGATAACTTTGAGTACAGCAAGATGATGGCCTCTAAGTCTATCCTGACGCCTGATGTTACCTTTGGCGAGCGTTTGGCTGCCTTCCCCTATAAGGGCGACAAGGCCAACCGTATGAGCCCCGAGAAATACATGGCCCTCTTTGAGACCCACATCGAGCAGGGTCCCATCCTGGAGGATGCCGGCAAGGACATTGGCGTAGTCACCTGCGTGCTGGGCCAGATGCTCTATCGTGTGAAGTTCTATGGCTTTGCGGCTCACGCCGGCACCTTCCCCATGAAGAAGCGCCATGACGCCTTCCACGCTGCCGCCGAGGCCCTGTGCTACCTCCACGAGGAAATTGACAAGCTGGGCTATGAGGATTTGGTCTACACCACCGGCGAGGTTGTGATCCATCCTTGCGTGAATACGGTCATCCCCGACTTCTTTGACTTCTCCATCGATGTACGCCATGAGAATCCCGAGGTTCTCAACAAGGTCCGCGAAATTCTCTTCAGCCTGGAAAAGCGCGAGTGGCAAAAGTGCAAATGTGAGGTGGTTCTGGGCTGGAACCGTGACACCGTGTACTGGGACAAGAAGCTGGTTGGCTATGTCCGCGAGGCTGTGGAAGAGCTGGGGATCTCCCATATGGATATCAATTCTGGCGCCGGCCATGATGCGCAGTACATCTCCTATATGATTCCCACCACGATGATTTTTGCTCCTTCCGACAAGGGCCTTTCTCACTGCGAGGTGGAGCACACCTCTGTGGAGCAGTGCACCAATGCCGCCACTGTTATGCTGAACGCGGTATTAAAGGCTGACAAGGACCAGTAAAATTCCCGCGGGAATTTTCCGCCTTTCTGGAAAGGCGGGTGTTCCAGTTTGAATTGAGAAAGGAAGTGCAAATATCCAATGAATGGGTTTGTCGATACGATGACAAACGGTGGGTGGAAGGCAATTGCAAACGGAGCAGGCATGTGGATGGCAGTGATTCCGACTGTGATCGCCCTGTGTGCCCAGGCCGTTGTCTTTATCCGCCAAGCAATTAAGGCTGGCCCCATGGTGGGGCTCACCAAGGACGATATCAGCACCGCTATGAAAGCCGGTACCATCTGCACCATCGGCCCCGGTATGTCCATGTTCACTGTCATGGTGGCCTTTATGAACCTGATCGGCGCACCGTATGCGTGGCTGCGTCTTTCCATCATCGGCACCATCACCACGGAGATGCTGGGTGCCACCGCCGGCGCCACCGCCCTGGGCGTGGAGCTCGGAAGCCCCGACTATGGCATCATCGCCTTCTGCAACTCTGTTTGGGTCATTGCTTTGAATACCTGGGGCTTCTTCCTGGTAAACCTCCTCTTTGCTCACCGGATTGAAGGCCTCAAGAATGTCCTTGACCGTCATGATACTCAGATCTTCAGCATCGTCGGGACTTGCGTCATGATTGGCTGCATTGCTCAGTTTATGGCTGGTCAGATGGTAAACGGCATTCCGTATGTCGTCGCGGGCGTTGCAGGCTTCTGTATCATGCTTGCTTTCTTGAAGATTGCAGACAAGAAGCCCAAGTTCGGCGAGTTTGCGCTGGGTCTGGCGATGCTGGCCGCGATCTTTATCGCCCAGGTAGTCAAGAATATGGGGGTGTAATACAATGGCAAACGATCACATGTCCAATAACTCCGCCTCTATGGATCAGGAGTTTCATGACAAGTATACCGTCAAGATGATCCGCAACGGCCGTCTGACCACCTTGATTGCGGCTCTTTTGACTCTGGTCCCCCCTCTGTATCTGTGGCTGGTCGTCGGCTTTAAGCCCACCTGGGGCCAGATTGGTGCCGGCTGGAGTATCATGTTCTCTGCCTATTTCCTATTGTACTTCTTTGAGCCCTTGGGGTTCTATCCCCAGATGGGACTCTCCGGCATTTACATTGGCTATCTGGCCGGCAACATTCCCTCTGTCCGCCTGCCCGCCATGCTGGCGGCTCAGTCCGCCACCGGCTGTGAGGCCGGCACCAAGCGCGGCGAGCTGGTGGGAACCATTGCCATCGGTATGTCCGTGTTTGTCAACCTGGCTTTCACGACCGCGGCAGCCCTGACAGGTGTTTATATCCTGGAAATTCTGCCGGAATTTGTGCTGGACGCCTTTGATTTCTGCTTACCGGCCATCCTGGGCGGCGTACTGGCCCAGTACTGGCGGAAGAATCGGATCTTTGTGCCGGTGATTCTCGTGATCTGCCTGGGGCTGCAGCTTGCGCCGATCCCCAATTTCCTCCGGTTCCCCGGCGCGATTGTCATCAGCATCATCCTGGGCGCTTTCCTGTATTCTCAGAAGAAAAAGAAAGCTGCGTAACACAGTTGTTTTACCGGGGCTGGTTCCGCGCTCTGCGCGAAACCAGCCCCTCCGCCTTGATTTCCGAAGCGGCGGAGGAAAGATGAAAGGAGCATTCCCTTGAAAAAATCCCGCCTTTGTTTATTCGCCTTCCGGCCAGAACACTACCGCGAAATGGAGGCTTATCTGCAAGATATGTCACAGCAGGGCTGGCGCCTGAAATGGTGCAGAGGCATTCTCGCCGGCTTTGAACAGGAAGCCGGCGAACCCGTGCGCTATGCGGTGGACCCCTATGCCATGACCTCCCTGATCCATTTCAGAAGATACCCTGGGTCTCGTCTCTATGAGCGCATGCAGGAGGGCTGGACAGGGGCCGGACGGAGCAAAGGCTGCCAGATTCTCCGCACCACAAACACCTCGCTGCAAAGCCCTGTCCCCGCCGAGGACCAAACATCTCTCATTCGAAATACCTGCCGGCTGGCATCTTTGCTCATTGTGTTGTTTATCCTGGGCATGGGCGGCTTTTTACTTTCCAAGCCAGCGGTGGTCTATACCCTGATCCTGACAAATTTGTACCTGGTGGTGGCGGCAATCGCGGCATTTCTGCTGGTGTATCATGCCTGCAACCTTCTGTTGCTTCTCCTGCCTGAACGCTCCCCCAGCAACCCGCGCCTTTGCAAGCGCTATCTGCTGCACAGCGGAATTCTGCTGCTGTTGCTACTTGCGGCAGTTTTACTGATGCTGGGTGGCCGCAACGACATGATGATATACCTGCTTCTTCCCATTCTGGTCATCATCATTGGCTCTATAGCCCTGAAAATACTCTCTCACCATGTGGACTCCCACAAGCTTTTTCCCGCCGTGGTATTCATGGGTGTTGTGTTATTTGGTCTGATTATTTTTGCCAACACTCGTCTGAGCGCCTCCAGCACACAGTGGACCGCTCAGCGGCAGGAAGAGCTGCTCGCCCATGCGGACAGCCTGCCGGTGCTGCACTTGGCGGACTTTGGAGATACCTCTGAGATGCAGAATGCCGTACAGACCAACCAATCCCTCCTGGGCAGCAATCTGTTATACGCAGAGGAATCTGAGACTGGCTATGTTTTCACCAATTACACCACAACCCGCAGCGTTTTTCTGGCGGAGCAGATCTTCCAGTACCTCTATCAGCAGGCACAGGCGGACTTTGGAGAAGTTTTTGTTGAAAAAACAGCGGGAGACTTGACCTATTATGCCCTAGAAAACGCCAATACCTATCTCCTCCAGCGAAACGCTGCTGTTTACTTCTGTACCTTCCCCTCAGAGGCGGAGCCAGAGGAAATGTTCCAGCTCCTCTTTGCTCGGGAAACACCCTCCGCATAGACCTTCGCTCTCGCAGGAATGCGAACCGTTCATAACGTTCACCAGCCGTTTGTGAATCTTCCATCATACGAAGAAACGAAGCTGCCATCGAAGCATTATCCATATGAAGCCAACGAGATAGCGGCGAGTCATCCAAGGGATGACTCGCCGCTATTATTTTTACAAACGCTCTATATCAGATGTCTGATCGGAAGGACTCCTTATCCGAATATCCGCACAGCCAGATTGTGACGGAAGCCAGGCCCAGTTCCTATAAATTTGACACAACACAAAGCCGACAGAGATGGTCTTGCGTAAGATAAGGGCGCCGCTTTATATTTGCGGGACATTGGGAAGCACATCGCAAGAACACTGCATCACTTCCCTCCAAAAGCTTTTGTATTTGACGTTCAGAAGTCAAAAGAATCGGATAAAATTTGTGCACTTCAGAAAGATTCATATCCTGCAAGCAGATGCGCTCTGGCGTAGAGAGTGTCATTGAGCGGTTGGTGCGTTTGCCTGTTGGAGGATTTGTAATCGGCTGACAGCACCCATACGCGCACCATCAATGTTAGCCTCATAGATAAACCGGTTAACGTTATTTTTCACAAAAACAAAAGGATCTTTTGTTTATTTGGGAAAAAAGCAAAAAATATGTTGAAATGCAAAAAGCAACTCTGTATAATGCATGCTATAAGAGCTAATTTTTGGAGAAAATTCCATAATTTATAATTAGTTTTGCATTTTTATTTTTATGAAACCGATTAATCTTTAAGGGGGTAATATGATGCAATTTAACAATTATGAGGATATTGTCCAGATGACTCCCCTCTGGAAAGGTGACCGTTTTCCAGATGGCCGTCCTCGTGTGGCCGACAGCGTCTTGGCGCGTTTGCGGAGCATGAGCATTGAAGAAGTCTGGCGTTTGGCCTGGATGAAGCTAAATAATTACCAATTCCAGGGTGACTTTAAGTGCACGCATAGCACGATGAAGCCCACTGTCGGTCGGGCAGTGACCGCAACCTTTGTGCCTATCCGAGAAGATTTGGAAATCGCCATGATGCGGCAGGCGAAGTCCCAGGGTATGAAAGGCATGTACAACCAGTGGGTGGTTGATAGTTTGGTCGAGGACGATGTCTTCGTGGCCGATCTGTTTGATAAGACCGAGTACGGCACTCTTGTGGGCGGAAATCTGGCAACCGTGATTCGCCAGAAGACTAAGCGCGGCGGCGCCGTAGTGTGGGGCAGCATTCGTGATGTCCAGCAGATCCGCGATATCGACGATATCAACATCTTTTACCGTGGGTTCCACCCCTCCCCCATTCGCGACATTTGCTTGACCGGATTCAACTCCCCCTGTCGGATCGGCCACGCAACCTGCCTTCCCGGCGATGTGGTATACGCCTGCGAGTGCGGTGTGTGTTTTATTCCCCCTCACATGGCTGAGGAGGTTGCGGAGGATGCCGAGAAGGTCCATGTCCGTGATATCTTTGGTTTCCAACGCATTCACGAGGGCAAATACTCCGCCACCGCCATTGATGAGTTCCCCTGGAAAATCGAGATCTTCGAGGACTTTATGAACTGGCTGAAAACTGACGAGAGAGCCGCTCCCTATCGCCATCTCACCTGGGAAAAAGAACGCCAGCTGATCATTGACCGTCGGGATCTGGAGCACGAGCGCTACAACTTGGATTCCTGCCGCAAGGACCTTTGTGATGTCTGATTGTGGAGATTTGAGATATGAAAATCAAACATACCATCTTAGTCGGTGAGCCTATGGGATTGTTTATTGCCGATGAGCTCGGCAAGCTAGAGGATGTGAATCACTTTTCCTTTACTACTTGCGGTGCGGAGCTGAATGTGGCCATCGGCATGAAGCGCCTGGGACATGATGTCTCCTATATGACAAAGCTAGGCAACGATCCCTTTGGAGCCCGTATTGTTAACCGCATCAAAGAACTCGGCATCTCCACGGATTTGATCCAATTTTCCCCTGAACATCCAACGGGTTTCATGTTTAAATCCATGGTTACTGACGGCGACCCCAGTATTTTTTACTTCCGCAAGGGAAGCGCCGCCTCGACGCTCAGTGCGGAGGATGTGGCTGCTCTGGATTTCTCCTCCTATAGCGCTGTACACGTAACCGGTATCACTCCAGCTCTTTCTGAGACAGCCCGGAAGGCAGTTTTTGCTCTAGCGAAGATCGCCCGGGAGCAAAATCTCCAGTTCTCTTTCGACCCTAACCTGCGGCTACAGCTATGGCCGGACCATCAGCTCATGGCCCAATGCATCAATTCTCTGGCGTTCCAGTCCGATTTGTTCCTACCGGGTGTCAATGAGGCAAAGCTCCTGATGGGCGAAGTTGAGCCGGAGAAGATCGCTACATACTATTTGGACGGCGGCGCAAAGGCTGTGGTAGTAAAGCTGGGTGCCAAGGTCGCCTATTACGCCACCCGCGAAACCCAAGGCTATGTCCCCGGCTTTCATGTGGAGCACATTGTAGATACCGTCGGCGCCGGAGACGGTTTTGCCGCCGGCGTCCTCACCGGATTAGAGGAGGGTCTTTCTCTGGAAAAGGCTGTGCGCCGCGGCTGTGCCATCGGTGCCATTCAGCTGATGAGCAAGGGCGATAATGACGGCCTCCCCTCCCGGAAGGAGTTGGAGCGTTTTATGGCCGGAGAACCAACATGGAGAGTCATATGAGCGAGGTTATCCGTAAATTTCAACAGGCCGGCCTGGTGCCAGTCATCGTGCTGGACACCCCAGAGCAGGCGGTCCCTCTGGCAAAAGCCCTGCTGGACGGGGGAATTGATGTTATGGAAGTCACCTATCGCACGGATGCAGCAGAGCAGGCTATCAGCCGCATCGCCCGGGAAGTCCCTGAGATGACTGTCGGAGCTGGCACCGTTTTAGATGCCGCCACCGCCGCGAATGCTCTGGCTGCTGGAGCCAAATTTCTAGTGAGCCCAGGCCTCTCCCTGGAGGAGGTTGCATACTGCCATGCACGCAGCGCTCCTCTCTTTCCTGGAATTGCCACCGCCAGCGAGCTGCAAGCTGCTGTCTGTGCCGGTTTAACCGCAGTGAAATTCTTTCCCGCCCAACAGTTGGGAGGCCCGGCCATGATCCAGGCACTTGGCGCCGCTTTCCCGAAAGTGCGGTTCATGCCTACCGGCGGCATTGGTTTGGAAAATCTGGAAAGCTACCTCTCTCTCCCCAATGTGTTTGCCTGCGGCGGAAGCTGGGTATGTCCCACCAGGCTGATTCGCAGCGGGGAATTCCAGGCGATTACCGCCCTTTGCCGAAATGCCCGGAAAGAGGTGGAGCGCATTCTGAGTAATTGTGCGTGAGTCCGCCATAGAAAGGAATCATATGAAGGTAAAAATCGCCTACTACCGGGAGGATCGCGAGATTGATATCCCGGAAAAAAACCTCATCGGCGTTCTCCGCCCGAAGGAGATTCAGCCCGCCGAGGACCTCACCGCCTGTATCAATCAAAATCTAGACGCTCCGATTGGAACAGAGCCTTTTGACAAACTATGTGCAGGGAAGAAAAACATCTGCATTCTTGTATGTGATCTGACTCGTCCAATGGAGACGGACCGTGTTCTTCCGATTCTGCTGGATAGAATTGAACGCAATGCTCCCGGCGCCAAGATTACGATTCTCATCGCGCTGGGGACACATCGCGGCCTGACGGATGAAGAGATTGATAAGCTCTGTGGGCCGGGCATTCGGGAGAAGTATTCTGTTATCAACCACGCCTTCGATGACCCGAATGCACTGGTGCAGGTCCCTTGCAGCGCCGAGGGTGTTCCGCCCGTATTTGTCAACAGGCTGCTGACGGAGTGCGACCTCCGCCTGGCTGTCGGCGCGGTCAAGCCCCACCCCATTTTTGGCTGGTCCGGCGGCGCAAAAATTGTCATCCCGGGAGTCGCCGGGTATGAAACAACGGGTTACAGCCACTGGCTGACTTGTCCTCACAAGGGGATCGAGGTTATGGGCAAGGAGGATAATCCCGTTCGTCTGCTTTATGAGTCCATTGTCACTAATGCCCATCTCATGGACTTTATCCTCAATGCCGTACTCACGGAGGACAGCAAAATCTCCGACGTGCGTTGTGGAGATATGGTGAAAGCCCATCGTGCTGCTGTCAGCATTGCAAAAAAATACTATGTTTGTGATGTAGACGAGGCCGCAGATGCGATTATTGTCGGCGTCGGTAAATGGGCATCCGATTTGTGGGTCGGGTCCAACGCTGTGTATCAATCCGAATTTTACCTGCGCAGAGGCGGGACGATCGTGCTGCTTGGAAACTTCCCCGAGGGTATCAGCCCTGTCCACAAGGAAATTGCCCAATACGGCTACATGCCTTATGAGAGAGCACGCAAACTCATCGTCAAAGGCGGTCCGCTGGAGCACGATCTGTCCACAGCGTCGCATCTGGTTCATTTGGGCCGGGTTTTAGATGCCAGGCAGGCGGATTGCGTGCTGATCTCCAATGGCATCAGCCGCGAGGAGGCTCATCAGGTTGGCTTCCAATACTTAGATTCTCCCAACGAGATCATGGCCTATTTGAAGGAGAAATACGGGGAGCAGGTCCGCATCCTGGCAATCCCCGGCTATAATTCCACCCCTATTATCTCCAACACCCCTCAAAAGTAATTGAAAGGAGCTGGTAATATGAGCCAGAAAACCATGAAAGCCCTCGTGCTGGAAGAGGCCTTTCATCTAAACCTCAAAGATGTGCCATTGCCAGAAGTACCCCCAGGCTACGCCCGCGTCAAAATGCTGGCGATCAGTATTTGCGGCAGTGATATCCATGCCTATAGGGGCAACTCCCTGCTTTTAACCTATCCGAGGGTCCTCGGCCACGAGCTGTGCGGTGTCATTGACAAAATTAACGGTGCCCCTGGCGATCTGAAGGTCGGGGACCGAGTCAGTGTGTTTCCCTATCTTTCCTGCGGAAGCTGTGTCGCCTGCCGGCAGCACCGTGAGAACTGTTGTACCAGCCTCAAGGTACTGGGCGTCCATGTGGAAGGCGGTATCGCGGAATATGTCTCTGTTCCGATTGAAAATCTGCTCAAGGTTCCTGAGACAATGCCTCCCAAGGTTGCCGCACTGATCGAGCCGTTGTCTGTCAGCGCCCATGCCGTTCGTCGGGGCAAGGTCGCCGCCGGCGACCACGTCCTTGTGCTGGGCGCTGGTCCGATTGGTCTTGGCGTCGCAGAGGCCGCGAAGGCCGCTGGCGCCGATGTGCGGG
>ERZ791886.1384-NODE-1384-length-12302-cov-2.547399_pt1 | contig 12302 bp, 10 predicted proteins | sample MGYA00510158_ERZ791886 | MGnify/ENA primary metagenome ERZ791886 (study PRJEB30046, sample SAMN00792063) | human gut metagenome | study: EMG produced TPA metagenomics assembly of the A metagenome-wide association study of gut microbiota in type 2... | reverse complement strand
GTTTCATCGTGGCTTCCATATGTTATTACCCTGGGTTTTAAGCCTTTTATTATATCCTTATAGTTTTCTATGGCGGTATTTATTACTAAGGCTCCGCCTTCAGCAATATTTTCTGCAAATTTGTGAAAAGAACTGCGAATATTTTCAATGTTTTTAAAATAGTCTAAATGGTCGGCGTCTATGGTAAGTACGACACCTACAAATGGCTTAAAATGCAGGAAGCTGTCAAAATACTCACATGCTTCCGCAACGAAATACTCGGACGAGCCTACACGGATATTTCCGCCGATGGATTTTAATATTCCGCCGACAGTAATTGTAGGATCAAGCTTTGCGGACATGACTATCTCCGATATCATTGAGGTTGTCGTTGTTTTTCCATGTGTTCCGGATACGGCTATGCTGTTTTTGTATCTGTCCATAATCGCGCCAAGAAGAGTTGCCCTTTCGATTATACAAATACCTCTCTTTTCGGCTTCCAAAATTTCGGGATTGTCATGCTTTACTGCGGCCGTATAAACAACAATATTTGTATCATCTTCAATATTATCGGATTTTTGGCCTATAATAACCTTAATACCCTGCTTTTTAAGTCTTTCGGTTATGGCCGAGTCCTTTATGTCTGAGCCTGAAACCTTAAAGCCTTCGTAATTGAGTATCTCTGCGAGGCCGGACATGCTAATGCCGCCTATACCTACAAAATGTATATGCTGGGTATTGTTTTCAAGATTAACATTCATTATTAACTACTTCCTCTATTTATTATTAGTTTTAATCTAAACATATAGTAGAAAGTATACTACATTATGTAAATAAAATCTACTAGATAATAGAATAACTCTGATAAAAACGGGACATAAAATTTTATATGTCTTTTTGGTGAAATAATACTATTTTTTATTTATTCAAAATATGGTAATATCATTATATATTTGTAAGTATGTACATGTTCGCAAAAATTGCGTGTAATACTTATAAAAGTCTTTGCAAGGACTACACGGGAGGCGATATTATGGAACAAAAGGAAATAATGGCTTTACTCCTTGCAGGCGGACAGGGCAGCCGTCTGGGAATATTGACCAAGAACACAGCTAAACCGGCCGTAAGGTACGGAGGAAAGTACCGTATTATTGATTTTCCTCTAAGCAATTGCATTAATTCAGGTATTGACACCGTTGGAGTACTGACACAGTATCAGCCGCTGATGCTCAATCAGCATATAGGCATCGGTATTCCATGGGATTTGGACAGAAAAAGCGGAGGAGTAACAATTCTTGCGCCCCATGTTAAGGGCGGCGAGGAAATGGGTGACTGGTTTATGGGAACAGCCAACGCCATATACCATAACCTGGAATATATAGACAGGAATGACCCGGAATACGTACTTATACTCTCAGGTGACCATATTTATAAAATGGACTATTCAAAAATGCTTGAGTTCCATAAGGCTAATCAGTGTACGGCTACAATAGCCGTTTTAGAGGTTCCAATTGAGGAAGCCAGCCGCTTTGGAATAATGAATACCCTGGATGACGACAAAATATATGAATTTGAGGAAAAACCCGCGCAGCCAAAAAGCAATTTGGCATCTATGGGAATTTATATTTTCACATGGAAAAAGCTTCGCCAGGCTCTCATAGATGACAATAAGGTTCACGCAAACAGCGATTTTGGAATGCATATTATTCCTAAAATGCTTTCTGACGGAGAGACACTTTATGCGTACCGCTTTAGTGATTACTGGAAAGACGTAGGAACCATTGAATCCTACTGGCAGGCAAATATGGAGCTGATAAAGACAATACCGGAGTTTAATTTTTATGATAAATTCTGGAAAATATATACCAACATGGAGAAGCAGCCGCCCCAGTATGTGGCAAAGGGCGCTAAGGTGAAGCAGTCTATAGCTTCAGAGGGCTGCGAAATCTATGGAGAGGTATATTCATCTGTTCTTGGACCGGATGTTACCGTCGAAGAAGGCGCTGTTATAAGGGACTCTATAATAATGGAGAATGTAGTGGTAAAAAAAGGCGCTCTTTTGGAAAGATGCATTATAGACAGGAATACTGTAATAGGTGAAGGCTCAATGCTTGGAATTGGAGATAATATTCGTAATGAGGATAAACCTAATATTTATAATACAGGAATAACAGTAGCCGGGGAAAATACCGTGATTCCGCCGGGAGTAAAAATAGGAAAGAACTGCGTTATTTATGGAGAAACAAAGGCGGAGGACTATCCGGATGGCTTTGTAAGCAGCGGTAAATCTGTTGTACGGGAGGAAGTGAGAGTATGAAAGCTGTAGGTATTATATTGGCCGGAGGAAACAGCGAAATGCGTATGGGAGACCTTACCGCTTTCCGTGCTACTGCTGCTATGCCTGTAGGCGGTAGCTACAGGGCGATAGATTTTCCCTTAAGCAGCATGACTGCGTCCGGAATAGGGAAAATAGCCGTAATAACCCAGTATAACTCAAGGTCTCTGCATGACCACCTTGTTTCGTCAAAATGGTGGGACTTAGGAAGAAAAAAAGGCGGACTTTTTGTTCTGTCGCCGTATACAAGTAAGGATAACTCATCCTGGTTCAGAGGGACAGCTGATTCAATATATCAAAACATAGCTTTCCTTAAGAGGAGCAATGAGCAGTATGTGGTAATTTCATCCGGCGACTCTATTTATAAAATGAACTTTAAAAAAATTCTTGCTTTTCATAAGGATAAGGGCGCTGACCTAACCGTTGTTTATAAAAGGATGGAGAACGACATGCTTTATAAATACGGAATTATGCAGATGGATAATAACGGAAGAATATATGATTTCGAGGAAAAACCTCTTGACCCCCAGTCGGACTGCGCTTCTTTGGGAATTTATATAATCGGAAGAGAGCTTCTGATAGACCTGCTTGAGAGTATAGTTGCCGAGGGCAGATATGACTTTGTCAGAGACATCATCGTCAGGTTAAGAAGAAGGCTTAAAATATACGGCTATGAGTTTACAGGCTATTGGAGCAATGTGGGTTCAAGTACAGAGGACTATTATAAAACAAATATGGATTTTCTTAATAAAGAGGTCAGAGATCTTTTTACTACTCAGGAACCATATATTGATACTAAGCCAAAGGACGAGCCGCCCGTGAAATATAATCTTAATGCCGAGGTTGAGGACTGCGTAATAGGAAGCGGAGCTATAATAAACGGCAAGGTTGAGCATTCGGTAGTATTCAGAAGGGTGTTTGTGGGAGACAGGGCTGTTATAAGGAATTCAATTCTTATGGAGGGCTGCTATATAGGTGATGACTGCGTCATAGAAAACGCTATTCTGGATAAAAGCGTTGTAGTCACATCTGGAAAGAGCATAATCGGAAAAGAAAATTCACCCTATGTTGCTAAGAAAAATTCTGTTATTTAAGATTTGTACAATAAATGTTTTGATTTTTACGCATGAATTGTGATATTATATAAGAAATAGAGTCATATGTTTTGAAATAAATGTTAAAATATGTGATTTTATGGGTGGAAAAATGAAAAAATATGATAAAATGATTAAATAAGGGGATTTAATCATCAGGAAAACATCATGTGTAATCAGAAGGGAAGCGCAGGAAAATGGAGATAACGGATATTAGAGTTAGAAAAGTAAACAAGGAAGGCAAAATGAAGGCAGTTGTATCGGTAACCTTTGATAACGAAATAGTTATTCATGACATTAAGGTTATTGAAAGGGATGAGGGGCTTTTTATAGCCATGCCAAGCAGAAGGACAGCGGATGGTGAATTCCGTGATGTAGCCCATCCTATTAATGCCAGCACGAGAAACAAAATTCAGGAGCTTGTTCTTGAAAAGTATGAGGCTGCGCTTCTTGAGGAAGAGGCCTTTGAAAAAGAGCATAGTGAGGAATGATAAAGTAGCGCCGATTTAATTGGCGCTACTTTTTATTACGGGTGTTTTTATTATTTTGTCCACCGATAATGTCCTGTCAGATTATATCGTTGGTTTCCTTAATTCCAAGTTCCTCGGCTGTGTATACCCTTTGGGAGTGTATGTAGGGCTTTAAAAGTACGAACATCAAAATTAGAAAAACAATACAAATAATAAATTTTCTGCTTTTCATAGTGCGGACTCCCCTTTCGTTATAAATTTAGTTTAGAACGCCACGATTGATACGTCAATATAAAAAAGCCAGTTGAAAAAATCACAATTACGTGTTTAAATATATAATGGTTTATATAGTAACGGATTTAAGGAGAAATGCTTTATGAATAAATTGAAGGTAATAATATTGGCGGCAGGCGAAGGAAAGAGAATGAAGTCAAAGCTGCCGAAGGTACTGCATAAGGTTCAGGGGAAAACGATGGCGGACCATGTAATTGACGCGGCCGAATGTGCAGGGGCCGACGATATCTGCGTTGTAATTGGGCATGGGGCCGAGACTGTTAAGGAAGCGCTTAAGAACAGGAAAGTAAAGTTCGCCCTTCAGCAGAAGCAGATGGGAACAGGCCACGCGGTCATGCAGGCCGGGGATTTTATTGAAGACGGCGCAGATATTGTAGTTTTATATGGCGATACTCCCCTTATCACAGCGCAAACTATAAATAAAATTCTTGATTTCCACAGAACGGAAAATAACAGCATATCAATCATATCTGCAATGGTGGATAATCCGGCCGGATACGGTCATATTATCAGGGATATAAATGGAAACTTCCTTAAAAATGTAGAGCATAAGGATGCGGACGAGAAGGAAAAGCTTGTTAAGGAAATTAATACGGGCATATACTGCTTTACCGGTGAAGCGCTGAAAAAGGGCTTATCCCTGCTTAAAAACGACAATGTACAGGGCGAGTACTATCTTCCCGATACTCTGGAAATAATATTGAAGGACGGCGGACGGGTAAACGCTATGACTGCCGAAAGCGCCGATGAATTTGCGGGAGTAAACTCCAAAGCCCAGCTTGCCGCCGCCGAAAAGTCAATGCGCTCAATGATTAACGCCTGGCATATGGATAACGGGGTAACAATGGTAGACCCTGAACGCACATATATAGAGTCAGGCGCTGTTATCGGCTGCGATACGGTTCTGCTTCCAGGCGTAGTTATAGAGGGCAATACAGTTATAGGCGAGGACTGTGTTATAGGACCCGATTCAAGGCTTACCAACGTTAAGCTTGGAAACGGTGTTAAATTCCAGTACTCAACGGCAGTGGATTCATCCGTTGACGACAATACGACAGTTGGGCCCTACGCTTATATCCGTCCTGACTGCGCTATAGGAAAAAATGTTAAGATCGGCGACTTTGTTGAGGTTAAAAACTCCAATGTGGGTGACGGCACAAAGGTTTCGCATTTGACCTATATAGGCGATTCCGACGTGGGAGAGAGAATAAACTTCGGCTGCGGCACAGTGACTGTAAATTACGACGGCAAAAAGAAATTTAGAACTGTAGTTGACGACGACGTATTCATTGGCTGCAATACGAACCTCGTAGCCCCCGTTAAGGTTGGTAAGGGTTCTTACATCGCGGCAGGTTCCACTATAACGGAGGATGTGCCTGAAAATAGTCTTGCAATTGCCAGAGAAAGGCAAATAAACAAGACCGGGTGGGTCAAAAGGTAAAATTTTATATAGTATTCGGTTAAATTTTTGAGTAGATTTAATGTTGAATTTTGATATATAGTGTTGTACCATATATAATGGAGTGGCTTGTGAGAGCCTATTAAACGATATACTACCGAATAGGGGGACAATTTCAAAATGATGTACACAGGCAGAAGCAATATTAAAGTTTTTTCCTGCAACTCTAACCCTGAACTTGCAAAAGCTATAGCTAAAAACCTTTTTCTCTCACTTGGAGAGGCTGAGGTAACACAGTTCAGCGACGGAGAAATCTCCGTAAAAATCAACGAAACCATAAGAGGTGCGGACGTTTATATTATCCAGTCGACATCACAGCCGGTTAATGACAACCTTATGGAGCTGCTCATTATGATTGACGCAATGCGCAGGGCTTCAGCCGGAAGAATCACAGCGGTTATTCCTTACTATGGTTATGCGAGACAGGACAGAAAGGCAAGAGCAAGAGACCCGATTAGTGCGAAGCTTGTGGCTAACCTTATTACGACGGCAGGCGCTGACAGAGTACTTACAATGGACCTTCACTGCGCTCAGATACAGGGCTTTTTCGATATTCCTGTTGACCATCTTCAGGGCAATCCTATACTTACAAGCTATTACCGTGAGAAATACGCTGATAAGCTTGATGAGTTTGTCGCTGTTTCACCCGACCTTGGAAGCGTAGGAAGAACAAGAAGCTTTGCCACAAGAGTAGATATCCCTATCGCTATTATAGATAAGAGACGTCCCAAAGCAAATGTTAGCGAAATTATGAATATAATCGGTAATGTCGATGGCAAGAGAGTAATTCTTGTTGATGATATGATAGACACGGCAGGAACAATTTGCAACGCGGCAAGAGCCCTTATGGAAAGAGGCGCTATTGAAGTTGACGCGTGCTGTACACACCCTGTTTTATCAGGCCCTGCTATTGACAGAATTCAGGATTCGCCTATTAATGAGCTTGTTGTGCTTAATACAATTGAGCTTCCGCCTGAAAAGAAAATATCAAAGATTAAGGAACTTTCCGTTGCGCCTATTTTTGCTGATGCAATCAACCGTATTCACGAGGGAATTTCCATATCAAAACTGTTCGATTAAAAAATACAAGCCGGTTTTCTGTCAGGAAAATCGGCTTTATTATTATAGAAAAGGAGTGTGCCAATATGAAATACGATTTTCCTAAATTAGACCTTCATCTTCATCTGGACGGCTCTATGCTTCCTGAGTCGGCATGGGAAATGGCTAAGGAGAGAGGCATTGAAATGCCCGCTGATAATCTTAATGATTTTAAGAAGTTTATTGTTGTTACAGCGGACTGCCGCAGTGTAAATGAGTATCTGGAGAAATTTGAACTGCCTCTGCAGATTTTGCAGGATAAAGCCGCGATAAGCCGTACAGCCAGGGAGCTTGTGATTATGCTGGCGGAACAGGGACTTGTATATGCGGAAATTCGCTTTGCTCCACAGCTTCATATGAGAAAAGGGCTTACTCAGGAGGACGCGATAGAGGCGGTGCTTGAAGGCGTAAACCAGGGGATGGCTGAGGCAAAAACAATTGATATCGGAGTTATATGCTGCGCAATGAGTATTGGGCTTGAGACAGTTAATAAAGACGAAAATCTTGAGACGGTCAGAGCCGCAAAGAAATATTTGGGCAAGGGGATAGTGGCAGTTGACCTCGCCGGGGCGGAAGGAATAGTGCCCGTTAAAAACTTTCATTATATATTCGACCTTGCAAAGGAGCTTGGAATTCCATTTACATGCCATGCTGGGGACAGTGACGGAGCGCAGAGCGCATGGGACGCAGTCGGATTCGGCACAAAGCGTATAGGACATGGACACAAGGTTTATGACGACAAAGAGCTTTGCGAAAGGGTAATCAGGGATAATATAACCTTGGAAATATGCCCGACAAGCAATATTCAGTGCCAGACACAGCCAAGCTATGAAGAGCATTCAGTAAAGAAAATGTATGATATGGGCATAAGAGTTACAATCAATACTGATAATATGGTTCTGTCGGATATAGACCTTGATAAGGAATATGACCACTGCCTTAATGAGATGGGATTTGAGTATAACGACCTTATTAAGATGAATATAAATTCGGCTGAGGCGGCGTTTATGCCTGAGGATAAGAAAAAAATAATAATAGATAAGTTAAAAGCATGCTATAGATAAATTAAAGGCGGGTAAATTATCCCGCCTATTTGTTTCCTTTTAGTCCCTTTATAATTTCCCATATATTTAATATTTGCTTTTCATCCCAAAAGGACGCCTTTTCTTCAATCTATTTTTCCGCAAATATTTTTGTACACAAAACAGCCTTATTCCAGCCCTTTATCAGTTTTTCTGCAGCTTTTTTATCCATTTTCGGTTCATAGGTCTTTTCAAGCACCCAGCTGCTTTTAAGCTCGTCCTTATCCTTCCAAAATCCAACGGCGAGCCCTGCCAAAAAGGCCGCGCCAAGGGCGGTTGTTTCCGCTATTACAGGCTTTATAAGCCTCTTTCCGGTTATATCGGCCTGAAACTGCATAATTGGACAGCTGGCGCTTGCGCCGCCGTCAACCTTAATTGTGCTTATATCGTTTCCGGTATCGGCGGACATTGCGTTTATAACGTCCATTGACTGAAAAGCTATGCCCTCAAGCGCCGCGCGGATTATATGTTCTCTCGTCGTTCCCCTTGTCAGGCCGTATACCGCGCCCCTCGCATACATATCCCAATGAGGCGCGCCCATTCCTGTAAAGGAGGGGACAAAATAAACCCCGTCAGATGACATAAGCTTTGAACCAAGATAGTCGGCGTCCTTGGCACTGCTGAAAAAGCGCATTTCATCTCTAAGCCACTGAATAACTGCGCCGCCGACAAATACGCTTCCCTCCAGCGCGTAATTTACATTTCCGTCAATTGACGAGGCTATTGTTGTTATAAGCCCGTTTCGGCTTGCCGCCGGTTTGTTTCCGGTGTTCATCAAAATGAAATTTCCGGTTCCATAGGTGTTTTTGACGTCACCCTCGTCAAAACAAAGCTGACCGAAAAGGGCGGCCTGCTGGTCGCCGGCGATACCCGCGATAGGTATTTTAGAGCCGAATTTATCGGTATAGCCGTAAACCTCCGAGCTGTTCTTTACCTCTGGAAGCATACATTCGGGAATTTCCAGTTTTTTAAGTATTTGCTTGTCCCATTTCAGGGTATTAATATTAAAAAGCATTGTTCTTGAAGCATTTGTACAATCCGTTATATGTACCCTGCCGTCGGTAAGCTTCCATACAAGCCATGTGTCCACTGTTCCAAAAAGCAGCTGTCCGTTTTCAGCCTTTTCCCGGGCTCCGTCTACATTGTCCAATATCCATTTGATTTTTGTAGCCGAAAAATATGCGTCAATCAAAAGGCCCGTATTTTGCTTGACATACTCGGCAAAAGCATTATCTGTTTTAAGCTCGTCACACATGTCGGCTGTTCTTCTGCACTGCCATACGATGGCGTTATACACGGGGATTCCGGTATCCTTATCCCATACAATGGTTGTTTCCCTCTGGTTCGTTATGCCTATGGCCGCGATTTCAGATGGCTGTATTTCCGCCTGTATCATGGAATCTATTGTTGTGCTGTACTGGGTGTTATAAATATCCTGGGGATTATGCTCAACCCAGCCGGGCTTTGGGTAAATCTGAGGATACTCCTGCTGGCATTTTGATATTATGTTTTGATTTTTGTCAAAAATTATTGTTCTTGAGCTTGTTGTTCCCTGGTCAAGGGAAATGATATATTTTCCTGCCATATAAATCTCACTTCCTGTCAATCATATACTATAATATTACTATATTTTAAGAACAAAAACTATATTGTGGTTTTTTTAACATATTGATAGTCATAACGCATTAAGTTATTGCTTCGTAAAAAGTCCGTAAAAATTGGACATTACAATTTAATGAGAAAATTAAAATTGCTAAATATTATGAAAAACTATTGACATTAGCTTTAAAATATGTTAAAAATATAACAAATAGAGTCGGAGATATAGTATTAAGGTTTAGGAGGATAATTATGAAAATTGCTTTTTATGACACAAAGCCCTATGACAAAACATGGTTCAAGCCCCTTGCTAAGGAGTATAATTTTGACGTAACCTTTTTTGAGACAAAGTTAAGTAAGGACACGGCAATCCTTGCTACGGGAAACGACGCTGTATGTATATTTGTCAATGATGAGGCTGACAAGGAAATTCTTGATATTTTAAGCAAAGAAGGAGTTAAAACAATTCTTTTAAGATGCGCAGGCTATGACAACGTTGATCTTAAGGCTGCCGAGGGCAGATTTGATGTGCTCCGTGTGCCCAGCTATTCGCCGGCGGCTGTTGCTGAATTTGCGCTTACACTCCTTATGGCCGTTAACAGAAATGTCCACAGGGCTTATCAGAGGACAAGAGACTTTAACTTCAGCATAAACGGACTTATGGGTATGACGCTTAAGGGCAAGACAATCGGCGTTGTAGGTACAGGTAAAATCGGTCAGGCCATGATTGATGTTCTTCAGGGCTTCGGCATGGAAATACTGGCTTACGACCCTTATCCGGTTGAAGGCTTAAAGGCGACATATGTTACAAAGGAAGCGCTGTTTGAGCGTTCAGACATTATTACCTTCCACTGCCCGCTCACTGAAGACACAAGGCATATGGTAAACGCCGATACAATTAAAATTATGAAGGACAGCGCAATTATCGTTAACACATCAAGAGGAGCAATTGTTGATACAGCAGCCCTTGTAGATGCGCTGAAGGCAGGAAAGTTCAACGGCGTTGCGCTTGACGTATACGAGGAGGAGGATGAATACTTCTTCGAGGACAGGTCAAACGAAATCATCAGCGATGATGAGCTTTCAAGGCTTCTCACATTCCACAATGTGCTTGTAACAAGCCATCAGGCGTTCTTTACAACTGAGGCAATGAGAGCGATAGCAGAAACTACGCTTAAAAACTTCGATGATTCAATGAAGGGCGATACAGATCCTAAAAACACACTCGCTAAGAGAAGAGCATAAATATAAGAACAGCCCCTGATTTTCAGGGGCTGTTTTATAGTGTCTCCGCGTATTTCATAAATTGGATTGTATCGCTGTAATGCCTTTTGTTCTTACGCCATATTATGCCGATTTGAATTGGAACAGGAGGGTCAAGCGGTATGCTTATTATATCGTCCTCATCTTCAACGACCTCTTTAATAAGGAACGCACATACTATTCCTTCCTTCATCAGATTTTTCATTGTGACAACCTGGTTTGAGCAGAGTATTACATTGGGCTCAGAGTGAATTTCGGCAAAACGCTTCCTTACAAATTTATTTTGAAAATATCCGTTTTTAAACAGTATAAGGCTCTCGTCTCTTATATCCAAAAAGCTAACGCTCTCTCTGCCGCGTAGTTTATGGTTTTTGCCGGCGCAAAAATGAAATTCGGTATCACATATATGCTTAATATGGACATCGGGGCTTTTAACGTCATTGGTTATTATTACGGCCAAATCCAAAACATCCTCCTCGATAGCCCTCAGCATTTCCGGGGTGCCTCCTTCAACCAGTTCAAGCTGTATCTGTGGATTTTTTTCTTTAAAATCCTTAAACAGCTTAGGGAACAAAAAGGTTCCTATCATTGGAGGCACGCCTATTTTAACCTGTCTTTTCCTGCTTCCCATCTCAGTCATAAGGGACTGAGTATCGTCCGCAAGCTCAAGTATTTTTACTGCCCTGTCAAGGAAGGTAAGCCCCTCCTGGGTTGGGGTAAGACGGTTGTTTATCCTGTGAAACAGGTTTACGCCAAATTCATCCTCAAGCTCTTTTATGGCGTTAGAAACTGAAGGCTGAGAAACATGAAGCTCCTCAGCCGCCTTTGTTACATGGCCGCAGCTGCATACGGCCGAAAAATATCTGAGCTGATACAGTTTCATCCTATATCACCTTTATTTCTTTTCATGTACAATAAGCTCGAATATGTCAGGTCTTGCATAATGTCCTATGCAGTCGAAGTCTGCCTTGCCCTGTGTAATCTGGTCAAGATCCAAATCTGCGACAAGTATTTCTTCTCCTCCAAAGGCAGGTCCCGCAACGTACTCGCCAAATGGATTTATTATACAGCTTCCTCCGCGGCACATAACGTCAGGCTGTGCTTCTATTTCAGCGTAGCCGTAAAGGTCTGTAGGATACATGCTCTTTTCCATATACTGATTGCAGCAGATTACGAAGCAGCGGCCCTCGATTGCTATATGACGCAGCGTGCACTGGAATGTGTCTCTCTGGTCGGCTGTAGGCGCCAGATAAAGCTTGATGCCTTTCTGGTACATGGCGGCTCTTGCCAGCGGCATGTAGTTTTCCCAGCAGATTAACGCGCCCATCTGTCCGTAAGGCGTGTCTACAACCGTGAGCGTGCTTCCGTCGTCCTGACCCCAGATATATCGCTCTGAGCCTGTAGGCTTAAGCTTTCTGTGGCGGCCTAAGAAAGTGCCGTCAGGGCCGAAGAAAAGCATACAGCAGTGAAGCGTGCCGTCGATATTATTTCCGTCCTTTTCTGTAATACCCATAGCAAGGTAAACATTGTTTTCAGCGGCAGCCTTGCCCAGAATATCCACCTCAGGCCCCGGAACCGCTACGCAGTTGTCGTGGAACCGCTGGAAATCTTTTCTGCCTTCCATAGTTC
>ERZ791886.1378-NODE-1378-length-12340-cov-2.373626_pt1 | contig 12340 bp, 8 predicted proteins | sample MGYA00510158_ERZ791886 | MGnify/ENA primary metagenome ERZ791886 (study PRJEB30046, sample SAMN00792063) | human gut metagenome | study: EMG produced TPA metagenomics assembly of the A metagenome-wide association study of gut microbiota in type 2... | reverse complement strand
TGTGCCCTTTTGTCTCAGCCTGATATTCACTTACTCAATTTTAAATTTATTTATAAATTCAGTTCCTTGTCCGACAATACTTTTTAACTCAACCTTGCCGCTATGAATTTCAATAATCCATTTTGCTATTGAAAGTCCTAAGCCATTCCCAGGAATATCCTTGTTTCTTGATTTATCAACCCTGTAAAATCTATCAAATATATGAGGCAGGTCCTCCTCATTTATTCCATAGCCGTTGTCTCTGACACTAACGCACGCAAAATTTGCCTCTCTATATACCCTATAAGCTATTTCCTTATCATCTCCGCTGTATTTCATTGCATTTTCAGTATATATCCATAGCATTTGTTTAATCAGGTCTGGATCACCGTTGATAATTATATCCTCGTCACTCAAATCCGCTGTGACTTTTATTTTTTCATCAGTAACGCTTAAGTCCTTAGCTATGTCCGCAACAGCGTCATTAAGTGACATAGGCTGCTTTTGTACATGGTTTCTATGCTGATCGCTTTTGGCCAAAAACAAAAGATTTTTAATCATTACTGACATGTGGTCGGTTTCTTCAAGTATATTATTAACAGCTTCCTGAAGTATTTCAGGGTCGTCCTTTCCCCATCTGTTAATTAGATTCGCATATCCCTTAATAACTGAAATAGGAGTTCTAAGTTCATGAGATGCGTCTGATACAAATCTGCTCTGCTGCTCAAACGACTGTTCAAGCCTGTCAATCATTGAGTTGAATGTAATTGAAAGCTCCTTCAGTTCATCGTCAGGTCCGGAAATTTCAATTCTCTGGCTTAAATCCTCAACGCTTATTCTTTCAGCCGTTTCTCGTATTTTACGTACCGGCCTAAGCATTACTCTGCTTATGTACATACCTATAAGCGCGGCAAACAGCAAACCTATGATGTCCACATAAAGCAGTCTCATAGCTAAATACTTTACATAAAACATATTATTTACGGCAGCCTTAAACAGCTTAATGGAATAAATATTGCCGCCGCACATAAACTCATTTTGAATGCTTATAAAATCGTGTCCGTTTTTCGTATATACAGTATAATCATTATTGTCAAGTATTCTGAAATAGCCGTGGTCAACCTTTTTTTGTTTAAGGTTTAAATCGTCCTCAATATCAGGAGATAGGCTCATTTCATTGTCAGGATATGCCTCCGGATTTGAATCCGGTATGAAATTTGTACTGACATATACTTTGTTTTGAGTTTTATTCTCAATTATATATTCAACATAATTGCTTCCAACTATTGACTCTATACTGTCATTATTAAGTTCTTTTCCGGAAAGAATATAATTTTCGATGCTCTCCGCACAGTTTTGCAGAGTGGTAAATGTAATACCCACTCCCATACCCTTAGCGCTTATAAGCAGAACCACGCTGAAAGCCACAATTGAAAGCGTAAAAAGCCATCCATAAAGAAGCATTACCTTTCTGGCTATAGGCATCTTATTAAATTCTTCCTCAATCCTGTTCCTCATCTTTTATATAATAACCTACCCCTCTGATGGTATGGATAAATTTCTTATTATAGGGTTCATCTATTTTTGAGCGAAGATACCTTACATACACGTCTACAACATTAGTTTCGCCTATATAGTTGTATCCCCATACCTGATTTAGTATCTGCTCCCTTGAAAGGACAATATTTTTGCTTTTTAAAAGGTAAAGAAGAAGGTCATATTCTTTTTTGGTCAGGTCAATCGCATCTTCCCCAACCTTGACAAGGTGCTTGTCCGCATCTATTACAAGGTCACCGCAGGAAAAAGTATTCTTAACCACTGGTTCCGGCCTGACTCTTTTAAGAGCAACTCTCATCCTTGCCAATAGTTCCTCTATTGCGAATGGTTTAGTAACATAGTCGTCAGCGCCTGAATCAAGTCCTGCAACCTTATCTATAACCTCATCCTTTGCAGTCAGCATAATTATTGGAGTCTCACTGAACTTTCTAATTCTTCTGCAAATTTCAATGCCATTTAGCCCAGGAAGCATGAGGTCCAGTAAAATAAGGTCATAGCTGTTATTTTGAAATTCGTCAAATCCGTCGCGTCCGTCATGGCATACAGTAACCTCATAGCCTTCATATTTCAGTTCAAGCTCAACAAACCTAGCTAATTTAACCTCGTCTTCAATAAGAAGAATTTTCTTGTTCATAATAATCCCCTTCTTTTCCTTTATACCTATATATAATATACTATTTTGAGCAAATATAAAAGATTTAGTAAAAAATAATAAATAATTCCCGATAAATTCGTTTTATTATACTGCTATATTCACAGTAAAATATCTCTTTTTATAATAATAAATAATTTTTGTTATTTTGTACATTTACACATTATTAGAAAATGATTAATTATTTTTATACAGCATTAAATTATATGCCGCTTCATAAAAAACACACGTAAAATTCATATTTATAATTTGCAAAAGTGAATTATGTATAGTATAATATTGTGTATTGTTTAGGAGGGTATCAAGATGAAACTTAAATATATTGCTCTTATGCTTGCCACTGTGCTTGCCTGCGGAACGTTTGCGTCCGCATGTTCAAAACCAGAGGAATCTCAGCAGCAGATACTTACCAGCCGTGATGTTGATTTTTCAGACATTGGACTTAAATATACTACACCTGAAAGCTGGCAGGAATATACCAAATCAAACAGCATATATCCTTATACTTATGAAGAAGACTTCACAATTGAAAATATAAGATATAACTATATAACGCCTGATGATTGGAAAACAATATCAACAGCTACAGAAGGCTTTAAACTTAACGATTACCTCTACCCTATTTGTGAAATAGTTGTAGTACAGACAGATAAAGCGGACAAGCTTAAAAATTCCGGACTTTATACAACATTCTCGTCAAGAGACCTTATTATGGAAAACAATGGTGTCAGCTACTATCTGTTTTATGACTATGTAGGTTCAACAAGAAAAATGAGTGCTGAGGATGTTGACATTTATGATAACATTTGCTCTGTAGTTGACGAACTTGCCCAGTCAATATCTGTATCAGATTTTGACGTTGACGCATATGTTGAATCAAAGTATGCCGAAAAAAATACAATATCCTTCTCTAGCGAGACACTTGACGGCAAGGAGATAGACAGCAGTATATTCGGTGATTATGACCTTACTCTGTTTTACGTATGGGGTACCTATATTTATCCTGACGTTGACAATATCGCTGATATACAGAAGGCCTATGAACACGCTAAGGAGCTTGGCAATGTTAATGTTGTGGCATTGTGTATTGACACACCTGCCTCAAAGCTTGACAGCAGTGCAGAAGCAAAAGAACTTACTGAAAAGGCAAAAAAGGCATTTGAAAGCTCAGGCGCACAATTTGATGTAATTAAGCTTGACAGCAAACTGGCGGCAATGATTCAGAATAATTTTGAGACAATTCCCGCTTTCACAATGGTTGATAAAAATGGTATCGCACGCGGAGGTTATTACGAAGGAGTTTACAGCGGCGATGATTATATCAAATTTATTGATGCCGCTTTAGCACAGTATGTCAACAGTAATGAAACTGAAAATCAGAATACCAAGTCGGAATAAAATTCAAGCGGCATATCAAAATGATATGCCGCTTTTAATTATTTAATATAAAAAAATACGCCATTATTGGCGTATTTTTATTCTGTATATTTCATCTTTTTCCTGAGGAATCAGCTCATTCCTAATTTCATTTTGTGTAACATATCTTCCCTTTTCGGTAATTCTTCCTATAACAGCAGCATTTACCCCGCTGTCCTTTAACTTTTTCACCAGCCGCTCACCATCAAAGGCCGTCATAATCATTGTTCCGCTTGATATTAGCCTAAGATAATTTATTCCAGCCGCTCTGCAAAGCTCTTTAGTACATTCTAATACGGGTATTTCATCTGCATATACCTCTACTCCGACATTGGAGCATTCAGCCACTTCCCATATTGCACCTAAAACTCCGCCCTCAGTAGCATCATGCATGGCGGTTGCTCCATATTCTGTTGCAATAATTCCTTCCTTTACCACGCTTATTTTTGAGGCAAGGCCCTTTGCATCTGCAATAAGCTCCTCCGAAACAATGCCTTTAAGCTCGTCCTCATAATCTCCGGCAATAATAGACGTACCCTCAATAGCAGCCCATTTTGTCATAATAATGTGCTGTCCAGGTTTAGCTCCCCCGGATGATATAAATTTACGACCTTTTGTTTTGGCAATAACGGTTCCATTAACTACCGGCTTGTTCACAGCTGTGGTTATTTCTGTATGTCCGCCTAGTATTTCTATGCCAAGTTCTCCGGCAGCCTTATATGCTCCGTCTATTATGTCCTTCAAATCCCCTTCTGTGCTGCCCTCAGGCATTAATGCAGTCAGAAGCATTCCTATAGGTTCTGCACCAGCCGAAGCCGCGTCATTGCAGTTAATATGAACAACGAGATATCCGGCATTGCTCCCAGCCGCAGTAATTGGGTCAGTTGACAAAACACAGATTTCTCCGCCAAGGTCTACAGCAGAACAGTCCTCTCCTGTAGATGGCCTGATTATAATATCGTCTCGTTTATTTACATTATTATTGATTGGGTTAAGCACAAGTCGGTTAAGTATTTCTACCGGTACTTTGCCTATCTCAAGCTTTTCATCCATAGTGTTTCTCCTTAAATTATCCTCCGATTACTATGTCCGCCGAATTAGTGTCATCACCTATAGAAGATGATGTCTCATTGTCCGGTTCCGTTGAAGCCGCCGTATCTGAAGGTTCGGCAGGCATTGTTGACGGGTCTGTTGGCACATTCGATTCGTTAGGCGCTGTTGGTTCAGTTGGTGTTGTCGGCGTCTCTGTTGGTGTTGTCGGTTGTTCTGTAGGTGTTGTTGAATCTGTTGGTGTATCTGAAGGATCAGCCGCGCCAATTACAGGCACTTCTTCTGCCTCCTTAGGTTTTGTTCCTACTCTTACCTCATCAGCTGTAGCTATATATGTCGATGAAGAAAACCATTCTCTGCTTATAAGCTCATCGCCTTCATATACAAGCTTATATGTGTCTATTTTAGCCCCTGTCTTTCCGCTGTAAGTAACCTCTCTCTCCTACATACATATTAGGGTCTTCGGTAATTTTTTCAGCAGGCTTTCCTATTTTTGAAATCCAAACTCTTTCGAAATCAACCCTATGCCCTTCATCGTGAATTTCATGTCCATAAATGTTGCATACAAGATTGTTGTTTTCAAGATAAGTTTCTATATACACCGGATAATCCGTATCATTCTGAAATCTCAGATTTTTATATGTTCCTGCAACAGCGGCGTCTCTTCCAAGAGGAACATATCCAACCATGAGCGAATGGTTGTGACGTTCAACTATTTTAAGCTCCGCAAAAATAGCTGCATTGTAAATAGTTGTTGTAACCTGACATACTCCGCCGCCAAGCGCGTTGACAATTTTTCCGTTTTCTATGACTCCGGCAGCCTTATATCCGTTTTCTGCTGTCTGCGGTCCAAGCGCTTCATTCATATCAAATATATCACCCGGCTGCAGTACTGTTCCATTTATTTTCTCACATGCTACACGAAGGTTCTCATTTCTGTTCTTGTCACCGGATGAAAATGATGTTGAAAATGAGCCAATTAGGGCTTTTTCTTCTTTTATGTCCTCAATATCAACAGCAACAGGTGCAATTGGTTCAAGGCTTCCAGCCGCTAAGCTTTTAACAACCCTCTCAGCCGTTTTGTCTATATCCATTTCAAAGCCTTCTTCGCTGTTTTTCATATCATCTGATATAGCAGAAAGCTTTTCTTTCAAAAGCAGCTCATCACAAACATAAGTTACCGGAATATTTACAGGCGACTCCTTAAGCTGTTCAATTTCAGCTGCACGTTCTTCCTCTGTTCCAACACTTCCTATCTCAAGGGCAGAGTTCAGAGCCTCTTCGTAGTTAAGCACAGCCCCTATTTCCTCAAACAGAATTTCCCACTGTTTATCATCATGCTCCAGTATAACTTTAAGGTTATCTTTGAGCTGAGCTGAAAGCCTTTCTGTGGCCTCTCCTATTGTCAATCCGCCAATATCAACTCCGCCGACCGATATTCCTTCATGAATGATTTCTTCCGCAGTCTGCTGTGTTTCAACTGTTTTATTATTGCATGCAGCCATAGATACGATCATAACGACTGCCAGCATTGCTGAAAAATACTTCTTTATTTTTAATTTAAGAAAATCTGCCATCTTTTTTGCCCTCTACTTTATATTAAATCTAAAAATTGTAATTGCATTAATAGTATCATAAAACCTATTGTCGTACAAGGGAATATTCGATACTTAAACTAACTGTAAAATAATTGTAATAAATCTCAGCGTGCATAAAATTGCACGCTGAGTCCGTGTTAATGTATGGAAATTTAGATTAGCTTTTTCTTCTATTCCTCTTTATGTCTGCAAGCTTACTGGAAGAAGATTTAACATCATCAGAAGGCTTCTGTTTGTCATCCTTAATAATTTTTTCTTCCTCCGTAGGTTTATTAGCATTTTTCTTTTCAGCAAATATCTCTTTCGGTTTCTTTTTTGGTTTTAACCGTATTAAAGCCATTGCCGCCTTATCTATTATTTCCGGGAAACGTCTTAATAATATATCTAAGATTAGCAGTACGACCGCCAAGACAATTAAAGGAACTGACATATCTCTCTTAGCAGTTGTATCCGGCGGAGAAGTAGAATATACCTCATCTGGTGAAGAGATTACATTAATACCCTCATAAGATGCAAGTTCGTCAATAATCCCGCTGCTGTTAATCTTTCTTGTATCATATTCCTTTGAATAGCCAATAATAAATCCGGTATTATATGCATTGCTTTTTCCATCTGCGAGCTTTTCCGTTACTGTAATTATATACGCTCCCTCTTCATCAGTAGGTATTGTACATGTATATTCACCCGGCATTGAAGCAGACATATCCGAATTATATTCTGTACCGTCGGCAGTTCTTATGGAAGCAGAAACTCCCGCGGTTTTTTCATCTACAGGAATTTGGGCCGTAACCGTTGAAATTCCTCCCGACGCTTCTCCAGTTACTTCTATGTCATAGAGTATGTCACTGCGCATTGAATAGCTTATAAGATTTCTAAATATATTTAAGCCTTCATCCGATGCAAGCCAGTCGCTTGTCCATTGTCCGCTCATATCACTCATCCATGACGCAGTACGTCCTAAGCCGTATTGCCATACAGCGAGCACCGGTTCTTCCTTATCGCTTTGTAAAACCACATCAGCCCTGCTTTTTGCAGTTGTGCTAACATAACCATGAAGCATTGGAACAGAGTCTATATTTTCTGTTATTTCTGATGAGTCCTTAGCGGTTGGATAAAAATCATCATTGTTAAGGTAATCCTTGCTTGCAATCGAAGTCTCATAAACAAATATTTCGGGCAGGCTTGTAAACTGGTCAGCATAATAATAACGTCCATTTCCCTCTTCAGCAATATATTGCAGCAGCTTAGTGTCTGCACCCTGTCCAACAGCAATTGTTGAAATTGTAATTCCGTCTTCCCTTGCCTGGTTTAAAAGACTTGTGTAGCCTTCCTGCTCTGCCTGGCCGTCAGTAAGCAGTATAATATGCTTCAGCTTTGTATCAGTATCTGAAAGCTTCGAGCAGGCCATTCTGAGTGCCGGAAGAATACTCGTTCCTCCTCCAGCCTGTATTGTGCCTATTGCCTCTCCTATGCTGTCGACATTTCCTCCGACCTTCTTAAGCTCTACAACCCATTGTGCCTGTGTGTCAAACGCCACAACACCTACGAGGTCTTCGTCAGACAATTCCTGTACTCCTCTGAACGCGGCCTCCTTGGCAAGATCCATACAGGACAGCCCCTGTGAACCGTCAGCCATACTGCCTGAACGGTCAATAACCATTATCATTGCAAGGTCTGGATCTTCAGACTGTGTTTTTATATCCATCTCAACCGGAAGCATATCCTCAAGCGGAGTACCAGCATATTCACCCGGTCCATACGAATTTTCACCGCCAATTGTTATTAGGCCGCCACCCGCATACTTTATAAAGCTGTCAAGCGATGTTATAAAATCACTGCTTAATTTATCATATGCAACATCAGCAAGAACAACTGAATCATACGCAATAAGCGCGTCATAAGAGGAAGGCGCCTCAGATGGCGAGACAACGTCTACATTAAGCTGAGCTGACTCCAAAAGGAGCTTCATATTTTCCGCGCTTTCTCCTGTTCCTATAACAAGTACCGCCGGAAGATTTTCCGCATAGCAGTATCCGTAAACAGAATTATTCTGATAAAACGCATCATTCTCTACAGATATTTCAGCATGATATGTTATACCTCCACCCTTTTGAGCCTTGTCAGTAAAAACGTAACGGTTTTCACCGTTCTTTAAATCTATTTCCTCATTAACGACAAGAGCTGTGCCTCTGTACAGACGCATATTAGCCTTCTGTGAGCCAATAGAGTCTATAATTACATTCACATCATAATTCATGTTTATATTGACATATTGTGGAACCGATATTTCCCTTATTCCGGCTTCTGACTCAACTCCCCTGCTTATATCATAAATTAATGTCTGTACATTTTCGGATTTCAGCAGATTTCTAATAGATATGGCATCGCCTTTTGTTTCGGAACCGTCAGTAATAAGTACTAAGCGTTTCTTTGTATCTTCATCAAAAGATGATAAAGCATGTTTAATTCCCGCTTCAATATTAGTATCCTCTTTGTTTACAGAAGCCACATCAAGGTTTACAGTCACATAGTCTGTTGTAGGAGGCACAGTTGTGACTGCCCTTCCTGCAAACAGCGCCACTGCTGTTTTATCTCCGCTTTTTTTGTTTGCCTGAGCTGCTTCTATAAATTCTGCAGCCTTATATGATGACTTTGCTGCACTGTCAGATATATCAGTTAAAAACAGAGTAGTATCATCGTTTGCTTTATCTATAACCGAAAATCCCGAAAGCGACAGTATAAGGGCAATTACTGTAAGTGTTCTAAGCACTGTTCCTGTATTGACATATCTGTCCCTTTTAATATATTTCTTCATTAAAAATATAACAGCAGCTATGACAATGGGTATTAAAATTAAAAGGTATACCTTATCGGTGCTTATTGCCATAATATTTCACCCACCATTCTGCAAGCAGTGCTATAACCGCTATTATTGTAAGTATTCCCATAAGCCCAGCGCCGCCTTTAGACGCAGCTCCTGAATTGCCTTCCTTATCCTGTCCAAAGAGAGCTGAAAGCTCTGATTCGCCGTCAGTTTCTGCATTCACGGCTATTACAGTCTCATCTGTACTTCCGTCTGAGTTTTCAAAAATAACTTTGTAAAACCCTGCTTCGGTTGTATCTGAGTAGTCAGCAGTCGGAAACGGCGGTGCCACAGTCCTTTCATTTCCTTCAGGATCTGAAACTCTAATTTTTTCTGCTGAGGCTAACGACTGTATATTGAGTTTATCTCCGCAATGGGTCACTGTCTGAATTCCAGTTCTTCCAGGCAGGAACCAATCCGTAAGGTTATAAATCATAACCGGGAAATCTTTGAGCAGAGGTAAGTCTGAATTATGTATATCGAAAGTAAATATACATGTTTTTTGTCCATTGTTTTCTCCTCTCATAATAAGAGGAACCCCATCTGCAGTACTTTCTGTAACAGCCCATGAAGGTCTGGTAATTTCCTTTGCTTCGGATATAATAAATTGCAGAGTACCTCCTGATGTTAAATCAGTGCTTCCCTCAGAATAACAATTAAGCTGCTTTGTCTCCCCAACATCAATAAAGCCATCGTCAGAAGGAGGATTTAATACAAAAATGCAGCCGTCATTAGGAACAATATCAGGCATTGAACCATCAAATATATAAAGATCATAACCAGAAAGGTCTGCAGTTTCCATTGTATCCGATGACATTTTGTAAATTTCTGTTCCTTCTGTAAGCTTTAAAGCATTTTCAAGGAATGTGTTTCCGTCTGTCACCAGCAATATTTTGGCCGTCTGTGCTTTGTTTACTGATAAATAATAAATATCATCAGCTGTCAGTATATCCTCAGGTGACAGCGTAACCATAATTTCCGCGCTGTCTGTATAAATATCTTTAAAAACAAGGCTTCTTTCAGACCCAGCCGGTATAGTGACATCGCTTACTGCCGAGGCCAAATTCCCATTAAATACCGTTACGGTTTTTTCTGACTCTTCATCAGAAAAATTTTTTACATTGACAAGTACGCTGCCTTCAGCCGCCGACGCAAGCGTTATAGCACAGTTTGAACTCTCTTTGCCGGCAAAAATAATATTCGCATCCAAATCTGAAAAATCATTTTCATTATCGGTAAACACATAAATGCCTGCTTCTGTTTTAGCTGTTTCGGATGCTATAAGCCCTGCAAGAGCTTCCTTATCTATACCGCCATATGTTTGATTTATTGAATGTACAGCAGATGAGGCCGCTGTTTTATCAGTGTCTGGTCCGTAAGCCACATATGAGTTTTTTCCTGCGGCTATAACAGTTATTTTACTTAATGCAGAAGATGAATTTATGAGCTTTCCGGCTCTCTCCTTAGCATATTCCAGACGCGATTCTCCCATGTCCTCCGCTGACATACTAGAAGATGTATCCATCACAATTACATAGTTATAGGCTGTTCCAAATGCTGAAATATAAGGCCTTGCAGCAGCAAGGCCTAAAGATGCGGCAGCAGCCAGCTGAAGTATAAGCGGCAGGCTCTTTTTAAGTTTCTGCCATGGCTTAGACTGCACACTGGTATCGGTTGCTCTTTCCCATAGATAAATGCTCGGTACATGAACGTCCTTTTGCTTCCGCTTTAACATATGGAGAATTATGATTAAAGGAACTCCTATAAGTGCCAAGAGCCCGATTGTATTAAAAAATCCCATATCTTACTCCTAATTTTATTTTTCGAGACCTGAGAAATATTCAGCGATAATTTCTTTCATTCCATAAGGTATACTTCCGCTTTCTGTTTCCTTAAGCGCCTGCTCCTTATATCCTCCTACCACAGTATCATACGGAACACTCTGGCCGTTTACACCATCTGCTTTGGTCTCAGAATAAGTAACTTCGCCCTCTTCAGTCTGCTGGGATTGAAGCTGTTGTTCTTCACCCTGCATTCCTTCAGCATTTCTTGTAAAAACCTTTTCAGGCTCTGCATGTCCAAACCCTCTGCCGTTGCCGCCGGTTCCACTTCCGGTTCCTCCGCTTCCATTTCCACTGCCGTTGCCTTGTCCATTTCCATTGCCCTGGCCTTCTCCAGTTCCTTGGCCTTCACCAGCTCCCTGACCCTCGCCAGTTCCTTCACCTTCACCGTTTCCTTTGCTATTTCCGTCAGATGAATTACCGTTGTTTGGAGTGCTTGTAGCTGTTTTTCCTGTTCCATCGCTGGCCTTAGCAAGAGATGAAGCTGTTCTGCTCGCAGCTGATGACGCAGACAAGCTTTTATTAACAGCTGATGACGCAGCCTTTGAAAGAGCAGATGCAGCTTCTTTTCCTTCGCCTTCCTCTGCCGCCTTTTCCGCTTCGTCTATAAGGTCTTTTAGCTCTTCATCCGTAAGCTCATCTTTCAGTTCCGAAAGCTGTTTGGCAAGCTCTGCCAATTCCTCTTCTGTCATTTTCTCCAGCTCTGCGGCCAGTTTGGACATTGCCTTTGATAGGGCCTCAGTGCTGTTCATATCCATTGCAGATGAAATGTCGCTTCCGGCTGAAAAGTCTGAAAGCATATTTTTAATACTGTTTTTGTCCTCCACGGTTTCTTTCTCAAGCTTTTTTAATTCCTTTTGAGCGTCGTTTATAAGCTTTTTAGCGTCTTTCGCATCCTTAGCTTTTTTAAGCTCCTTATTTAAGTCTTTTAGTATTTTGTTATATTCCTCTTTAAATGCATCTGACAAATTTTCGTCATTATTTATCGCCTTTTTAACTTCTTCGGCTTCCTTAAGCGCCTGCTCTGTTATTGGCGTTAATTCATATACGCCCGCGTCTGGAGCAAATCCCGTGAGGCATGAAGCCGCAAGTACAACTGCTGTTATAATAGCTAGCCTCCTGGGAAAAGTTATTTTATACTGTTCTGTAAGCTTTGCTGTTTTTGCTGTATTAACCGCATCCTTTACAGCAAGCTCTTCCATTGTGGTTCTGTCCTGTCTGGTTTTGAGTATCTCATAGGCTGTAATAAGCCTTTCATTACAGCCAAGCCTGTCGCCCTCTGCAGCAGCGTCATAGTCTGTTACTTTGTATTTAACAAGGGCTAATATTAAACCTACAGCAACTGAAAGCATAATCACAACAGCACAAATTACCAGCTTATTTG
>ERZ791886.1372-NODE-1372-length-12367-cov-2.074480_pt1 | contig 12367 bp, 8 predicted proteins | sample MGYA00510158_ERZ791886 | MGnify/ENA primary metagenome ERZ791886 (study PRJEB30046, sample SAMN00792063) | human gut metagenome | study: EMG produced TPA metagenomics assembly of the A metagenome-wide association study of gut microbiota in type 2... | reverse complement strand
AATGAATCAATCGTGCCATCTTCTTTATATGTTACATCATAAAACGCCGGAACATAGATACCTTCTACCTCTGCAGCTTTTGCCAGATAATCCCATCTGCTTCCACCATTTTTCTTATTTTCTTTGTAAATATCTAAGAGCTGGTCATAAACCGTTTCTCCTTCACCGATATAAAACATATCAAAAAATTCTGCAATTGGTTCCGGATTATAGGTGCAAGGACCGCCGCCAATTACAATTGGATCATCCTCCGTCCTATCTTTCGCGTGAAGCGGAATTCCACTCAGATCCAGAATCTGCAAAATATTCGTATAGCACATTTCGTACTGGATTGTAATACCGAGAAAATCAAACTCTTTCACTGGATCCTGAGATTCCAATGCAAAAAGAGGAATATGTTCCTCGCGCATCACCTTGTCCAAATCTACCCACGGAGAATAGACACGCTCACACCACACATCCTCACGGCGGTTGAACATGTCATAAAGAATCTGGATGCCGAGATGGGACATGCCAATTTCGTAGACGTCCGGGAAGCACATGGCGAAGCGGATATCGACGTTTTCCGGGGCTTTCATGACCGAGTTATACTCCCCTCCGACATAACGGGCAGGTTTCTCGATTTTTAGTAATATTTCATCGTTTAAAGCAAGTTTTCTCATTAAATCTCCTCGATTCTTTGTACAATATACACAAAGAAATTCTTACTGTTTTTTCTTGTAAAATCATAAATTTTCGTTGTTTTTTGTAACTATTTTTTTGCTGTATTTTAGTCTATTCTAGGGTGAAAATCGTAAATTACTACAAAACTTCCAAAATCCTAAACACTGACTGACGTTTAGTAATGGTTAACAATATATAATAATATATGGTAATCAGATAATAGTCAATTAAATTCGATTGCATATTTTTCCACATATTATTCACTATCGGTTACATCCAGGACTTCCTGTCAAATCTTAGCGTAACCTACTGTTACCCATGCACTTTTCTCCTCACAAAATAAAAGCAAATAACTTGCATCGCAATTGTAATGAGCCATGATGCCGGATATGAAATAAACAGAAATGCAAGCGAACGGTGAGCCGGGAACAACCAGAACACCCATACAATTCTTGTTCCCACTGTACCAATAACGGATAAGATCATCGGTACTGTTGAACGATCCATACCACGGAGTGCCCCTGGAAAAAGATCCATAATTCCGCACAGGAAATATGTCACGGTGGTATATGCAAAAATTTCTATACCACAACGGATTACTTCCGCCTCTTCTGTATATAATCTCAAAATCTCTGCTCCAAATAAATAAACTCCGCCTCCTAATACAAGCGATACGACAACCGTCAGAATCAGGCAATCCATCAATATTTTATCCATACGTTTCAGTTTTCGCAGTCCATAGTTCTGACTGGTAAAGCTCATACATGCCTGTGTGATCGCATTGACAGAGACATATAAGAATCCAAAAATATTATTTGCTGCTGTATATCCGGCCATAGTTGTTGAACCAAATGAATTCACCGAAGATTGAAGCAATGCATTTGAAAAATTAATTACAGTACTTTGAATTCCAGCCGGGATTCCAACCTGGCAGATTGGTTTCAGATATTCCTTCCGTATCTTCAAGCGGGAAAATCGTAACTGGTAGCTGCTCTTAGTTCTGTATAAACAACCAATTACCAGTACACAGGAAATAAATTGTGAAGTCACCGTTGCAATTGCAACTCCTGCCACGTCCAGATGGAATACAATAACAAGCAACATATTTAAGCATGCATTGACCACTCCGGAAATAATCAGGAATATCAGCGGCCGTTTCGTATCTCCGACAGCTCTTAATATGGCTGCGCCGTAATTATAAAGCATAAAAAAAGGCATACCCAGGAAATAAATTCTCATATACAACGTTGCCTGATCAATAACATCAGAAGGGGTACCCATAATCTCAAGCGCAAGTCTTGAAAAAAATAATCCCACAAAAATCATAATAATTCCACTGATTAAAGCAAACATCATCGCTGTATGAACGGTCTCGGACATTTCTTCATGCTTTCCCGCCGCATAGTAGCGGGCAGCTAATACATTTGCACCAAGAGAAATACCAATAAATAAGTTTGTAAAAAGATAAATAAGCGCTGTCGTTGCCCCTACTGCCGCAAGAGACTGGCTTCCACTGAATCTTCCTACGACTACAATATCCACCGCATTGAACATTAACTGAAGCATACCAGATAACATCAACGGTAATGCAAATGATATTAACTTGTCCATGATTGATCCATTACACATATCAATCTCGTATTTCTTTTCCCTGCTCATAATTTTCTTCCTTTTTATTATCCTTTATACAAAAAATGTGCCTGTGTTTTTAGCTCAGAAAAGACAGCAAAGCATGACTTCATTACTTTACTGTCTCTCATTTTGCAATTTATAATAATTATTGTGATCTTGTAATAAATCCGCAAAAAACAATGTCTTTACTTCATCAGATATACAGGGACATTTGCCACACCAAGCGCCTTTGCCTCTTCATGGCTGTTCACATAGATATCAATGTGATTCTGCTTAATCGCTCCACCACAGTCTTCTGCTGTAAATATATGTCCTCCGATGATAACTTTTGTTCCGTATGGAATGACACTTGGATCAACTGCAATGGTTCTTCCTTCTGCCACACGGCTTCCTGTTGCTGTAATTCCATCTGCTTTATTACAACACTTTTCGCATGCACAATAGTATGTAATCTTAAAATTTCCAAGACATGTACCATACATATCTGTCGTTGCATTGACTTCTCCAATGCCTCCATCAACAACTACCTCATTATCCTCTAATATACGAGTTGCCCACACTGCATTTTCCGAATTGACAGTGCCACTGATAATTCCGGCTTTCGTGTTGGCTGCCTCAATCGTTTTTCCATCGCCTGCATACATGACTACATGGTAAACATGTCCTGCTTTTGCGTAGAAAATCAGATCTCCCGGCTGGGCATCTTCCACAGGAATCTGTGTCCCATACTGACTCTGATCTTGTGCAACTCTTGGAATGTCATACCCGTATGCCTTATAAATCTGCTGCACAAATCCAGAACAGTCTGCCCCTTCTGTTAGACTGGTTCCTCCCCAGACATATGGATTACCTATAAACTGAGAAGCATATTCCAAAATAGATTCTCGAACTGCTCCATTCGGAGTTCCTTCTTTTGTAGACGTCAGTGTATAATAAAGTGCCTGATTTTCTTCTGGCGATATAATTTCTTCTGCGGTCTGATAGTGATCCTCGCCTGTGATCTCCACCTGCTTGGTCACTTCATCTCCGGTATTCAGATATTGTCTTGCCACAAATCCACGCACATCTGCGGACTCCACATATACCCAGTCAGAATCCGCATCTGCAAGCACATAACAAAGCGCGCCCCGATTCATCGTTCCCACGATTCTGGATTCTGTACCTTTGCCCTCACGCACATTCAGCATCGTCGCATTTACCGTCGCATAATTCTTGTCTGCAACAGTTTGATTTACCGTTGCGCGAAGATACGTATATGCCTGATTTTCCAGTGGTGAAATTAATGTCTGGGCAATTGCTGCCGTTCCTTCAATTCCAGTATATTCAGTCCCATTCTCTGCTGCAGTTTTCTTGGCTTCTTTTTGATAAACTTCCAAAAGTTTCTGCGCTGCATTGCTGGTATAAACTTCTGATGCTTTCACAAATCCTCTGACATTACCAGACTCTACGTAAAGCCAGCCATTTTCTTCTTCTTTTAAAATGTAAAGAAGACCATTCTTATCAAGTTTACCTATGTAACGGACCTGCTCAGCATTCTGATCTGTTACATTCTCGTTTAGCGTCACATCGTCTTCTGTCTGTTGCTGTTCGGTAATAGGCTCTGCGTGAATTGCTGCTTTTTTATTCTGCTCTGCCTTTTCGTAAATGGCATTTAACTTTTTTGCTTCTTTTTTCGCAGCCTTTTTATCTGCTTTCAAAGACTCATCTGATGTGTCGGCGGTTCCATCTATTCCTTCCGGAATGGATTCTCTGACATACAGATTCTCCTTTGCAAATGCATAAGTTCTCGCAACTGTCCAAAATCTGAAATCATCAATAATCTGTGGAAGTTTTACAATCTGCTGCCTGGAAATTAAATCCTCATTACTTGCTGTTTCTGTATTCTCAGTTTGAACCGCTTCCTCCTGATTAGCTTGCCCATTCTGATCTGTCTCTGTATTTTCTATATTGTCAGCAGGAGTTTCCGGTTCATTTGGCTCACTCGGTTCTGCCGGTGTTTCTGGTATTTCCGGTTCACTCGGTTCTGTCGGTGTTGTCGGTATTTCCGGTTCGCTCGGTTCTACGGGTGTTCCCAGTTCTGTTACTCGTTCTCCGGTTGTCGGATCTACCTTCTGTCCAGTCGTCACATCTTTCAGAAACTTATCGGTGTCCAACTTCACCTCATTGCGCTGAATCATTCCAAGTACTACTTCAGATACTTTTACCAAAGTTTCTGAACCATCGACTTTTTTAGCCAGTACATTTTGTACCCCTGCCTGTTGTTCCATCGTACTGTCAGATATATTATCATCTGCAAGTACTGAAATCGGTGTGCCAAATGTTATGCCAACTGCCAGTATCCCTGCCAATGTCTTTGTTCCTTGCTTTTTTATAATGTTTGTCCTTTTAGCTTTCACAAGTTGTCCCTTCTTAACTATTGAATAATATTCAAGAAAGCCTCGGCATTCTTGCTGCGAGGTGGGAGTCATCTCCCAGCTGATATATTATACAGATTCTTTCTTTAACGCCTTATGATTTCAATTACTCTTCTTGCTACTCTTTTTAGAACTGCTGTCACTTTTCTTTGAGCTGTCTGCATCAGATGTTGCTTCACTCTTCGCATCAGATGATGAACTGCTGCTTGTATCTGTCAGGGCTGAGCCGCTGCTCTTATACTTTTCTACATCTTTTGCCCAAAAATCAACATACTTCTCACCGTTCTGTAATGCAACGCCTTTTGCCTTTGCCATCTCTGAAACTGTCACGAGCTGATAGCCTGCTTCTTCAAGTTTTGGAATCAAGACAAGTGCCGCATCAATAGATTCTGTATGGATATCATGCATCAGAATAACATCTCCATCCTGTACATCATTCATAACCGTATCAATGCTTGACTGTGCATTTCTTGTCTTCCAATCCAGAGTATCAATACTCCATAAAATCATTGGCAGTCCTACAGAAGACCTTACCGTATCATTGATTGCACCATAAGGTGGTCTCATGACGGTTGCCGTGGATCCTGCTGCCTGTTGGATCAGATCGTTCGTTGTACCCATCTGATTTGCGATCTTATCTGCACTGAGCTTTGTAAGCTGCGGATGGTCATAAGAATGGTTTCCTAATTCACAACCAATTTCTTTCATCTTTTTTACAAAATCTTCTTTTCCTGGAATATTCTTTCCCTGCATAAAAAATGTTGCATGTGCATTATACTTCTCTAACTGAGCCAGAAGCTCTCCGGTTCGTTCTCCCGGTCCGTCATCAAATGTAAGCGCCACCATCGGTTTACTCGCATCAATATTGACATCTCCTTTTGATTTCAGTTTACCTTTTTTGGAAAATGTACATTTTACAAGACCTACCTGAACTTCTCCGGTCGCCATAATTCCACTATTGTCGAAATAATAATCTTCATCTTCAATGGTCTGCCAGCCAATGGCTGCCGCGCCATTATCACCTAGATAATATGTTCCGTCATCCGTTTTCTTCCATCCGGTCTGCATAACACCGTCTTTATTGAAGAAATATGTTGCATTATTGATGGTCTGCTTTCCGGTTACTTTATTACCATCTGCATCAAAATAATAAGTCTTACCTTTGGAAACTACAAAATCATTCATTACATATGTACCATCGTACTTCTTAAACTTGTCTCCATCCCATGTTCCCGTTGGATTTGTCACAACAAATGTACCGCCTACAACTGTCAGTCTGACTTTATGTTTCCATTCATTTTCCAGCTTTTTCTGGATATCGGAATTCATCTTAATCGTGATCTTGTATTTCCCTTCTGTATCAGTCTTGGCATCTGTGGAAATCTCATAATTCTTTCCAGCTCTCAGTTCATTGATGAAATCTGCAACACTGTAACCCTTTTTCTTATCCAGCCATACTTTGGCAGCTTTTTTCTCGTCCTCTGATGTTGCAGTAGCTGTAAGATTTACCGGATCCTGACTGTTCTGTTGCATTTCAATCTTGTCTGCTTTGAGCGTAACTTCAGTCTTAACACCGATCACTCCGGCAAACTTTAATATTCCGGTCAAGACCAGACATGCAAGTACTAAACAGGCCGCAAAAATCAGGATTTGATTCCTCTTCTTTCTCTTTCGGCGATTTTTAAGACTTTCATGTCTTTCACTTCTGCTATCATGCCCTTTCAGATCATCCGATTTATTCTTCGAATGGTTTCCATGGATTCTTCTATTCTCATGAGAAATCCAATCATCGTCATAGTCAGAGTACCTCTCCGAATCTTCTGCTTCTGTTCCGTAATCTATATAATCATCGTCCTGATTTTCATCATCGTAATCTTCGTCCAGATCATAGTCTTCATCCAGATCATAGTCTTCATCCAGATCATAGTCTTCATCCAGATCATAGTCTTCATCTTCATCTAACCCGCTGTCTTCATCGTCCAGATCATAGTCTTCATCAAAGGCATATCTCTGATTTTCATCTATATTAAATTCATCTTCATCTCGAAATTTACTCATAGGTATTCTTTCTCCACTTTTCCTTTTCTTATTCTCAGTTAAGTATAGCTCAGTTCGACATTTTTCTCAACGGGATAGTTATTAGGAATTTCTTAAGGTTTTGTTATTACAACTGTTACATTGATTTCCAAATTTCCTGAATATCCATATCTTTTGTAATTTCATTGGCTATATCACTGCTGCTCATATGAAATACTTCCTGTTTTTGTTTATCCACTGTTAAAAATGCAGCAAACATCAATGCACATAAAAAAAGGCGGATTCCAAATGTTCCGCCTTTTGTATCTTCATTGATATCCTCTTGTTGCTTTCCATACAGGTAATGATATGCATTTGCATATCTTGGGTGTACTGCAGGTATCGTCCGTCTATCATTATACAGAGCCCTTGTCTGCTCCAAAAGCTCCTGCCTGCGTCTTTCTGCATCATTCATAGATTCCTCCGCCTTATTCATTATTGAACATTTATCGCTTTCTTAAATCTATGAACTTACTTACGCACCTATACCTGCAAGGAATCTATTTCTGCAATAACTGATTTGTAATATCTTCCCATGTAATTCCTTTTTCCACCATCAGTACCATAGCATGATAAAGGAAATCTGCCATTTCCGTTTTCAATTCTTCCGGATTTGGATTTTTGGAGGCGATCACAATGCCGGTTGCTTCTTCTCCAATCTTCTTCAGGATCTTATCCTGTCCCTGTTCAAAGAGATAATTTGTATAAGACCCCTCCTTTGGATTATTTTTTCTGTCAATAATTGTCTGGTAAACATGTTCGAACACCTGTACCGGACTCTTCTCATTATTATCACTTCCAACAATAGGCTGGAAGAAACAAGTTGGATTTCCTGTGTGACAAGCTGCTCCCACCTGATCGACTTTTGCAAGGAGCGTATCCAGATCGCAATCTATTGTCAGTGACTTCACATACTGAAAATGTCCGCTGGTCTCTCCTTTCAGCCAAAGCTTCTGTCTGCTTCTGCTGTAATAAGTCATGCGCCCGGTCTTAACCGTCTGGTTAAATGCTTCTTCATTCATATACGCCAGCATCAGCACTTCTCCTGTCTGGTAATGCTGTACGATGACCGGAAGAAGCCCCTGTGGATTTTTCTTAAACTGTGAGAACTCCATAATACTTTCAAATGAAGTCATCTGAATATCTTCTTTTTCGCAGAGTTCTTTAAAATCATTAAAATTCATTTCCGGCTGACTGATATATCGTCCAGACAGACCTTTGACTCCTTCGGATTTTAAAATTTTAAATAATTCCAGTTCTTCCATCGTATCAGTCACAATGACACATGGAATGTCTGTAACTGCCACAACAGAGTTCAGATCCAGTCTGTGCATAAAAATCAGTTGGCTGCAATTATCTTCAATCAAATGCTGATGCTTGAACAATCCGTCAAAATCATCTAACGAAACTGCAACCTTCTCTTTTCCGAAACGTTCAGCTGCTTTTGCCATCATCTCAGCACTGTCCGGTTTTGAAAAATTCAAAATTACTCGTTTAGCTCCGGAATACAGGATTCTCTGTACATCTTCCATACGTTTGATGTTGCCTCCTGCTACCATTGGAATACTGATCACATTATGAATCTGTCTGAGCAGATTTAAAGATGCCTCGTGATCATCATCAGAATCTGATAAATCAAAAATCAGAAGTTCATCTGCCCCGCGGTCACTGTAGTGCTTCGCGAGCTCTACCACATTATCTGCCAGTACTTCCCGGTCATTAAACCATTTTATCGCTTTCCCTCCTGCAATATAAATGCATGGGATTAATTTTCTATAACTTATCATAATTAAGTTTTATTCTCTCCTTTTACAGGCTTCCTTTCGTTGTCCACGCCTCATCAATACGTGGTTCTCTCATTGTCGCCATGTCGAGAGCCTTACCAAAGCTCTTGAACAGGGCTTCTGCCATATGGTGATTATTTTCTCCGTCCATAATTTTCAGATGAATATTCATCATTGCACTGTAAGATATGGCATAGAAGAATTCTTTGATCATTTCGGTATCCAGCTCACCGATATTCTCTACCGTAAATTCTGCATCATATTTCAAATACGGACGTCCGGAAAGATCTACTGCACACAGTGCCAGTGTCTCGTCCATCGGAAGAATCATATGCCCGAACCGCTTGATTCCGGCTTTATCTCCTACCGCTTCCAAAATTGCCTGTCCGATTACGATTCCGGTATCTTCTATGGTGTGATGACAATCCACATCCAGATCTCCATTGACCTTTACGGTAAGATCGAACAACCCATGTCTTGCCATTCCGTCCAACACATGATCAAAAAATCCAATTCCAGTATCGATCTGATTGTTCCCGGTTCCATCAAGATTCAGTGTTACTTCAATGTCAGTTTCTTTTGTTGTACGTTTCTTTGTTGCTATTCTTGCCATATCTTTCAAGCCTCCTTATTTCTCAAAACGAACTTTAATTGAATTTGCATGTGCAGTTAAGTGTTCAGCTGTAGCAAATGCTTCAATATCCTCGTGGATCGCACGAAGTGCATTTTCAGAATAAGATATTATACTTGATTTCTTAATAAAATCATCTACGGAAAGTGGTGAGAAGAATTTTGCAGTTCCATTTGTCGGAAGAACATGGTTCGGTCCGGCAAAATAATCTCCCAGTGGCTCACTTGCGTACTCTCCGATGAAAATAGCTCCGGCATTACGGATTTTTGTCATGACATCAAATGGATTCTTTGTCTGGATTTCAAGATGCTCGGAGGCAATCTCATTTGCTGTCTCAATTGCCTCATCCATCGTATCTGTAACCAGTATGTATCCATAGTTATCGAGAGATTTCTGAATAATCTCACCACGGGATAATTCTTTTATGAACTTGTCAGTCTCATCAGAAACTTTCTTGGCAAGTTCTTCGCTTGTTGTTACAAGGATTGCTGAGGCGAGTTCATCATGTTCTGCCTGTGACAGAAGGTCTGCTGCCACGAATCTTGGGTTTGCAGTCTCGTCTGCAATAACAAGAATCTCACTTGGTCCGGCAATGGCATCAATACTTACATAACCATAAACTGCTTTCTTTGCAAGTGCCACATAAATATTACCAGGTCCTACGATTTTGTCAACTTTTGGTATGCTCTCAGTTCCATAAGCAAGTGCTCCGATTGCCTGTGCTCCGCCGACTTTATAGATTGCATCTGCTCCGGCCTCTTTTGCTGCCACTAGTGTAGTCGGTGTTACCTTTCCGTCTTTTCCCGGAGGTGTCACCATAATAATCTCATCAACTCCAGCTACCTTTGCCGGTACAATGTTCATCAATACAGAAGATGGATACGCTGCCTTTCCACCTGGTACATACACACCTACTCTGTGAAGTGCTGTCACTTTCTGTCCAAGGATCGTTCCGTCCGGTTTGCTGTCAAACCAGCTTGTCTGACGCTGTTTTTCATGATAAGTACGTATATTTGCAAGTGATTTACGGATAATCTCAACAAGCTTTGGATCTACCAATGCATAAGCCTCTTCAATCTCAGCATCTGTAACTTTGATGTTTCCTGCATTTAAGTCTGCCTGATCAAATTTTTTTGTGTACTCAAACAGAGCCTGATCTCCGTTTGCCTTTACATTTGCGAGAATTTCTGTCACTCCCTGCTCGTACTGTCCATAATTGTTCGGGCTTCTCTTTAACAGATCTTCTAAAAGATTTTTTCTGCTGTTTTCATCTAACTTCTGTATTCTCATTGCCGTTCTTCCTCCTATACACAAGGCTCCTGTTATCATCTTACATATCTTTTCGCTTTTTCTGTCCAGAAACCATTTATTATTTTAAATCTGTGTGCGAAGCTTCATCAACAGATTCTTGATCCGCTCGCTTTCCATACGCATGCTGACTGGATTCACAATCATTCTTGCGGAAAGAGGACATACTTCCTCCAGAACTTCCAGTCCATTTTCACGAAGTGTGGAACCGGTCTCCACAATATCGACAATGACCTCAGAAAGTCCAACGATTGGTGCCAGTTCAATGGAACCGTTCAGTTTAATGATCTCCACAGTCTGATGCTTTTTATTATAAAAATAATCTTTTGCAATATTCGGATATTTTGTTGCCACACGAATCAACTCATGATGCTGTAAAAGTGGCGCTGCATCCTTATATCCGCAGACACACATTTTACATTTTCCATAGCCAAGATCCAGAACCTCGTGGACTTTACGCCCTTCCTCCAAAATGGTGTCCTTTCCTACAACTCCAATATCAGCTGCACCATACTCTACATAGGTCGGTACATCTGGTCCCTTTGCCAGAAAGAAACGAAGCTTCAATTCTTCATTGGTAAAAATCAGCTTTCTGGAATTCTTGTCCTTCATCTCTTCGCAAGTAATACCAATCTTTTCAAATAGTTCCAGTGTCTGATTGGCAAGACGCCCTTTTCCAAGGGCAAATGTCAGATATCTCATATAAAAACTCCTATCGTCAAATTCAAAACCCATTTTCAGGGGTTTTCGAATCCGAGACTGCCAAAGCAGACATTTTATTTGTTGTTATTTACTTCCTTTTGTTCTCCGGTCACCAGATTTACCATGGTAATCTCGCCACTTTTCTTAATATATACAAGACTTCCAGCATAATATTCCTTGCCGAACCGGATATAGTCTTCCAATCCTTTCTCCGGTGATTTCTTAATCAGTTCTGTATTCTTTGCTTTCGCCCGGAAATCTTTTGCAAGCCGGATCGCATCTCTTGCACGGCTTTCATCATAAAGAATAATTGCATTCTTTCTTGTATAAACAATGCGGATTTTTTGGCGGATCAGAGCATTCATCAACTCATCAATGACAATGGCAAAGCCGATAGATGCTGATGTCTTCCCAAACTTCTCCAGCAAATGATCATAACGGCCGCCTTTGACTACCGCATCTCCGGTTCCAAATGTATAACCACGGAAGATGATTCCCGTATAATATCCATAATTTCCTGTCATACTCAGATCAAAAGTCACAAACTTCTCGACTCCGTAAAGTGCAAGGATATCATAAATCTTCTCCAGTCGCTTCACAGCCATGATTCCACTGGAATTAGGTGCAATGTTCTTTGCTTTTGCAAGAACTTCCACGCCTCCGACCAGATTTCCAAGAGCTGCAAATGCCTCTTTTGAGCTTCTCTTTACCATAATGCTGTCCAGATATTCCTCAACTCCGAAGTAATTGCGGTTGTTGATCAGTTCAACGACCCGTTCCCGTGCTTCTTCGTCCAATGCTGCGTCTTCAATAAGACTTTGGAAAAAGCCAAGATGTCCAACGCTTAATTGAAATTCCTTAAGTCCGATTGCCTGCATAGATTCAATGACCATAGCAAGCATCTCTGCATCTGCCTCCACGGAATCATCCCCGATCAGCTCAGCTCCCATCTGTGTCACTTCTCTTAATCGTCCCTGATTGTTAGAATGGTTAATAAATGTATTACCTGTGTAACAAAGCCGTATCGGCAGATCTTCCTCTCCAAATAATGTAGCAGCCACACGTGCGATGGACGGTGTGATATCTGGTCGTAAAACCAGCGTGTTGCCTTCTTTATCAAAAAATTTGTACAGATCTTTGGACGGTATTGTTCCGAT
>ERZ791886.1371-NODE-1371-length-12370-cov-4.915307_pt1 | contig 12370 bp, 11 predicted proteins | sample MGYA00510158_ERZ791886 | MGnify/ENA primary metagenome ERZ791886 (study PRJEB30046, sample SAMN00792063) | human gut metagenome | study: EMG produced TPA metagenomics assembly of the A metagenome-wide association study of gut microbiota in type 2... | reverse complement strand
CTGCTGTACGACGAGACCGTCGCTGAGGACAACACCGTCAAGAGCCTGGACGACACCGCGTTTTATAAAAAACAGATGCGCATCGCGCTGCGCAACTGCGGCGTTATCAACCCCGAGAACATCGACGAATACATCGCCTTCGACGGCTATCAGGCGCTGGGCAAGGTGCTCACTGAAATGACGCCGGACGACGTCATCCAGACGATCCTGGACTCCGGCCTGCGCGGCCGCGGCGGCGCAGGTTTCCCCACCGGCCGCAAATGGCAGCTTGCCTCGGGCAACCGCGGCAATGTGCAGAAATATGTATGCTGCAACGCCGACGAGGGCGACCCCGGCGCATTTATGGACCGCAGCGTGCTGGAGGGCGACCCCCACGTTGTCATCGAAGCCATGGCCATCGCGGGCTATGCCATCGGCGCCTCGCAGGGTTATGTGTACATCCGCGCCGAGTACCCCATCGCCGTGCACCGTCTGCAGGTCGCCATCGACCAGGCGCGCGAATACGGCCTGCTGGGCAACAACATCTTTGGCACCGATTTCTGCTTTGACCTGGACATCAAGCTGGGCGCCGGCGCCTTTGTGTGCGGCGAGGAGACCGCTTTGATGACCTCCATCGAGGGCAAGCGCGGCGAGCCGCGTCCCCGTCCCCCGTTCCCGGCCGTCAAGGGCCTGTTCGGCAAGCCCACCATCCTGAACAACGTGGAGACCTATGCCAACGTGCCGCAGATCATCCTGAAGGGCGCGGACTGGTTCGCCAGCATGGGCACCGAGAAGAGCAAGGGCACCAAGGTGTTCGCGCTGGGCGGCAAGATCAAGAATACCGGCCTTGTAGAGATTCCCATGGGTACCACGCTGCGCACCATCGTCGAGGAGATCGGCGGCGGCATCCCGGGCGGCAAAAAGTTCAAAGCCGCGCAGACGGGCGGCCCCTCCGGCGGCTGCATCCCGGCCAGTCTCATCGACACACCCATCGACTACGACAACCTGCTTGCCATCGGCAGCATGATGGGCTCTGGCGGCCTCATCGTCATGGACGAGGACACCTGCATGGTGGATATCGCCAAGTTCTTCCTGGAATTCACCGTAGACGAAAGCTGCGGCAAGTGCACGCCGTGCCGCGTGGGCACCAAGCGTCTGCTGGAGCTGCTGAACAAGATCACGGACGGCAAGGGCACCATGGAGGATCTGGACAAAATCACAGAGCTGGCCGAATTCATCAAATCCAACAGCCTGTGCGGCCTGGGCCAGACAGCCCCGAACCCCGTCCTCTCCACACTGCGCTACTTCCGCGACGAATATGTGGAGCACATCGTCAACAAGCGCTGCCCGGCGGGCGTGTGCAAGGCGCTGCTGAACTACAAGATCGACCCCGTCAAGTGCAAGGGCTGCACGCTGTGCGCGCGCACCTGCCCGGCCGGCGCCATCAGCGGCACCGTGCGCCAGCCGCATACCATCGATACCGCCAAGTGTGTTAAGTGCGGCGCCTGCATCGAGAAGTGCAAATTCGGCGCCATCAGCAAAGGTTAAGAGAGGGAGTGACAACGAATGGAAACCGTACATATCAAGATCAATAACGTGCCCTACGAAGTCGCTGCCGGCTCTACTATCCTGGAAGCGGCCCACAGCGTGGGCATTGAGATTCCGACCCTGTGCTATCTGAAAGAGATCAACGAGATCGGTGCGTGCCGTATCTGCGTTGTGGAGGTCAAAGGCGCGCGCAGCCTGGTCACCGCGTGTGTGTACCCCGTCAATGAAGGCATGGAGATCGTGACAAACAGCGAAAAAGTGCAGGCGTCCCGCAAGACGAACCTGGAGCTGCTGCTTTCCACCCACGACCAGAACTGTCTGTCCTGCGTGCGCAGCACCGACTGTGAGCTGCAGAAGCTCTGCCGCGACTACGGCGTCAACGGCATGCGCTTCATCGGCAGCCGCGAGCGCTATGCCATCGACGATTCCGCGCCGCATATGGTGCGCGACGACAATAAGTGCATCCTGTGCCGCCGCTGTGTGGCCGCCTGCAAGGCCAACCAGGCCGTGGGTGTGATCGGCGCCAACGAGCGCGGCTTCTCCACGCACATCGGCTGCGCGTTTGAAGCGCCTTTGGGCGATTCCCCCTGCGTTTCCTGCGGCCAGTGCATCACCGTGTGTCCCACCGGCGCGCTGACGGAAAAAGACGACACCGCCAAGGTGTGGGCCGCGCTGCGCGACCCGTCCAAGCATGTTGTGGTGCAGCCCGCGCCCAGCGTGCGCGCCACCTTGGGCGAATGCTTCGGCATGCCCATCGGCACCAACGTGGAGGGCAAAATGGTCGCCGCGCTGCGCCGCCTGGGCTTTGACGGCGTGTTCGACACCGACACCGCGGCCGACTTCACCATCATGGAGGAGGCCACCGAGTTTGTTCAGCGCGTGAAAAACGGCGGCACACTGCCCCTGATCACAAGCTGCAGCCCGGGCTGGGTAAAATTCTGCGAAACCTATTATCCGGACATGATTCCCAACCTGTCCAGTTGCAAATCTCCGCAGCAGATGTTCGGCGCGCTGACCAAGACCTACTATGCCGAAAAGATGGGCCTGGACCCCCACGACATCGTGTGTGTGTCCGTAATGCCCTGCACCGCGAAGAAGTTCGAGATCGGCCGCGACGACATGAGCGCAGCGGGCGACAATATCCCCGACGTGGATATCTCCATCACCACCCGTGAACTGGGCCGTATGATCGAGCGCGCGGGCATCAAGTTTACCGAGCTGCCCGACGAGGATTTCGACCCGGCGCTGGGCGAGAGCACCGGTGCGGCCACCATCTTCGGCGCTACCGGCGGCGTGATGGAAGCGGCCCTGCGCACGGCTGTGGAGCTTGTGACGGGCGAGACGCTGGAGAAAGTGGAATTTCACGACGTGCGCGGCACCGACGGCATCAAGGAGGCCAGCTACGATGTGGGTGGCCTGCACCTGAACGTGTGCGTGGCCAGCGGCCTCACCAACTGCGACGCAGTGCTGAAGGCTGTGCAGAGCGGCGAGAAGCACTACGACTTCATCGAATTCATGGCATGCCCGGGCGGCTGTGTAAACGGCGGCGGCCAGCCCACGCAGCCGGCCAGTGTGCGCAACTTTACGGACCTGAAGGCCCTGCGCGCCGCAGCCCTGTACGGCGAGGATGACGCGAAGGCCATCCGCAAGAGCCACGAGAACCCGCTGCTCAAGAAAGTGTACGCCGAATATCTGGGCGAGCCGGGCGGCCACAAGGCGCATCATATCCTCCACACCTCCTATGTAGCACGCGAAAAATTGTATTAAGCAAACGCCTGCGCCCGCGTGGAAATTTCCGCGCGGGCGTAATTTTTCAATTTTTCCTCTCGTTGTACATACAATGAGCCGGAGGCATATCCTTTTTATGGAAGGGAGCTTAGGGATAAAGCATTTTTTCCGCTTTTTTGCAGCAGCCGCCTGTACGGTGCTGCTCCTCGCGCTGTGCGCCTGCGCGCCAGACGGTACATCCTCCCCGGTATCCTCCTCCGCGACGGAAGGCGTTTTCTCTGAAAGCGCGGCGCAAAGTATTCCCGCCCCTGAAAGCGCATCGGGTGAGGGTGCACAGGCGCTTTCGCTTCTGCCCGCGGACGCGGCGAATATCCAGCCGGATGCTGTGCCTGAATTTCTCACCGCAGACCAACAGGAGCTTTACCGCGCGGCCTATTATCTGTATTATCATTTTGATGTATCCAGTGGATTTGCTTTTGATACGATCGATGAAAACTCTCCCTTTATTGTCGGAGATACCGGACGGAGCTACTATCAAGATACCGGGTTTGCCAATTATTCCGCCTTTCGCACAGCACTGGATTGCGTGTTTACGTCAAACTTTGCCGACAGCCTTATTGACAAATATCAAAACTATATCAAGGGCGATGACGGCCTGCTTTATTTCAGCTTTGGCGACCGGGGCGGCAATATTTTCTACAAAAGCAGCGAATTTTCACTAATCAGCGAGACGGCGGATGAAATCCGATTCCAGCTCATCGGCCATTATGACGAGGCGGGGCCGGGCGGCTCCGCCAGCAGCAGCCCCTACACCGAGACCTGCGAGGTTAAGCTGGTAAACACCGAAAACGGCTGGCGCTTTGCCGGCTTTGCAATGGCCTATTGACAGGCGCAGCGAAAAGAGGAGGATGTATATGCGTACAGAGCGCGAAATGACGGCGCTCATTTTGGGCGTAGCCGAACGGGATGCGCGCGTACGCGCTGTTTTTATGAACGGCTCGCGCGCCAACCCCAACGCGCCCCGGGATATTTTTCAGGACTACGACATCGTGTATGTAGTGGAGGAAACCGCATCCTTCCGGGCGCAGCCGGGCTGGGTCGACGTGTTTGGGGAGCGGCTCGTCATGCAGACGCCCGACGAGATGGACCATGCGGCGGGACAGCCCACAGACCTTGCGCGCTGTTATGGTTATCTGATGCAGTTCGCGGACGGAAACCGCATCGACCTCCGGCTGATGACGCTCCCCCGTGCGCTGGAAGAATGCCAAAGCGATTCCCAGACCATTGTTCTGCTGGACAAGGACGGCATTCTGCCGCCCCTGCCGCTGCCCTCGGACACGGCCTACCACATCCGCAGGCCGGACCAGACTGCGTTCGCGGGCTGCTGCAACGAGTTCTGGTGGACACTTCCCTATGTGGCCAAGGGCCTGTGGCGCGGCCGCGTCACTTATGCGCTGGACACCCTGAATGCCTGCGTCCGGCCCCAGCTTCTGCACATGCTGTCCTGGCTGGCCGGCACGCGCACGGGCTTTGCCGTCAGCGCAGGCAAAAGCGGTGCGGACCTGCCCGCTTACCTGCCCGCCGGCTGTTGGGAGCGTTACCTTTCCACCTATGCGGACGCAGAACCCGGCCATGTGTGGGCCGCGGTATTTGCAGCGGCCACCCTGTTTTTGGACGCGGCGCATCAGACTGCCGAGGCGCTGGCTCTCCCGGTCAACGAAGCGGAGGCCGAAGGAAGCCTGCGTTATCTGTACCGGGTGCGTGAGCTGCCCGCGGATGCTTCAGAAATTTTTTGAGCAGCTGTTTCCACCGACCGCATCTGTTTTTATTCCGTTCAGAAAAGGCGCGGCTCTGAAAATGAACCGCTCCAGTAAAACCGTACAATGGACAAAAGGCCCCCTAATGTAGGAAAATAAAGCTACATTAGGGGGTCTTACTATGTCCGGGAAAAGCGGAGTTGCAGCTCCACAGCGACCAGGGGTTCCAGTACACCTCGCAAGCATACTTCAACCTGACAAAATCTTATGGCATTACGCCATCCATGTCAAGACGAGCAAACCCATATGATAACGCTATGGCAGAAAATTTCTTTTCCATTCTCAAGACAGAGTGTATCTACCGCCATAAACCGGCCTCATTCTGCGAGGCCAATGAGATGATTGACCGCTACATCAATTTTTACAACTACGAGCGCATCCAGTTAAAAACTGGAGTGGCGCCGCTCACGCTGCGCCACTCCGCTTAATACTTCATATTTCTCCCTACATAGAGGCCTTTTGGTGCTGTCCGCACAATCTGGGGCGGTTTAAAATGAGCCGCACCTTTTCCGTTTTATTTATGCCCTTTTCTTTTTGCCCCGGCCCAGCAGCTGCTGCACCGTGCTCCACAAATCACGGAAATTGATGGCTGCGATGAGCACCACAACCAGTGAACACCACACCGGCCAAAGTTTTACCTGCCACATCATCAGCGCCGATTCCAGCACCAGCAGGCCGAAGTTGCAGCACAGCTTTTCGGGTGCGAAATCCACGCGGATGAGCCCGCGCGTGTTCACTGCCCGCAGCAAAAACACGACAAAATAGCTGACGAACGTGGCCAGCGCTGCGCCGTTGACGCCCCAGACGGGGATGAGTGTGAAGTTCAGCGCAACGTTGATGCCCGCGCCCACAGCCATGGTGGTGAACGAAAGCGTCGAGCGCTTTTCAACCATATAAATACTATTTAAAAAATTGTCGAAGCTGGCAAATGCCGTTGCCATCGTCAAAAGCGGGATGAATTTCCAGCCGATAAAATAGTCGTCGCGATAAATGGCCATAAAGGGCTGCGCCATCAGCACGATGCCCGCCGCCGCCAGAAAAATCAGGCTCTGGTAGGCGCTGAACACGCGGGAAAAAAACTGTTCGCGCTGTGAATCCGTTCCGTCTGTGAACGCAGAGATCTGCCACGCTTCGGTAAAAATAGTGGAAACGATGGACAGGATGGTGGGCAGCTTATAACTGGCCCCCAGCACCGCCGTCCAGGAAGTGCCGTCCTCCAGCATGGCGGCCACGAAAAACTGGTCGCTGGCGTTGGTGATCCACCAGAAGATGGACGCAGGCACCAACGGCAGCGCATAGCGCAGCATTTTTTTCAGCAGCTTGGTATCAAAGCGCTTGAAATCCAGAAAACGCCAGGTCTTTGTCACTGCAAACAGGAACAGCGCACTGAGACCATCGGCGCAGATGATCGCAAGCAAATAGCCTGTGGGGCCCATATTCAGCACCCGCAGAAACAGCACATAGAACCCGCATGTGGTTATGGTACACAGAATACCGTCAATGGCATACAGGCGGTTGAGCTGGCGTGCACGGCAGAACTGGCAGTTCAGCGTGCGCAGGCAGCTCACCAGCAGGTACACATACAACAGAGCAATATAGTCCCGGAACAGCGCAATACGGGACAGCAGCGGATACAACAGCAGCAGCAGTACGAACCCCATACCAATGGATACAAGGCCGTTCATATAAATGGCGCTCTTGCGGATGCCCTTTTCCAACCCAAAACGGATAACGGCGTTGGCGATACCCAGGCTCACCAGCGGGATCAGCAGGCTGGCGCACTGGTTCAGCAGCTCCTTGATGCCGTTCATTTCCTGCGTTTCAAACCAGTAGCTGAACAGCGGAGCCATCACAAAGCTCAGCAGCTTGGACGAAAACGTACTGATCGCAAACAACATTGTGTTTGAAACAAGGCGCTTGTATTTATCCATGCAGCACCTCCGGCTTCCGGAAAATTTTTACTCTAACTATAATAGTATATCATATATCCTGCCATTTTAAAACCACGGCCCTGTGCCGGCAGAACCAAAACTGCGAACAAAGCGCCGTTTTTCCTTTTTAATATGTAGGCGGCGGTCCCTCCGGGCTTTCCATTCCGCCTTGCACAGACGGCGCCAGCAGCCTGCGGCGCGCCTTATAGTCCGGCATGTACCGCGCTACCACAGCCCAAAAAGCGGGGCTGTGGTCTGCCCGGACAAAATGTGCATATTCGTGCAGCACCACATATTCGACAGCCGCGCGAGGCTTTTCCGCCAGGCGCAGACTGAACGTGATCTGCCGTTTTGCCGGCACACACACGCCCCAGCGCGTTTTCATCTGCCGTACCTTCAGAACGGGGCGCTGCCCGTTCAGCACCTGTGCAAACAACGGAAATACCGCATCGCTTACCTGTGTGAACAGAGCCAGCGCATCCTCCCTGGACACGGAACAGGGGCGCTGCTCTTCCTCGCCGCGCGCAAGAGCGCGCACGCGCGCCGCCTCGATCCATCGAGCCCGTCCGGCCACGAATGCATCCACCTGTGCCAGCGGCGCGCCCAGGGGCGCCGACACGGCAACGCTTCCGTCAGCCCGCACGCGCAGGTTGATATTTTTGACCCGTTTTCGCTTAAACTCATACCGCACACCGCCTGCGGCGCGATACTGCACGGGTTCTTTGTTTTTCATCCGGCCGGCTCCTCCTGCAGTTTCCCCGCCGCCGCCCGCAGGGGCGGCGGCTTTTTATGCTTCCGTGTTCCAGGGCCTTTGCGCACAAGAGCCCTGGAACATTATACCCCCACACAAATGCAATTGGCAAATCCGCCAAAAATGCCGCGGAAATTTAGCATGGATTCTGCTTGACATGATACTATATCTAGTGCGATAATTATACCCGGCATCAATATTTAGCGAGCATACCAAAGAGTGTGAGTGTGCGCGGAATCGGAGGAAAACCATGATCAAAAGCATCATCAAGCGCGATGGACGCGTCGTTTTGTACGACGAAGGAAAGATCGCTTCGGCCATTTTGAAGGCCATGGAGGCAGCCCAGGAGGGCGACGCTTCACAGGCTGCGGCTGTCGCCAATGCAGTGGAAGCGGCTCTGGAGGAGCGTTGCGGCGCCCAGCCGCCCCAAATCGAGCAGATCCAGGACGAAGTGGAAAGCCAGCTGATGCAGATGGGCTTCGACAACGCCGCCAAAAAATATATTTTGTACCGCGCGTCCCGCACCCGCGTGCGCGAGATGAACACCCGTTTGATGAAAGTGTTCGACGAGCTGACCCATGCCGACGCCACGGCCAGCGACATGAAGCGCAGCAACGCCAACATCGACGGCGACACGCCCATGGGCACCATGCTTCAGTACGGCAGCGAGGCAGCCAAGGACTATTATGACAAATACCTGCTGACACCCGAGCAGAGCCGGGCGCACCGGGAGGGCTGGATCCATATCCATGACTTTGATTTTTACGCCCTCACCACCACCTGCTGCCAAATCGACCTGCTCAAGCTGTTCAAAGGCGGTTTCTCCACGGGCCACGGTTTTCTGCGCGAGCCCAACGACATCCAGAGTTATTCCGCCCTGGCATGTATCGCCATCCAGTCCAATCAGAACGACCAGCACGGCGGCCAGAGCATCGTAAACTTTGACTACGGCCTGGCGCCGGGCGTTGCCAAAACATACAAAAAGCAGTATGCCGTCAATATTTTCAAGAGTCTCGAGCTGCTGGCTCCCGAGGCGGGCGTGACGCTGCAGCAGGTGAAGGACACACTGCGCGCCATTGAGGCTGAACAGGGCCTGCGGCCCCAGCTCGCCACTGATATGGATTACCTGCGCGCCGAGACGGAAGCCCTCACTCCGCTCGTGGGCGGAGACATTGCAAAAAAAGCCCAGGCATTCGCGCTGAAAGAGACGGAAAAGGAGACCGAAAAGGCTACCTATCAGGCCATGGAGGCGCTCATTCACAACCTGAATACCATGCATTCCCGCGCCGGTGCGCAGACGCCGTTCTCGTCCATCAACTACGGCACAGACATCAGCCCCGAGGGCCGTATGGTGATGCGCAACGTACTGCTGGCCACGGACGCGGGCCTGGGCCACGGTGAAACGCCTATCTTCCCCATTCAGATCTTCCGCGTGAAGGAAGGCGTCAACTACAACCCCGGCGACCCCAACTATGATTTGTTCCAGCTTTCCTGCAAGGTGAGCGCCAAGCGGCTGTTCCCCAACTTCAGCTTTATCGACAGCCCGTTCAACCTGCAGTATTACAAGCCCGGCCATCCTGAGACCGAGGTCTCGTACATGGGCTGCCGCACCCGTGTGATGGGCAACGTCTACGATCCCTCACAGGAGATCGCCAACGGCCGCGGCAATCTCAGCTTCACCTCCATCAACCTTCCGCGCCTGGCCATTGAGAGCCACGGCGATGAAGCGCTGTTCTATGAAAAGCTCAAGGATATGATGGAGCTTGTCATCGGCCAGCTGGACGACCGTTTCGCCATCCAGAGCAAAAAGCGCGTATACAACTTCCCGTTCCTGATGGGCCAGGGTGTCTGGCTGGACAGCGAAAAGCTGGGCCCCAGCGACGAGGTGGGCGAGGTACTCAAGCACGGAACATTGAGCATCGGCTTCATCGGCCTGGCCGAGACGCTGATCTCTCTGTACGGACACCACCACGGCGAGAGCGACGCAATGCAGGAAAAAGGACTTGCCATCGTCCAGTACATGCGCCGGTATCTGGATGCGCGCAGCGAACGCACCCATATGAACTACAGCTTGCTGGCCACCCCGGCGGAGGGTCTTTCCGGCCGTTTTGTACGCATGGACAAAAAGCGCTACGGGCTGATTCCCGGCGTGACGGACAAGGATTATTACACCAATTCTTTCCACATCCCTGTGTACTACAATATCTCGGCCTATGAGAAGATCCGGAAGGAAGCGCCCTATCATGCACTGACCAACGCGGGCCATATCAGCTATGTGGAGCTGGACGGCGACACCGCCAACAACCTGGAAGCGTTCGAGAGTATCGTGCGCTGCATGCACGACTGCGGCATCGGCTACGGCAGCATCAATCACCCGGTGGACCGCGACCCCATCTGCGGGTATGTGGGCGTCATCGGGGAGATATGTCCCCGCTGCGGCCGCCGCGAGGGCGAGGCCGTTTCTCCCGAACGCATCAAGGAGCTGCGCAAGCTGTATCCCGGCACCTTTACCTACTGCGGCTGCGAATGATCTCATCCGCGCCGAAGCAATAGCACAATTTTTCAACATCTTTTCGTCTTTTGAAGGAGGACTTGACTTATGGCACAGATCGAAACCAACATTGAGGCAAAAAACGGCAAGGGTGTGGGCTTTGAGCGCATCCGCCGCATCACCGGCTACCTTGTGGGCACTCTGGACCGCTTCAACGACGCCAAGCGTGCCGAAGAGCACGACCGTGTGAAGCACGGCATGCAGCATTAAGGAGCGCTTTTGTTTTGATACAGCAAACGATCAATATCGCAGGCATCATGGAGGATTCCATTGTAGACGGCCCGGGCCTGCGCACAGCTATTTTTGCGCAGGGCTGCCCGCGCCGGTGCGAGGGCTGCCACAACCCGGAAAGCTGGGCGTTCGGCACGGGCACGGATATGACAGTGCAGGACCTGTTCTGGCGTGTGAAGAAAAATCCGCTGGTGCGCGGCGTCACCTTTTCCGGCGGCGAGCCGTTCAGCCAGGCGGAGCCTTTTACTGAACTGGCAAAGCTGCTGAAGGCCAATGGTTACGAGGTTGCCAGCTATACAGGCTACACCTTTGAAGAACTCCTGGAAAACGGAACGCCGGCCCAGAAGCAGCTGCTGGCCACGCTGGACATTCTGGTGGACGGAGAATTCGTTTTGGCACAGCGCAATCTGGACCTGCGGTTTCGCGGCAGCGAAAACCAGCGCATCCTGGACGTACCCCAGAGCCTTGCCCAAGGCAGAGCCGTATGGTGTACGGCGGCGCGCTGGGTGGGAGAACGGCAGTCATAACGCGTGCACTGCGTCCCCGCGGCACAACCGAAACCCTAGCCGCGCCCATCTCATGCGGGCGCGGCTCTGCTTGTCGAAAAAGGGCAATTTTGTGTGCGAAGTGCGCAAAATTGTCCTTTTGTGCGCCGGAAAGGAGCGCTGAGGGAAACCGGAAAGCGTCTGCACAGCACAAAGCGTCTGGCGTCTCTCAGCGGTTGACGGCTTTGCCGACAGCCTCAGCCGCATTGCGCGTAAAGATACTTTTTGCTATAATAGGTACGTTCATCACAAGACCAGTAAAGGAATGAAGACCACTCATGCGCATGCGTTTCAAACCCTATGCCGGGCCGGAGCTTGCGGCCTGCCCTTTTCACATGAACGACGCCACCCGGTACAAGGGCCGCTGGCGAGAGACCTTTGCCCGGCCCGGGCAGCCGCTTCACTTGGAGCTGGGCTGCGGCAAGGGCGGATTTCTCGCCCGGCTTGCCTCCCGCAATCCGGACGTCAATTACATCGGCGTGGACATCACCGACAAGGTACTCATTCTTGCCAAACGCAACATCGAACGCATCTACGCCGAACAGGGGCTTCCCATCGACAACGTGAAGACCCTGGCTCACGACATCGAACGTATTCCCACACTGTTGGACAAAGCGGACCGCGTGGAGCGCATCTACATCAATTTCTGCAACCCATGGAACAAAAAGGCCAACCACAAAAAGCACCGTCTGACGCATACCCGCCAGCTTCTGCTGTACCGTCCGTTCCTTGCAGACGGCGCGGAGATCTGGTTCAAATGTGACGACGACGATCTTTTTAAAGATACGCTGCGCTATATGGCCGAGGCCGGGTTCGAGGTGACCTGGCAGACGAGGGACCTGCACGCTGATGAACCGTCGTGGAACATCCGTACCGAACACGAACAGATGTTCACGGAAATGGGCATCCCCACCAAGGCGCTCATTGCGCGCAAAACGTCGCTGCCGGAAAACGCGCCCGCGCCGTGCATCCCGCACGACATCATGGAATAAAACGGCAAACCCGCCTTCTCGGACCGGATGGCCCGGAGAAGGCGGGTTTGCTCGTTTCATCACAAAAGCTTACGACAGCAGCCGGACCCCGAGGATGGGAACGCGAAGCTACCAGCCCATCCGGCGGCAGAAGCGCATCAGATTATCCATCGTCAGTGCAAGGTCACTTTTGCTGCGGGGCTTTGCTTCCCGGAAGGGTACGGCCACACGGTTGATGCTGAACACCGCCGACACACCCATATCGTAAGCCGCTTCAATGTTGTCTCCAATGTCGCCCACCACGGCCACCAGCGGAAC
>ERZ791886.1369-NODE-1369-length-12372-cov-2.000893_pt1 | contig 12372 bp, 9 predicted proteins | sample MGYA00510158_ERZ791886 | MGnify/ENA primary metagenome ERZ791886 (study PRJEB30046, sample SAMN00792063) | human gut metagenome | study: EMG produced TPA metagenomics assembly of the A metagenome-wide association study of gut microbiota in type 2... | reverse complement strand
GACGGCCTTTCAGGCCGAGGGTTGTGGTATCGCCCTATGGGGCGATGAGCATAAAGTCAGCGTTACGGGATTGGCTTTATAGGTCATATGGCATGATACGCATGCTGGTGATTGTCTCACTGCGTTCACCACCCACCCCTGAATGGGGGTGGGCAAGTAACAGGGAGGAGAGAAACGCATTCTTTACAATCTGCGGCGAAGCCGCCACCACCCCTCGCGCCGAAGGCGCGTCAAACTTAAGAACCCTTTCCCCCTTTGGTACTGCGTACCACCTTCCCCCCGCAGGCGGTGGGACAATCACAGGGGGACGAAGTCCCGTCAACCTTCACACCAGAGGCGTGTCCAAAAGACCACAGTTCAATTATGGCCTCCCTTCCCCTCTTCCTTCTCCTATACGGAGCACCGGCCCCTGGCAGGCCTTTCCCAGACGATGGGAAATGGAGAGTACCGTACGGTGGCTGGAGGCCCGGGACAGGGCATCCAGCACTTTCTGCTCTGTCAGCGAATCCAGATGGGCATTCATTTCATCCAGAAGGAGGAGGGGCGGCTGGAATACCAGGGCCCGGGCAATGGAAAGGAGCTGTTTTTCTCCTTCAGAAAAAAGGCTGTCCTGGAAAGGGGTGTCCAGTTTTTGGGGAAGCGCCATCACTGTTTCATACAGTCCGGAAATCCTGAGGGCTGATGCGGTCATGGTGTCAGTGATGCGCATATCGCCCAGGGTGATCTGATCTCTCACGGTGCCATCAATCATGGGGAAGGACTGGCTCACGATACCGAAGATTTTTCTTCGTTCTTTGGGAGAAATGGCAGCGGGATTCATGCCGAAGAGGGCAATGGTACCGCTGTCGGGCAGGTAGAGGCCGGTAATGAGTTTGAAGAGGGTGCTTTTCCCGCTGCCCGTGCGGCCGGTCAGGGTCAGATGGCAGCCGGATTCCAGGGTGAGGCTGAAATCTTTGAAAAGGGGATGGCCTTTTTCATAGGCAAAGGAAAGATGGCTGATACGGAGGGGCAGGTCATTCTTCTTTCCCTTCTCTTTCGGCAGGGCCATTTCCTCCTCTTCCATAAATTCCCGGATCCGGTGGACGCCGGCCATGGCGGACTGGATATTTTCTATTTCCATGCCCAGGCTTTCCAGGGGGGAGAAGATTTTTCCCACATAGGCGATGAGGGCAGCGGCGGTGCCGGCGGTCATGCCGAAAAGGGAGGCTCCCTCCGGACTCACGGAGAGAATGGCCATGAGGGATATGAGAAGGGCGCTGGTGGTGAGGATGATGGGAGAGTAAATGGAATCGTAGAAGTTTGTCTTTTCCATGGACTGAAAACTTTTCTTGATGGCGGCGGCGTATCTTTTCTTCATGAAATATTCACAGGAAAGAAGACGGATGGTGCGGATATTGCGGCAGGTTTCGGGGATCAGCTCATTGGTGGCAGCAATGGCTTTCCTGTTTTCTATCTGGGCAGCCAGCATGTGATGCTGGAAGGTCCTGGTCAGAAGGAAGAGGAAGGGAAGGGCTGCAAGGAGCAGCAGGAATAGGCCGAAGCTCAGCCAGTATACGGCAGCCAGTATGGAAAAGAGGCGGCAGCCGTCTACGGCCATGCTGATAATGCCGGAGTCGAAGAGGTCTTCCAGGGTGTCCACATCATTGACGAAAAGGGAGGCGGTGCTGCCTTCGCCCCGGCCGGTAAAAAAGGCAGGGGGAAGGCGGCTCAGCTTGGCTGCCATGGCCTGCCGTATCCTTTTGGTGACGGCCTGGCCGAACATGGTAATCAGCGTTTCCCTTATTCCCTCTGACAGGCCGCTAAGGGCGGTGAGAATAAAGTACAGCAGGCCCCAGAAGAGAAGAAGGGAGCTCTCTGCTTTTCCGGCGGCCAGGGCATCAATGGCTCTCTGCAGTACCAGCGGCGGAAGGATGCTGAGAAAGAGGGAGAGAAAAATAGTTCCTGAAAGGGCTGCGGTCAGCGCCGGGTGGGCGGTGAAAGAGGAAGCAATGATTTCTTTCAGGCCCGAAGTGGGATGGTCCATGGGGGTTACCTCCTTTCCTCGCAATGACTTTCATGCATCTTTGGGTTTTGGAGAGCCCAGAGCCGGCGGTAGTCTTCATTTTCCGCCAGCAGTTTTTCATGGGTAGATGTGGTGACTTTTCCATCCTTCCCTATCCACAGGACCTGGCTGGTCTTTGGGAAGGTGTGGAGACGGTGGGAAATGAGTAGGATGATGGAATCCCTGCACAGGGCATGGATGCGGTCAAAGAGCTGGTCTTCCGTTTCCCTGTCTACCGACGCGAAGGGGTCATCCAGAATAATGAGGGGGCGGCGGTGATAGAGAAGGCGGGCTATCATGACCCGGGCCTGCTGGCCTCCGGAAAGGCGGAGCCCTCCTTCGCCTATCACTGTTTTGACGCCCTGGGGAAAGGCGGCGGCCTCTTCGGAAAGGCAGGCACCCCACAGCGCTTCGTCCAGATTTCCTTTTTTTCCAAGCCTTATATTCTCTTCCAGGGAGGCATTGAAGAGCTCCATGGAATGGCCCATATAGCCTATGAGAGACAGGGGGGATATGTCCCGGCCCAGCTCCTTTTTGCCCCAGGTAATAGACCCTTCGTGGGGAGATTCCATGAGGAAAAGGCGGCCCAGGGTGGACTTGCCGGATGCGGTGCCTCCGGTAATGCCTATGATGTCTGAGGGGGCGGCGGAAAAGGTGCAGTCCTGAATGACAGCATGGCTGGCGCCGGGATAGGTAAAGGATACATGGCTCACGGTAAGGCGGTCCGGCTTTGCCGGCGGCAGGGCCGTCTCCGAAAGAGGCGTCAGGAAATCACGGATGCGGTGCCAGGAAACGTCCGCTTTCTGCAGGGCATTGAAAAGGTGGGCCGCATGGGAGGATTTCACCGCCAGCCTGGTAAAGCAGGCAAGGTATGCGGCAAAGGCGGCAATGTTCCAGTCTTCCCAGCCCTGGCCCATCACATTTTTTCCGCCCAGCCAGAGAATGAGGAGGGAACCGGTCATGGCAATGACCCGATAAAGCGGTTCCATACTGTTTTCCCAAAGGCCCTGGCGGATCCGCCGCTTTTCATAATCGGTGAGCAGGCGATGGTAGCGCCTGTCGGCTGTTTCTTCTTCTCCATAGAGACGGTAGGTCAGGGCATGGCGCAGCCGGTCCATGGTGCCCTGGGCCAGACGCTCCGCTGATTCCTTAGCCTGCCTGCCGGCGCTGGTGACCGGTTTCTTCAGCCTGTCTGCCAGAAGGTAGGCGGCCGGAGGGAAAAGAAGCACCAGAAAGGTGAGGCGCCAGTCGTAGTAGAAGAGAAAGGCGCTGTAAGATAGAAGGGCTACGCCGGTATCGAAGAGTTCCGTCGTGAATTTCCGCATGCCTTCGGCGCAGGCTTCCACATCGGAAATGACCCGGGTCATCCAGCGGGCGCCCTGCCCCTCAAGGTCCTGCCGGCTTTCCTGAAGAAGTCTGGTATAGATCGTTTCCTTCATGGACAGCATGGTATTGTTGGCAAAACGGCGTACATAGAGGCGCTTCACATACCGCATGGTTTGTACGAAAAGGACGGTGAAAAAGTAGGAAAGGGCAAGGAATACCAGGGAAGAAGGCTGGCGGGTCCCTTCCAGAATGTCTGCCAGGTACTGGGATATGTGACCTTCAAACCAGGGCACTGCGACGAGGCCCAGGTTGTAAAGGATGCCGCTTAAGGCCGTCATGGCCAGTATCTTTTTTTCCTTTAGAAAATAGTAGGACACCCTGTTGGTTTCTCTTTTTCCTGCCATGGCCCATACCTCCTTTCCCTGTCTTTTCTTTATTATAGAATAAGGCAGACGGCAGGAAGATAAAGAAATATTAAAAAGCGGCACCAGGGCAATTATGTCAACATATTGTCAACTATTCCAAATAACAGGATTGACAGATTTGATTGTTTATTTTATACTTAATCACAAGGTAACAATTTGAAACGCAGGCGCTCCGATTGTGAAAGGAAGTTTTCATTATGGACAGTGCTTGTGCAGAAATTATCAAATTGGCTGAAAAAGTCATGGATGGCGGTGAGATTACAGAAGAAGAAGCAAAGAAATTAATCCGTACCAAAGATGAGGATACCATGCTGCTCCTGGCTATGGCGGATAAAATCCGCCAGAAATTCAATGGCAATGCAGTGGATTTCTGTGCCATTATCAATGCCAGAAGCGGCCACTGTCAAGAGAACTGCAAGTTCTGCGCCCAGTCGGGCTGGTACCATACCGGTGCCAAAGTATACCGGCTCCTTCCGGAAGATGAAATTCTGGAAGCAGCGAAGAAAGCCAAGGCAGCCGGCGCTGTCCGTTTCTCCCTGGTCACCAGTGGACGAAACCAGGATAATCCCAATGAATTTGAGGAAATCATCGATATTGTGAAGAAGATTCGTGAGCAGGTGGGTATCGAAGTATGCTGCTCCCTGGGACTCATTACCAAAGAGCAGGCCATCCGCCTGAAGGAAGCAGGCATCACGAGAATCCACTGCAACATCGAAACGGCACCTTCCTATTTCCCGGAAGTGTGCTCCACCCACAGCATGGAAGATAAGGAAGTCATCATCCGCACCGCCCAGGAGGCGGGAATCCGGGTATGCTCCGGCGGCATCATCGGCCTGGGCGAATCCCTGGACCAGCGGGTGGAAATGGCCTTCAAACTGAAGTCCATGCACATCGATTCCATCCCCATGAACATTCTGAATCCGGTGAAAGGCACGCCTTTCTATACGAACCGCCGCCTGCCGCCGCTGGAAGTGCTCCGCACCTTCGCCATGTTCCGCTTTGTCCTGCCGAAGGCGCTCATCCGCACCGCCGGCGGCCGGGAAGTGAACCTCCGGAGTCTGCAGGCCTATGCTTTGACTGGCGGCCTGAACGGCATCATGGTGGGAGGCTACCTCACCACCGGCGGAAGAGATCCGAAGGAGGATATCCGGATGACCGAAGACCTGGGACGCTCCATGACCCAGCCTCAGCTTTGATTTCATATACAATTTCATACAGATAGAAATATTCCGCACCATTGTGAAACACGAATATTTCTATTACGCACATACACGTAAGGTTTCATCAAGGCAATACCCTGTCTTTTGACGGCAGGTGATTTTATAAAAGGAGTGGTTTGCAATGGAAAGCAGCTGTGAACAGATTTTGAAGTGGACTGAAAAAGTTTTGAATGGCGGAGAACTGACCGAAGAAGAGGCCAGAGCCCTCATCCGCACCAGAGACGAAGACACCATGCTTCTTCTGGCCTGCGCTGATAAGATCCGTCAGAAATTTTCCGGCCGGAGCGTAGACCTCTGCGCCATTATCAATGCCAGAAGCGGTTCCTGCCAGGAAGACTGCAAATTCTGTGCCCAGTCTGCTCGTTACAATACAGGTGTAAAAACCTATAAATTCCTTCCGGAAGATGAGGTCATTGAAGCGGCTAAAAGAGCGAAAAAAGCCGGAGCTGCCCGTTTCGATATTGTTACTGCAGGCCGTGACCAGAGAAATCCGAAGGACTTTGCGGAAATTCTCGACTTAATCCGTCGTATCCGCAAGGAAGTAGGCATCGAAGTATGCTGCTCCCTCGGATTCCTCACCCAGGAACAGGCTTACCAGCTGAAAGAAGCCGGTATCAGCCGCCTGCACTGCAATATCGAGTCAGCTCCTTCCTTCTTCAAGGAAGTGTGCACCACCCATACAGCGGAGGAAAAGGCGGAGAACGTAGCCCGTGCCCAGAAAGCAGGCATCCGCGTCTGCTGCGGCGGCATTATCGGTCTTGGTGAATCCCTGGACCAGCGGGTGGAAATGGCATTCCATCTGAAGGACATGCACATTGACGCCGTGCCGCTGAACGTACTGAATCCGATCCCCGGTACTCCCTTTGAGCACAACAAGCGCCTTTCTCCCCTTGAAATCCTCCGCTCTTTTGCTATGTTCCGCTTCGTCCTCCCCAAGGCCCAGATCCGTACCGCCGGCGGACGGCAGATCAACCTTCGGAGCCTGCAGTCCATGGCTCTGGCCGGTGGCATGAACGGCGTCATGATCGGCAATTACCTTACCAGTAAAGGATCCGATCCTCAGGACGATATCGCCATGCTCCATGACCTGGGCCGCACCCAGACCGCTCCGAATCTGAATTAATTAGTGTACTAGTGGGCTGGTGAGCTGGTGTACTAGTGGGCTGGTGGAACGGCTGTCCGCTGCCCCCCTTCCCACCTCCCACCGGTCATTCTGAGCGCAGCGAAGAATCTCGGTAAGAATAGTAAGTGAGGGGGAATCGGTAAATACCAGTCGGCGGGAAGACATCAGATAATCAGATGGCAGACATCACATGGGATGTCTGCCCGAAGGGCGCCACCACAACCCTCAGCCCTGCAAGGGCTGTCAAACTTAAGAACCCTCCGGCTCCAAGGCCGGTCCATCTTAAGAACTTTTTCCACAACCCTTCTATACAACCCGCCGCAGCGGTCTCCCGATAACGAAAGAAGTGAAACATAGCCATATGGATGAAAACGTAAAATATATTGAAGACTGTATGAATAAAATCCTTGGAGGCACCGATATTACCAGGGAGGAAGCAGGAAAGCTCAATGAAGCGGGAAAGAAAGAGCCCCTTTTCCTGATGGCGGCAGCCGACAAGATTCGAAAAACCTTCTGCGGAGACAAGATGCGTTTCTGCAGCGACGTGAATGCCAGAAGCGGACGGTGCACGGAAAACTGCAGATTCTGCGCCCAGTCCGGCTGGTACCACACCGGCGTGAAGGAATATCCTTTACGGAGCCCGGAAGACCTGCTTCATGAAGCAAAGCAGGCAGAAGCCTACGGCGCGGAAAGGTTCGGCATCGTCACCAGCGGACGGGGCCAGAGCGACCCTGTGCAGTTTGCTTCCATTGTGAAGGCAGTCAAGCTCATTTCCCAGCAGACGAAACTGTCCGTGTGCTGCTCCCTGGGGCTTTTGACCGATGACCAGCTCCGGCAGCTGAAAGAAGCCGGATGCCAGCGGATTCACTGCAACCTGGAAACGGCGAAGCGGTATTTCCCCAATATCTGCACCACCCATACCTATGAGGAAGACCATATCCGCCGCATCCAGAAGGCAGGACTGGAAGTCTGCTCCGGCGGCATTATGGGTCTGGGGGAAACAGAAGATGACCGCCTGGACATGGCCTTTGCCCTGCGAAGCCACCATGTCACCAGCGTGCCTCTCAACATCTTCAGCCCCATTCCCGGTACGCCTTTCGGCAAAAATAAACCGCCCAAGCCGGTGGATGTGCTCCGCATGTTTGCCCTGTACCGGTTCATCCTGCCCCATGTAATCATGCGGGTGTGCGCCGGAAGGGAAACGGCCCTCCGGGACCTGCAGGCCTTTGCCCTGGCTGCAGGCCTGAACGGCGCCATGATCGGCGGCTACCTCACTATTGCCGGCAGACCGCCGGAAAAGGATAAGCAGATGGCTGTGGATATGGGAAGAACCCTTTAACCGGTGACAGATAAGAAGCTGTGAAAAAATATCAATTATTTCTTCACAGCTTCTTTTTTATGCCTTTAGTCGGGGGAAATGACAGCAAGCTTTAGCCCTGGGTCATTTTGAGCGGAGGGACGCGCCGGTATGGATGGTCAAGGCTTGGGGCACCCATGAAACGCTGAGCCGAGAGATCTCCTGCCGCCAAGGCTCTCTGTGCTATGGGGGAGCTAGATTTCACTGCTCCGCTCCGCTTTCGCCAAAATGACGGGTGAGGGGAAACGTTTTTGCCATTTGTCCCCTTTTGAAATGGATGTATGCTGCCCGCCACTATCGTCATCTCGAGCGGAGGGACGCGTCGGTATGGGTGGTCAGGGCTTGGGGCAACCATGAAACGCGGAGTCGAGAGATCTCCTGCCGCCATGCTTTCTGCACCATTGCAAAGTAAGATTTCTCCGCTCCCCTTTCGTCGAAATGACAGGGTGCGGAGCGGTATCTGTGTCGCTGATTGTATGGAATTTAAAGATTTCCTCCTTTGAGAATGGAGGCAGAAGCAGAGAAGCCCTTGCATTTTTCGGGTCAATCCTCTACAATGAAACTATAAAACTTATGTAAGGTATATATTTGATAATTGAATGCCGCAGACTGAAAAGGGGTCTGTGGTTTCTTTTTTACCCGGAGCAGGATTCCTCGGAAAAGGGAAAGTCCGGGAGAAGGAGGATTTATGATTCAAAAATAGGCGGCAATGTGCGCCATTCTGCTGACTGTGTCATCTGCGTTCTGCGGTACTGCTTTTGCTGCACCGCTGCAGGGGACGGAAAAGGCGGCTGTTTCTGCAGAAAGCGCCCTTCATGTGGACAGCAGCCGGTGGAACTATGATAAGGACAATGATATTTACTACCAGATCGGTCTGGTGTACTGTAAAAATCCGGCGGCTTCGGAGTATGAATCCCTGTCGGTCTATGTGCCGGGAGCCTATATGAAAGGCACGCCGAACGCCGATGGCACCTATACCTGCCAGATCAGCGACAAGGGAAAGGTGGGAGAATATACGGCCCGCACGGCGCCGGTAATCATGCCGGTGAATACCGGTGGATATGCCGCCCAGAAGGCGCCGTCTTCCTATGCGCCGAAGGGGCTCAATACGTACCTGTCCCAGGGATTTGTGTATGTATTTGCCGGCTGCCGGGGCAGGGATAACGGCACCAATCCCGATGGCACTGCCTTTGACGGCGGCGCTCCCTGGGGCGTGACAGACCTGAAGGCAGCGGTGAGGTACCTACGCTACAATGATTCCTTCCTGCCCGGCAATAAGGAACGCATCTTTACCTTTGGCCACAGCGGCGGCGGCGCCCAGAGCGCCCTCATGGGAGCCACCGGTGACAGCGACCTTTATCGGCCCTATCTGGACTCCATCGGCGCCCTGATGAAAGATGATCAGGGAAGGGAGTTAAGCGACGCCATTGACGGTGCCATGGCCTGGTGCCCCATTACCAACCTGACCCAGGCAGACCTTTCCTATGAATGGATGATGGGCCAGTTCAGCACTGACGGCACCCGGGCTTACGGCACCTGGACCCGGGCCCTGTCCCGCGATATGGCCCGGGCCTATGCGGATTCCCTGAACGCCATGGGCCTCACCGATGAAAAGGGACGAAAGCTCATCCTTTCCCCTTCGTCAAAGGGGATTTATATGGCCGGCTCCTATTATGATTACATGAAGGAAACCATCGAAACATCGCTGAACCATTTCCTGGCAGATACCACCTTCCCCCTGACCACCGGACAGAATGATTTCATGGTGGACGGCGCCTTCCCGGGACAGAGCAGCCAGGATGTGATACCGCTGCCCATGAGTCCGAACGGGCTCCCTCTGCAAATGCCGAAAGAGGAACTTCATACCTATACCAGTGCTAAAGAGTACATTGATGCCCTGAATGGAGAGGACCCCTGGATTTCCTATGATGAAAAGACAAATACCGCCTCCATTTCCTCCATCGAAGCCTTTGTGGTCCATATGAAACAGGCTTCCAAAGCGGTGGGAGCCTTCGATGACCTGCAGAAGGCACAGGCGGAAAACCGGCTTTTCGGCAACGGAAAGGACAATGCCCTCCATTTCGACGGGCAGATGACCTTCCTCATGGAAAAGAGAAAGGATACCTACAAAAATTACAGCAATTATGATGACAGTATCCGCAGGGCCTATGAAGGAGACATGAATAATGAAGATGCCCTCCATACCCCGTCCCTGGCGCGGCAGCTCATGTATGATCCCATGACCTTTGTGCTGGTGCCGGAAGGGGAGAAAAAACCGTCTACTCTGGCCCGGCACTGGCGTATCCATACCGGCATTTCCCAGGGAGATACATCCCTCAATACAGAAATGAATCTGGCCCTGGCGCTGAAAGGACGCAGTGATGTGGATGATGTGGACTTTGCCACTGTATGGAACAAGAAACATACCCTGGCGGAACGCACAGGCTCCAGCATTGACAATTTCATTGCCTGGGTGAAGAAATCCACCGAAGCGGAAGACCAGAAAAAATAAAAGAACCATAGAAAAACGACTGCCCGGGATAAGCCCGGAGGCAGTCGTTTTTTTATGATTCTTCAGGGAAATCCCTATTTCAGAAGATTCATGAAAATCATGAGAATGGAAGCGTTCAGGAAATCTACAACGAAAGCGCCGATTAAGGGAATGACGAAGTACGCGGTGTGGGCAGGACCGAACCGTTCGCACATGGCGTTCATGTTGGCGATGGCATTGGGCGTGGCGCCCATGCCGAAGCCGCAGGTACCGGAAGCCATGACGGCGGCTTCATAATTTCCGCCCATGACCCGGAAAATGACGAAGTAAGCGAAGAGGGCCATCACCACTGTCTGGATGAGAAGGGTAATGATGAGCGGCACTGCCAGGTCCGCCAGCTGCCAGAGCTTCAAGCTCATGAGGGCGCAGGAAATAAAAATATTGAGGCACATGCCGCCAAGAACTTCGCTTTCCTTCTGGTAAATGCCGTAGAGCCCTGTGCCTTCTGCTATGTTCCGGATCACCGCAGCCACGATCATGGCGCCGATGTAGCCAGGGAACACCAGGCCGATATCGATAAAAAACTGGCTCACATAGGTGCCGATGCCCATGGCCAGAAGGAGCTGGCCGAAGGCGTACATGAAATTGTCCATGTTGAGGTAATTGGCAGCAGCATCTTCATCATTCTCTGTTTCCGGATGGGGACCCATTTTGCCGCTGGGCAGGGAAGCATCGATGACCTTTCCTTCTGAAGAGGTAAGACGGAAACGGCGGATCAGGAGTTCACCGATCGGGCCGCCGATAAAGGAGCCGGCCACCAGGCCGAAGGTGGCGGCAGCAAAGGCAATGGTGGTGGCATCGGAAAGTCCCATGCTTTCCAGTACAGGGCCGAAGGAACCGGAGGTACCGTGACCGCCGACCAGAGGAATGGAGCCGTCGGCCAGTCCCATGAGGGGATTTTCGCCGAAAAAGCGGGAAAGGGAAATGCCGATGAGGTTCTGCATGACAATGAGGATGCCTACCAGCAGGGCCATTTTGATGACCAGAAGGCCCCCCTTTCGGATAAGGTGCACGCTGGCCATGTAGCCGATACTGGTGAAGAAAAGCATCATACACCAGTTCTGCATCACCGTGTCCTGGGTATAGGTCCAGATGCCTCTGGTGTATAAAATACAGTTCAGAATTGAAAAGATGGTGCCGCCGATGACCGGCGCCGGAATGCAGTATTTCCGAAGCAGCTTGATTTTCGTCTTTAGAAAGCCGCCCAGAAAAAAGACAGCCACCGCAGCTGCCAGGGTCTGGTACATGTTTAAATTAATTTCCATAGTCAATCTCCCATTTTTAATTACAGATTAAAGTATAAAGGAACAGGGCCCCGGGGTCAAGAAATATGGGGAATCCGTATGGAAGGGACAGTTTTTGTTATGCATGGAAATGGCAGGCCCCTGCCTTTTATGAAAAGACAGGCGGCGGAAGATATTCATAGTGTAAGGGGCAGGCCCTTTCAGGGATGCTTTTTGATTTTAAAACAGAGGGCATCATGGATTCCAGCCCGGAGCCCCGTTTCCAGCTGCCATGTCTATGGGACAGGACGAAATTCACAGGCTATGACGGCCCGGGCAAACCATGTATAATAGAATCAAATCATGAACAGGAAAGAAGTCTGCCATGTTTGATTTTCTTGATATAGGCACCCTGATTTACCGAGTGCCGGCCCTTCTCATCGCCCTGTCCTTCCACGAGTATGCCCATGCCGCTGTTTCTGACGCCCTGGGAGACCCCACGCCTTCCCTGGATGGACGGCTCACCATCAACCCCCTGGCCCATCTGGATGTGCTGGGCACCATTCTTCTGGTGCTCTGCGGCTTCGGCTGGGCCAAACCGGTGATGATTAATCCAAGGTATTATAAGAATTACAGGAGCGGCGTATTGAAAGTGTCCTTTGCCGGTCCCGGCATGAACCTCTTTCTGGGCTTCCTTTCCATCCTGCTTTCCGCCATTCTGCTCAAGCTGGGCATGCTCAGCCGGGAAAGCGCTCTCTTTCTGAATTGGATTATGATGTACAATGTGTGGTTTGCCTTTTTCAATCTCATTCCTGTGCCGCCGCTGGACGGCTCCAAAATCCTCTCCATGTTCCTGCCGGGAGAACTGTCTTTCAAATACGAAAATTTCAACGCCCGGTACGGCTTCGTCCTCCTGATGGTGGTGGTTTTCAGCGGCCTCATCAACCGCATCATCAATCCCCTGGCCAACCTTTTCATCTCCCTCGCAAGCTATGTGGTGTACCTGGTGTTTTGATAGTGAGCTGGTGTACGAGTGTCCTGGGGGCTTGAAGGTTCTAAAGTTTGACGGGGCTATCGCCCCGAGGGTTCTTAGGTTTGACGCGCCT
>ERZ791886.1362-NODE-1362-length-12428-cov-5.943587_pt1 | contig 12428 bp, 9 predicted proteins | sample MGYA00510158_ERZ791886 | MGnify/ENA primary metagenome ERZ791886 (study PRJEB30046, sample SAMN00792063) | human gut metagenome | study: EMG produced TPA metagenomics assembly of the A metagenome-wide association study of gut microbiota in type 2... | reverse complement strand
AGGCGCACTATGCCGCCGGAGGGGCGGCGCTTGCCGTCCAGCACCTGCATCAGGGTGGATTTGCCTGCGCCGTTGGGGCCGGCGATGATGAGCCGCTGGCCGCGGCAGACCGTATAGGTGAAGGGCTCCAGCAGGGTGCGGTCGCCGATCTTGATGGTCAGGTCCTTGAGCAGCACCAGCTCATTCCACGGCTCCACGTCGTATTCGAAGCGGAACTTGAGCTGGTTGGTCTCGTCCTGAGGGGCCTCGGTGATCTCCAGCTTTTCCAGCTGCCTGCGGCGGCTCTGGGCCATCCTGGTGGTGGAGGCGCGGACGAGGTTGCGGTCGATGTAGTCCTGTAATTTTTCGGCCAGCGCCACGTCGGCGTCGTGCTGCTTCTGGCGCAGGGCGTCGGCGGCTTCCTTCTGGGGCAGATAGGCCGAGAAGTTGCCCTTATAGGTGGTCATGGTCTGGAACGAGACTTCCCAGATTTTGGTACAGACGTTGTCGAGGAAATAGCGGTCGTGGCTGACCACCAGAACGGCACCGGAGTAGCCCTTGAGGTAGTTTTCCAGCCACTCCATGGTGGCGAAGTCCAGATGGTTGGTGGGCTCGTCCAGAATGAGGACGTCCGGCTTCTCGAGGAGGAGCTTGGCCAGACGGAGACGGGTCAGCTCACCGCCGGAGAGGACCCCCACGTTCTTGCTCCAGGTATCCTGTGCAAAGCCCATGCCGGACAGCACCTTCTTGATGTTGACGTCCATGTTGTAGCCGTCGGCGGCGTCGATGATGTTCTGCAGTTCGTCGTGCTTTTCGAGAAGGGCGGCATCGTCGGGAGAGGCCGCCATCTTCTTTTCCAGGATCTGCATCCGGGCCATGGCGTCCAGCACAGGGGCGAAGGATGAGCGCATCTCTCCGTAAATATCCAGCGTGACATCGAGCTTTGCGTTCTGCTCCAGATAGCCCAGCGTCACGCCGTGGGTCACGCTGAACTCGCCGTCATAGTCGGTGTAGACGCCGGTCAGGATCTTGAGCAGGGTCGTCTTGCCCGCGCCGTTCTGGCCCACGATGCCGATGCGGTCTTCTTTTTCCACGCTGGCGCTCACGTCGTGCAGGACGACTTTCTCGCCAAAGCTCTTTCCGAGTTTTTCCAAATGAATCAGCATATCGTTCTTCCGTGTTCTTTTCCAGTAGGGTGGATGGGGACATCCCCGCCGTTACAGCTGATGACGGCGGTGCTTGAGGCCGAGGTTCGCCAGCTCTTCCGGCTCCATCACCAGCGGGTAGAGCTCTTCCAGCGAGGCGATCTCGTAGGTGGGGCTCACCTTGCCCGGATTCTCGGCGTGGCCGGGGTTGAACCAGCAGGTGTCGAGGCCCGCGTTCACGCCGCCCTGAATGTCGCTGGTGAGGCTGTCGCCCACCACCAGGACGTGCTCCCGGTTCTCCACGCCCAGAGCGCGGAGGGCGGAGTCGAAGATGCGGCGGCTGGGCTTCTCGCTGTCCAGCTTCTCGGAGACGAAGACGTCCTCGAGGTAGGCCCCGATGCCGGATTCTGCCACCCGGCGGCTCTGCACCTTCTGGAAGCCGTTGGTCACGACGGCCAGCGTCGCCACCTCGGAAAGCTCCCCGAGGACGTCCGGCACATTGGGGGTCATCAGGTCGGGGTGGGAGGAGAGGTGGTCGAGGTAGCAGCGGTTCATCTCCGCGCCGTCACCGGCTGCGTTGATGGCCTTGAGGAAGCGGGTGAAGCGCTCCCCCATCAGCTTGTCACGGCGTATCTGGCCCTTTTCCAGCTGACGCCAGAGCTCCGAGTTGATGTCCCGGTAGGTCTGCACCGTCCCGGCGTCCGGCTCGATGCCGTATTCCACCAGCGTCTCAGCCAGCGCCTTACTCTCGGCGGCATCAAAGTCCAGAAGTGTATTGTCTGCATCGAAGAGGATGCAATAATATTTTGCCATCTTTCTTTCCCTTCTCTATCATGTTTCGAGCCGCCTGCCGCCTTGAGCGGGCGCGGCTGGGGTGCGGTTTGAGAACAGCGAGAAGCCAGCCCCGCCCGGCAGAGCTGGCTTCTCGTATTTTTATCCTTCCAACGTCATTTCATAGGCTTCCTCGTCGGACTGGTCCGGCAGATTCCCGCTGCACTTACAGCGCGGCGTGCAGGCGCACGCTTTTGCGATGCACTTTGCCATCTGCTCCTCCGTCACGCCGTTCTCGACGTTTTCCCAATCCATGTCGTAGTAGTCCACGCTGCCGTCGGTCACATCTTCTGCGCCGGGCAGGCCGAGGACTTGCATTTCTTCACGGAGCATCCGCTCGCCTCCTCTCGGCTCAGCCTATGCGGCTTTGCAGAGGAAGGTGCGGGGCGTCATTCTGCCTTGCCTTCGGCTTCCTTGCCGGCAGGGACTTCGGATCTGCTCTCGGCCTTGGACTCGGCCTTCGACTCCGCTTTGGGCTCCGAAGCAGCTTCCGACTTGGACTCGGCCTTGCTTTCGGACTCCGGCTCTGCCTTGGAGCTGCCGGACGACGTGCCGGACGATGCCGGCGACGAACTGCCGGTGCTGCTCGAAGAGCTGCCCGAACTTGCAGAGGAAGAAGATGTACTGCCGGAAGAACCGGCATGGGACGAGGACGAACTGCTGGTGGAGCCGGACTCGCTGGTCACACCGCTGCCGATGGTGATGGTCAGGGTGTTGCTGCTCACCTTGCAGTCGTTGTAGGTGACGACGGCGTGGATCTTATAAGAAGCGTTGGCCATGGAGCTGTCCACCACCACCGTGATGCTGGACTTGCCGGCGGCCTGCGTGACCTCCTGACCGTTGGCGTACCAGCGCAGGTTCTCGGCCTTGGCGTACTTGCCGCTCAAGGCGGCCTTGAAGGTGTAGGAGCCGCCCACAGCGCCCTTGCCCTCGCTGGTGATCTGGACGGAGGCCGTGCCGAAGACTGCCGTGACGTCCAGATTCTGCTTGAAGCCGGTGTCGGTGCGGGTCTTGCTGGTGAGGCCGTCGCTCCACTTGACGAAGACATGGCCCTCCGCCGGGACAGCGGTCACGGTGATGGATTTATCGGGGTCGGTGACGGTGTAGGTCACAGAGCTGTTGCCGGTGTCATTGCCGACGCTCAGAGTGCCGCCGCCGTTCTTGTCCACACGGTAGCGGGCCTCGAACTTTTTGTTCTCGCTGGTGCTCTCGCTGGAAGAGCTCTCCGAGCTGCCGGCGCTCTCGGCCTGACTCTCGCTGGAGCTGACAGCCTCCGAGCTGGGAGCGGCCACGGCGGAGCTGGGGTTGGAGACATACTCCATGGTGCGGGTGGGGATGTTGTTGGTGTCGGGGCGGCGGTCCTCGGTCTGCAGGGCGTGGGTGCGGAGATAGTTCAGCACTGCCTTGAGGCCGGCGCTCTTGAGGTGGATGTCGCCGCTGGTGTAGTAGTCCGCGATGCCGTAGCCGTCGCTGCCCTTGAGGGCCTCGGCGGAGTTGAGGAAGCGGACGCCCAGCTGCTCACACAGAGCCAGAAGGGCCATGTTGAAGTCGTCGATCTTGGCCTGATCCATGTGGGGGTAGTTGGAGTGGTCAGCCGGGACCGGCGGCACCGTGTTGACGATGATGTCGGTGTAGGGGTAGCTCTGCTGGATGGCCTGGATGAGGGCCGTGTAGTGGGCGATGAAGTCCGGGACTTCCATCCCGGTGTCGTTGGTGCCGAAGGTCATGACCACACGGCGGGGCTTCATCATGGCCACCGCCTGAGGGATGGTGTAGTGGTTGGGATCCTTCTTAAAGGTAACGATGCCCTCGCTGAGCGCGACCTGAGTGCCGATGCCCTCTTTGGCGCAGAACTGCTGCAGGGAGATGAGGCCGTTGTTATAGAGGCGGACGGTGTTGGAGTCGCCCAGAAAGAGGGTGTTGTTCAGATAGTCCGTGCCGGCGTCGGCGGTCTCCGTCAGCAGAGCGGCGGAGGTGTTGTCGATCTGGTAGTGGCCCGACAGGTCTTTGCCGGGGGTGGGGTCTGCCACGGACTCCGGGACGGAGGGAGCAGACTCCTCCTTTTTGAGGAGGGTGGTGGTGATGCCGAAGGTCAGCAGCACCGCCAGCACGCAGAGGACGCAGACCAGAACGGCCCGATGCTGCATGGGAGTCATGGTTTCGTTTTGTTGTTGTCTTTTTTGACTCATAGATTCAGTCCCTCTCGTTCCAGGAATGGAAAGGCTCGTCCACCGGGCGGAGAGCCCAATCCGTCAGCTCTTTGCAGTCGGCGGCCAGGAAGGCCGGCGCAAAGGGGGCGACCTCTTCCCTTCCGCCGTAGCCGTAGAGCACGGCGGCGGCGTCCAGCCCGCAGTTCACAGCGCCCTGCATATCGTCCCGGCGGTCGCCCACCATCAGCACCCGCCTGCCCTGCATGACGGGCTGGGCGAGGACGTGGCGGATGACGTCAGTCTTGTTGTCGCGGCTCTCATCCATGGACGCGCCGCCCACGAAGGAGAAGTAAGGCGCAAGGCCCTGCTCTCCGAGGATAGGCCTCACAACGTCGGTGGGCTTGCAGGTGGCCGTGCAGAGGGTCAGGCCCGCAGCCTTGAGACGGCCCAGCATCTCCACCACGCCGGGGTAGACATCGCCCTCGTGGCAGCCCTTGGCGGCGTAGCTCACGCGGTAGCGCTTCATGGCCTCCTCGATTTTTGCAGGGTCGGAGAAATGCTCGCCGAAGCTCTTGCGGAGAGGCGGGCCGATGTAGCGGCCAAGGTCGCTCCGGGCGACGTCAACGCCCATGGAGCTGAAAACCTCTTCCAGTGTATTGAGAATGCCGGGGGCGGAATCGATGAGCGTACCGTCCACGTCAAACAGGATCGCATCGTAGTGCAGCAAGGTCAGGTTCCCCTTTCTCTTTGGATAAACATTATATAGTATAGCACAGATTTCGATATTCAGCAATTCCAACAAAACACTTTTCCGACTTTTATACATATTTTTAGGCAGCCCCGCCCCGGAAAGGAAAAACCGCCCACCCATTGCGGGCGGGCAGTCGCATTTTGACATCAGCTCTCGGTGGCGGCGCAGTTCCCCGTCGAGGGGTAGTAGAGGTTGTTGGCGATGAATTCCAGCTTCTCTTTCAGAACCAGCTCAAGGTTCGCCACGGCGTGGACCATGTTGGTGGCGGAGTCGTTGACCTCCAGCAGCTTGCACAGGTCCAGCTCCTCCATGCTGAGGGCGGCTTTCATCTTCTGGCTCTCGGCGCAGAGGATGTGGCTCAGGGCCGACTCCTGCAGAGCGATGCTCTCCATCAGGTCAACGACGGCCTGGTCGAGGGAAACTCTCGGCAGCGCGGGGCAGCCGCAGGAAACGCAGGGGGTGCAGTTGGTGGTATCAGTCATAAGAAGGACCTTCCTTTCTATAATAGGGATCGGGCGCAGTCCATCCTATGTGCCTCGCCGCCCGGATGTCACTCCGGCTTTGCGCTCTTGTGTACCTTCTCGATGGTGTCGCGGTAGCCGCCGGAGCCGTACTGGATGCAGCGGTTGATGCGGCTGATGGTGGCGGTGCTGATCTCCACCGCCTTTACGATCTGGTCGTAGGTGCTGCCGCCGAGCAGGAGCTTGGCCGCTTCCAGACGCTGGGCCATATCGGAGATCTCCTTGACCGTGCAGAGGTCTTCGAAGAAGTTGTAGCACTCCTCCCTCGTCTCAAGACTCAGGATCGCGTCGAAGAGTGCGTCGGTGGTGGGGTTTCTTCTGGGGTTCTTGTCCGCCATAGCTGCCTCCTTTAGGGCAAAGTGCCGCGGGGTGCGGCAGGGGTCTTTCTGTTACCCTGTTACTTTAGCACTTGAAAGTATAAAAGTCAAGTGTCCGGTCTTTCTTTCCGGGAGTTTAGCAGATTTCACCTGTGGAGGCATTCAGTTTTATTCATCTCACATCTGAACAAAAATCGCCTAAATTTTCTTAGTTCCTCCCCCGCAAAAATGGCACAGTCTCCTAACTTGCCCAAACTATATTGACAAATTATGAAATCGGGACTAAAGTATACACAATCATTCGGCAAATGCAATGAACAGGACATGACTTTTCGCATTCCCTGCGCTCAGAGAGCCGCCATTCCGGTGCAAGACGGCAGCACAGTGCGATCAGCCCTCACCTGCGAGCAGCCTGTGCGAACCCGCTTGCGGCAGTAGTGCATGGCCGTTCAGCCCACGTTACAGGGCGGCGTATCGGCGGCAGGAACGCCTGTACGCGCAAGCGGCTGCTCCCGAACGCAGCAAACGAAGTGGTACCGCGGAGAACGACCGGTGCAGATGCACCGTTTGGCCTTCGTCTTCGAGGAAGATGGAACACATCTTTGTGTCTCTGTCTTTCATGAGGACGGAGGCTTTTTTCACCCCTCCGGGCCGTTTCGCCTGCCCTGCTTTTGGGCACAGCCGCTCTGTCTGGCACATTGCCGGTTGCCGGTGTGAAAGAAAGGAAAGAGGTATAAAGAAATGAATACGCTGGTCATCGTTTTGATCGCAGCCGTGTGTCTGTTCGGCGCTTATACGCTGTACGGCCGCTGGCTGGCCAACAAATGGGGCATCGACCCCACCGCCAAGACCCCCGCAGTCGTCCACGAGGATGGCCGTGACTATGTCCCCACCAACGGCTGGACCGTCTTTGCACACCAGTTCAGCTCTATTGCCGGTGCAGGCCCTGTCACCGGTGCCATTCAGGCCGCAGCCTTCGGCTGGCTGCCTGTCCTGCTGTGGGTGCTGCTGGGCGGCATCTTCTTCGGCGCTGTCACCGACTTCGGCGCTCTGTACGCTTCCGTCAAGAACGACGGCAAGAGCATGGGCATGCTCATCGAGAAGTACATCGGCAAGACCGGCCGCAAGCTGTTCCTGCTGTTCTGCTGGCTGTTCTGCGGCATCGTCATTGCGGCGTTTGCGGACATGGTGGCCGGAACCTTCAACGCCTTCGGCGCCGACGGCGCTCTGGTGGAGGCTGCCCAGACCAACGGCGCTGCCGGTATGGTCTCCATCATGTTCATGGTCTTCGCTGTCGTCTTCGGCCTCATCCAGAAGAAGTTCAACTTCTCCGGCTGGAAGGAGAGCGTCATCAGCATCGTTTTCATCGTGCTGTCCTTCGTCATCGGTGCGAACCTGCCCCTCATTCTGGGCAAGGCTGCATGGAGCTACATCACCTTCGTCTACATCTTCTTTGCCGCCGTTCTGCCCATGTGGCTGCTGAAGCAGCCCCGTGACCACATGACCACCTTCATGTTCGTGGCCATGATCATCGGCGCTGCGGTCGGCCTGCTGGTCGCTCATCCCACCATGAACCTGCCCGTCTTCACCGGCTTCACCAACGAGAAGCTGGGTACCATGTTCCCCATCCTGTTCGTCACCGTGGCCTGCGGTGCTGTCTCCGGCTTCCACGGCCTCGTCTCCTCCGGCACCTCCTCCAAGACCGTCGAGAACGAGAAGGATATGCTGAAGGTCGGCTATGGCGCCATGATCCTCGAGAGCCTGCTGGCTGTTCTGGCTCTCTGCGTCGCCGGTGCTGCTGCCGCTGCTGACGGCACCCCCGCCGCCGGCACCCCCTTCCAGATCTTCAGCCGCGGCGTCGCCGGCTTCTTTGAGATGTTCGGTGTCCCCGCTTATGCCGCTACCGTCTTTATGACCATGTGCGTTTCCGCACTGGCTCTGACCAGTCTGGATGCCGTGGCCCGCATCGGCCGCATGAGCTTTCAGGAGCTGTTCAGCGTGGACGACATGGAGCACGCTGAGGGCTGGCGCAAGCTGCTCTGCAACGTCTACTTCTCCACCTTCCTCACTCTGGTGTTCGGCTTCATCCTGACCAAGATCGGCTACGCCAACATCTGGCCCCTGTTCGGTTCTGCAAACCAGCTGCTGAGCGCTCTGGTCCTGTCTACCCTGTGCGTCTTCCTGAAGGTCACCGGCCGCAGCAACAAGATGCTCTTCCCCCCGCTGATCATCATGCTCTGCGTCACCTTCACCGCTCTGGTGCAGCGTCTCATGGCGATGGTCAAGGCCATCAGCAATGCCGCCGCTGTCACCATCCCTGCCGGTGAGACCACTTGGGGCGCTGTGTTCATCGCCAACGGCCTGCAGCTCATCCTGGCTGTCCTGCTGATCGTTCTGGGCCTGAACATCGTGTTCCACTCCTTCTCCGCCTACAAGAAGGCAGAGCACAACAGCGAGGCCAAGGTCTGATCCATTGACCGCTGCTGACTGAATAAGCAAAACGCCGCTGACGGCTTCCGAACCGTCGGCGGCGTTTTTGTTCTGTTCCGGTTACAGCATCTTCACCATGATGATCTCATCCCGGTAGGTGCCGTCCTTCAGCTTAAAGGCCCGGGGCTGGATGCCATAGCGCTCAAACCCAACCTTCTCATAGAGATGGATGGCGCGGGCGTTATCGCTGTACACCCCCAGCTCCAACTGCTCGAAGCCGTTGGAGCGGGTCTGGTCGATGGCCAGCTGCATCAGATAACTGCCCAGACCGCAGCCCCAATACTCTTTCCGGACAGAGATGCCCATTACGGCACGATGGCGGTATTTGATGTGCGGCCGTACCTGTGCAACCCCAAACTCCCCCACCAGCTTTTCTCCGGCAAAAGCGCCCACCTCAAAGTTCGCAGGGCTTTCCCCGCAGTCTGCAAGCCAATTCCCCATCGCTTCCAGATTCACGCCTTCCTCCGGGTAGCGGGCCATAAAATAGGTCTCGCTGTAGGTCGCATAGCGGAATGCATTCAGCGCCTCTGCATCGTCCGCGCACAAGCTGCGCACCGTCAGCACTTCCCCGCTGGGCAGGGTGAATGTTCTGGATTCGATCTTCATGTTCCTCTCTCCCTTTTCTGTTATTCGTTCTATGATAGCATACTTCCCGTTCAAACACAACCAAAAAGAGCCGCAGCGCCCTGTTACAGGCACTGCGGCTCTCGTATGCTTTAAGCAGTAGAAGCTGGCTTACTTCACCATGCTTGCGACTTCAGCAGCGAAGTCGTCAGAACGCTTCTCCAGGCCCTCGCCCTTGACGAAGTGGGTGAACTTGATGACCTTGATGTCGCCGCCCAGGTCCTTTGCGACCTTGGCAGTGTACTGACCAACGGTCATGTCGCCGTCCTTGACAAACTCCTGATCGACCAGGCAGTTCTCCTTGAAGTACTTCTTGATCTTGCCCTCGATCATCTTCTGCTTGACAGCGTCGGGCTTGTTGGCGTTCTTGGGGTCGTTCGCCATCTGAGCGAGGAGGATCTCCTTCTCCTTGGCGACGACCTCAGCGGGGACAGCAGCCTCATCGACGTAGCTGGGGTTGGCAGCTGCGACCTGCATGGCAACATCCTTGCCGTATGCAGCGAACTCGTCCTTCGCCTCGATGCCGTTGGTGGTCTCGAAGTTGACCAGGATGCCGTGGGTGCCGCCGCCGTGGACGTATGCAGAGCAGACGCCCTCGTAACGGACGAAACGGCGGACCTTGATGTTCTCCTTGATGACCAGGATGAGGTTCTTCAGAGCCTCATCGACGGTCTCGCCGCTCTCGGTCTTGCATGCCATCAGAGCCTCGACATCAGCGGGATCCTGCTTCATGATGACCTTGGTGGCCTCCTTGACGAAGGCGACGAACTTGTCGTTCTTGGCGACGAAGTCGGTCTCGGCGTTGACCTCGATGACGACGCCCACCTTGCACTCGGGGCAGTAATCGGCGTAGACCATGCCCTCGGCAGCCACGCGGCTTGCCTTCTTGGCGGCGGTAGCCAGACCACGCTCACGCAGGATCTCGACAGCCTTCTCGAAGTTGCCGTCAGCCTCGGTCAGAGCCTTCTTGCACTCCATCATGCCGCAGTCGGTCTGCTTGCGCAGTTCCATAACGTCCTTTGCAGTAATAGCCATTTTGGTATTCTCCCTTACACAGTATTTGTTGGTTTGTGAGAATTTCGGGAAATCAGGCGTTTGCTGCGTCCTCAGCGGGAGCGGCCTCCTGGTTGCCCTGCTTGCCTTCCAGCACAGCGTCAGCCATAGCGCCAGCGATCAGCTTGACAGCGCGGATCGCGTCGTCGTTGCCGGGGATGACGTAGTCGATCTCGTCGGGGTTGCAGTTGGTATCAACGATCGCAACGATGGGGATGTTCAGCTTGCGGGCCTCAGCAACAGCGATGCGCTCCTTGTGGGGGTCAACGATGAACATGGCCTTGGGCAGGGTCTTCATGTTCTTGACGCCGCCGAGGTACTTGTCCAGCTTCTCCATCTCCAGCTCCAGCTTGGCCACTTCCTTCTTGGGCAGCAGCTCGAAGGTGCCGTTGTCCTTCATGTTCTGCAGCTGAGCCATACGGTCGATGCGCTTGCGGATGGTGCGGAAGTTGGTCAGCATACCGCCCAGCCAGCGAGCGTTGACGTAGTGCATGCCGCAGCGCAGAGCCTCGTCACGGATGGACTCCTGAGCCTGCTTCTTGGTGCCGACGAACAGGATGTCGCCGCCCTCAGCTGCAACTTCCTTCACGTAGTTGTAAGCCTCATCCAGCTTCTTGACGGTCTTCTGCAGGTCGATGATATAGATGCCGTTGCGCTCGGTGAAGATATACTTCGCCATCTTGGGGTTCCAGCGGCGGGTCTGGTGACCAAAGTGAACGCCTGCCTCGAGAAGCTGCTTCATAGAAACGACTGCCATAGTAAAATTACCTCCAAAATTTGTTTTGCCTCCGCACACCGTGATCCACTGACATATCGGATGCCTGCGGACTGCCCTCAACTCCTGAGCCTGCGTTCACGACCATCGAATACCGTCTGGTCGGCCTTTTTCCCAGCGGTCTTCGTCGTTTCTTCTCGCAATCCGTCAGGATTGCTTCGAAAAATCTCCTTGACCGCCGAAAAAAATTCTCGCCGATTCGGCATCCTCTGGCCGCGAACACAGGCTCGCCGAGCACAAAAGGGCATAGTGATGCGTGTGTAATGCTAAGTAATAATAGCACAAACCTCTGGCCGTTGCAAGGGGTTTTCCTGCTTTTTTCAAAGAATCGTAGCTTTTCGTCAATCTGCGCCCTCGGACAGCTCCTCGAGCCCCATCCGGCTCAGGGCATAGCCCTTGCCGAACATGAGGTCGTACTGGAGCAGCCAGTGCTCATCGCTCCACTTCTGCTGCAGGGGGGTCAGCTCGTTCGAGGCGGTGCCGTCCTTCTCCAGGATGGTGCCGCGGGTGTTGGCCCGGTAGGCGGCCCGGAGCTGACGGCCAAGGAACTGGAAATAGGCGGGCTGACGGAGGCCGAACAGCTTCATCATCACCGGCGAGATGTCGTAGGCGGCGATGGTGCCGAGGTCTACCGCCCGGTCGGAGTAGTTCGACCAGATGAGCAGGGTGGTCTGATGGAGGCGGGGATCGGCGCTGGAGCCGCTGGCGTAGCCGCTGCGGGTGTAGATGTCGTAGCCCGAGTCGATGGGGTTGTAGTGGTCGCCCCAGAACACGAGGATGACCGGCTCGTCCACCTGCGAGAAGTAGTCCATCAGCCTGCCCAGCATGGCGTCGGCGTCCCGGATGCCGGTGGCAAAGTCTTCCAGCGCACCCACGGTGCTGGCCTTGAGGCCCGCCGGAGCTTCGGTGACCTTCACCCGCTGGTCGTCGGGGTAGTTGTCCTTATTATAATTGGTATGGTTCTGCATGGTGACGGCGTGGAGGAAGACGGGGGCGTCGGACCGGGCCTTCATGGTCTCGTACTGGCCGATGATCTGGTCGGCCATGGAGTCGTCGGTGACGAGGCCGGTGGTCCAGTAGTGGCGGCGCACCTTCTGGACGCCCTGCATCTTCTCGAGGCTGATGAAGTCGTCGAGGCCGAGGTTGGGGTAGGCCGTGTCGCGGCTCCAGTATCTGGCCCAGAAGCAGTGGACCGCCGCCGTCTGATACCCTTCGGTCTTGAGGTAGCTGGGCAGGGCGAACATGGGCCTCGTCACATGCTGCTGGTAGGGCTTGCTGCCGCTGGGCAGATAGGACACCGAGTAGCCCGTCAGGGCCTCGAACTCCACGTCACAGGTGCCGCCGCCGAAGCTGGGGCTGTAGACCCGGCCATAGGCGCTGGTCTGCTGCAGGGCGTGGAGGTTGGCCGAGACGTCGGTGTCGAACCGGAAGCCGTACTGCTCCAGCTCCGAGACGTCCCAGTAGGACTCGTCCATCACATAGAGGATGGTGGGCTGCTTCACCCGCTCGTCTGCCGGGGTCTGGGCGGCGTAGGAGCCGGGCCAGACCGGGCCGGTGGTGTACTTCTCCCCTGCCTCCACGTCGTCGAGGATGGCGTTGACGGCCTCTTCCGAGTAAGCCTCGGGCTTGTCGATCTTCAGATTCGTCAGGTTGGTGAGGAAGCTGGTGATGACGCCGTAATAGCGGTAGTAGCGGTCCTGCATCCATGCGTCGGGCAGGATGCCCAGCGACTGGGTGACGGCAGGCTGCAAAAACACCCCGAAGATGAGGGCGCAGGCGGCCGCCGTGCTGG